>Ga0075418_10000496_pt1 | contig 41807 bp, 37 predicted proteins | sample SoiMetdeltSBSDD2_FD_81776 | JGI IMG/M metagenome (GOLD analysis project Ga0075418, IMG submission 81776) | Bulk soil microbial communities from a Populus tree surrounding site in Tennessee, USA - Soil MetaG P. deltoides SBSDD2 | ecosystem: Environmental > Terrestrial > Soil > Tree plantation...
CGGCAGTGATTGGCAATTTGATTTACGTCGCTGGCGGTCGACCGCCGCGGGGCCAGGATTTCGCAGTTTACAATGTTGTCAGCAATCGGTGGACGACTCTCACCAACATGCCCACCGGAAGAAACCATATCGCGGCAGCTGCAATTGACGGTCGCGTCTATGTTGCGGGCGGGCGTTTTGACGCCGGCTTCGGGAGCGAAATGACGGCGGTCCTGGAAATGTACGATCCCGCGACGTCCAACTGGACGGCCCGCGCGTCGATGCCCGCGCCTCGCGGCGGCGTCAATGGGATCGCTGTCAACGATTGCTTTTTCGTCTTCGGGGGCGAAGGTCCAAATGGCGTCTTCAACAACAACGACATCTACGTCGCCTCCATGAACCGCTGGTTCCGATTGGAACCCTTGCCGGTCGCTGTGCACGGCGTGACCGGCGCGGCCTATCTCGATGGCCGGATTCATCTTCCAGGCGGCGGAACTCAGACGGGCGGCACCAGCGGATCAACCCTCCATCAGGTGTTTTGGCTCGGCGGGATTTGCCCGTGATTTCTGCCGGCTGAGTGAGCGGGAACGCTGGCGGAGAGAGGGGGATTCGAACCCCCGGTACTTTTTAGGTACACGCGCTTTCCAGGCGCGCGCTTTAAACCACTCAGCCATCTCTCCACCGAGGTCGAATACCATTGTAAGCCAAATGCCGTCTGCGGCAAATCGTTTCCACCCTGGAAACTCGCTTGCCAGCCGCGCGCATGGGGTGCTTCCCTACTTCGCCTAAAAAGGTTTGACACCCCTACGCCAGCCCTCTAGGCAAGGGGCGAACCCAAAAGGTAACAACTACGAATGCATATGAAAAATATAGTTCGAGTCTTGGCGGGCGCATATGTCAGTTGCGCGGTAGTCGGCGCGGCCCGTGCCGCTGAACCGGGACCTTACGTCAAAGCCGAGATTGGCCCGACGTTTACCGATGACGTTGAGTTGAAGGAGTTCGTGGGCCTCGGCGGCCGCGCGACAATCGAATTCGATCCGGGCATGCGCTTCGCCATAGGCGGCGGCTATTCGTTTGCGGATTGGGTCGCCATCGGCGGCGAGACCGGCGTCTCCTTCAATTACATCGACAACATCTCGGGCAATTTCCACGGCGAAGGGGATTCCAGCATCGGCCAGGTGCCATTGCTCGCCAATATAATCTTCAAGATACCTACCCGGATCGGCCTCGAGCCATTCGCGGGCGCGGGTGCCGGTGTCTCGTTTCCTTACTTTTATGCCGACGACATCGTGTTCGATCCCACTCCGGGGGTGAGCGGCGACGAGACCATCGTGGACGGCTCGGAATCCGACGTGGTCTTCGCCTGGCAACTATTCGCTGGCCTCAAGTACCGCCTCGATGACCGTATGTCAATCGGCCTTTCCTACAAATATCTGCACGCCGAATCCCCGGATTGGGAAGCGGAAGACGTGTTTACCGGGTTGGACAGCGAGATTTCCATCGGTGACCTCGAGACGCACGCGGTCACGTTCGTCTTTACCTTTAAATTTTAGCTATTTGCCGAGCCCGCGCTCCGACGCGCGCGCGAAGGCAATCAGGTGCTGCACTTCTGGAAGCTGGGGCAACTCAGCTTCCATTTTTGTCAGTGCGTTCGGGATGGTTAGGCCGGATCGGAACAGAATTTTGTAAGCCTGTTTCAACGCCGCCTGCGCTTCTTCCGACACGCCGTTGCGCATCATTCCCACTTTGTTGATCGTGCGCGTGGTCGCGGGGTTGCCATCCGCCATCATGAAGGGCGGCACGTCCTGCACCACCTTCGAACAACCGCCTATAATCGACATTTTGCCGATGCGGCAAAATTGGTGGATCGCCGCCAACCCGCCGATCACTGCGTGATCCTCCACGATCACGTGCCCCGCCAGCGTCCCCACGTTGGACATGATCACATTGTTGCCCATCACAACGTTGTGGGCGACGTGAGCGCCCGCCAGCAAATTATTGCGCGACCCCACCGTCGTGCACTCGCCGGCGCCGGTCGCGCTGTGGATCGTGACGTGCTCGCGGATCGTATTGAAATCGCCAATGCGCGTGCAGGTCGTGCCGCCCTTCCATTTCAGGTCCTGCGTCTTGAGTCCAATCGTCGCAAACGGATAAACCTCGTTGCCCTCTCCCAACACCGTGTTCCCGTCGATCACTACGTGCGAATACAGAGTGCAGCGCGCACCCAACACGACTTCCGGCCCGATCACGCAATACGGTCCGATGCTGCAGCCCGCGCCAATCTGCGCTTTCGGGCTCACAATCGCCGTTGGATGTATCGTCGTCGCTGTCATGCATCGGTGAGTACGAACGTCACGTCCGCCTCGCTCACGGGATCGCCATCGACCGAACACACGCCCTTCGCCTTGCCGATCTTCCCTCGCATTTTCAACATCTCGACGGCGATGGTGAGGCTGTCTCCGGGCCGCACTGGCTTGCGCCACTTCACATTCTCCGCCGACATGAAGTAGGCAATCTTCCCGAAATTCTCGGCCTGCCGCAGCATCAGTATGCCGGCCACCTGCGCGATCGCCTCTAATTGCAGCACTCCCGGCATGATCGGATGGTTCGGAAAGTGCCCCTGAAAATATGGTTCGTTCACGGTTATGTTCTTCACGCCCGTGATCTTGTTTCCATCGATCTTCGTCACCTTGTCCACCATCAGGAACGGATACCGGTGCGGCAATATTTTCATCACCTGCATGATGTCGAGCGCCCCTTCCTTCAACATCTCCTGCGCCGCCGCAGCGGCTTCGGCGGATGACGGCTTTTCCGTGACCGCTTGCGGCGGAGGCGTGAACGTTTGCATCGCCACCAGTGGCTTGCGCATCTGGTTTTGAATCAGACGCGTCAACTCACAATTCGCTGTATGGCTTGGCCGCACGGCCACGATATGTCCGAGGACTGGCCGGCCCAGCAACGAAATGTCCCCGAGAATGTCCAAAATCTTGTGACGCACGAATTCATCCGGGTAACGCAGCGGTTCGGTCGTGAGCACCGCGTCGTCGCGGATCACCACCGCATTTTCGAGGCTGCCTCCCCGAATCAGCCCATTTTTTATCAGGTACTCGATCTCCTCGAAAAAACAAAACGTCCGCGCGTGCGCCAGGTCATGCTTCCAGGTGTCCGGCGACAGCTCGACCGCGAAGAATTGCGAGAAGCGACTGCCCTTGTCCGCGCTCGTGCACGAAATCTTCAACCGATCGTGCGGGAAAATCGACATCAGCGTGTCCTGCGTTTGCAGCTCGATGGGCGTCGTGACGCGGTACGACTCGCGCTTCTCTCCCTGCGGGACCGTCCCCGCGGCTTCAAGCATCTTGCAATACTCCCGCGCGCTGCCGTCCCCGATCGGCGGCTCGTTGGCGTCGAGCTCAATGGTCGCGTTGTCGATCTCGAACCCGGCGAACGCCGCCAAAACGTGCTCCACCGTTTGGATTTTGGCATTCCCCTTGGCTAGGGTGGTCGAGCGGTTCGTCTGGCTTACGTTCTCAATGCGCGCCTCGATCTCCGGCTTGCCATCGAGGTCGACGCGGCGAAAACGAATGCCCGTGTTGGGCGCACTTGGCAATAGCGTCATCGTGACGCGATTGCCGCTATGAAGCCCCACTCCCGAATAACTGACGCTTTGCCGCAGGGTTTGCTGCTGTGACACAACCGGCGATTTAACCGCACCGGCATCCGCCATAGCAAGCCTCTTGGAAGTGCCGATGTTGCTGGCGTGTTCCAGCGGCGGACATCAAGCTGTGGCGAGGCGAACCCTCGCTGTAACTCGATGAGCTTCAAAGTTGTTGGCATTGGCGAAGTGCTTTGGGACCTCCTGCCCTCCGGCAAGCAGTTGGGCGGCGCACCGGCGAATTTCGCTTACCACGCTGCTGCCCTGGGCGCCGAAGGACGGATCGTTTCTCGCGTCGGTCGCGATGCCAATGGCCGTGAACTCATCCAGCGACTCACCCAACTCAGCCTTGGCACCGATTGCATTGAAATTGATTCCACTGCTCCCACGGGCACCGTTTCAGTCGAAGTCGCACCCGATGGTCAGCCGCACTTCACAATCCGCGAGAACGTCGCGTGGGACCACATCGCGGGCGAAGCCGCTGCTCGCCGCGCCGTTGCCGAGGCCAACGCTGTTTGCTTTGGCACCCTGGCACAACGCAGCGAAACCTCCCAGGCATCCATTCGGAGGCTCCTCTCTCTGGCTGCCTCCGAAGCCTTGCGTGTCTTCGACGTCAACCTGCGCCAGCATTTTTACTCCCGCGAACTGATCGAGCAATCCCTTGCGCTCGCGAACGTTCTCAAAGTGAACGAGGGCGAACTGCCTCGCCTTGCCGAAATGTTGGACATTGGCGGCGATGCGCGCGCGCAAATGAGCGGCCTCGCCGCCCGATACCCGCTGCAGGTCGTCGCCTGCACCCGAGGGGCGCACGGCAGCCTGCTACTCGCCAGTGGCCGCTGGTCCGACCATCCCGGCGTTCCCGCCAAAGTTGTGGATACCGTGGGCGCTGGCGATGCCTTTACCGCGGCCATGACCCTCGGCTTTCTCTCCGGCTGGGATCTTGACGACATCAATCACCACGCCAATCACATTGCTTCTTTCGTTGCCTCCTGTCGCGGCGGCACGCCCGAATTGCCTCAGCAACTCCGCGCTCCCTTCCTCGCTCGGTGACGGCGACCTGTGCGACTTTGGACACCGTTAAAAATCCATTTGATCGTTTCCGGATGCCGCGGGAAATCCAGTGCATGGGAACCCGATGAGCCCGACGACCCGTTCGAGGGCATCTGGACGCATTAGCCCGGTGCAACCAACAGGTTGTTGATTGCCAACCGAATGGCATACTGGGCTTGTGAAATCCATGCGGCGACAGGTTCTTGCGATTGGTTCGTCGGCCCGGGCTCAAACGCGCACAGACGAACTCGCTGTCGAGGAACCGTTGGAAATTCGCGTCGATACTCGCTCCGTGAGCGTGACGATGCGCACGCCCGGGCACGATGAGGAATTGGCCGCCGGATTTCTTGTCACTGAAGGCATCGTCCGAAAACCAAACGACATCGCGGAGATTAAACCGTACTCAAGGAACAATCGGGCCAACGTCGTCGATGTGTTCCTCGCCGACGGTGCGCGCGTGGACTTCAGCCGGCTCACTCGCCACGTCTTCATGTCGTCCAGTTGCGGATTGTGCGGCAAAGCCAGCATCGACGCGGTGCACCAGCATTTCGCGCCCGTGAAAAAGCGGTTACGAGTGGAGCGCGCGCAGTTGTGGGCAATGGCGGAGCAACTCCACGCCCATCAGGAGACGTTCGCCAAAACCGGAGGCCTGCACGCCGCCGCGGTCTTCACCGCGGCGGGCAAACTCGTCGTGTTGCGCGAGGATGTCGGACGCCACAACGCAGTGGATAAAGTCATTGGTCACGCTTTGCTCAAAGGGCGCTTTCCGTTTGATGAGCATGTCCTCCTGGTGAGTGGGCGCGCATCGTTCGAGATCATGCAAAAAGCGTTGGCGGCGCGAATCGCAATCGTCGCGGCGGTTTCCGCGCCCTCGAGCCTGGCAGTTGAATTTGCGGAAGCGAGCCGCCAAACGCTCGTCGGATTTTTACGCGAAGGGCGCATGAACATTTACGCCGGCAAGTCGCGGCTGAAGTAGTCGCACGTTGTTCCCACAGGTGAACAAGTTGTGAACAACTCCGGCTTGCATATTTTGGCCGGAAGTCAAACCATGCTTCTGGCGAAGCGTAAGCTCGGGTCCAAATTTCGGGATGAGATCTTTGTCCCGAGGCGTCAGGACTGTCACATTGTGACCATTGAATCCCGCATGCGGGAGCGCCAATCTCATTTGAGCTACACTTCGCTATTTTGCCGTACCCGCCCTGTGAGCAACTTGACGAAAAGGTCAAATTTGCCGTAGGTTCACCCATGCCCAAGTCACCCGGCAAAAGCAAAAAAGCGAAAGCGCTCCTGCTCGGAGTCGGTTTGGATTCCGACGGACACAAACGGCTGACGACGGGTCCGAATTTCGCTCTGGTGGGGGGAACGAAGGAAACTCACGAAGTCATGACGGAGAAGGCGATCAAGATCAACGAGAAGCTCGCCGCCCGTGGCAAGAAACTGGAGGAAGTCAGCCGTGAGGAATTCGATGACATTGCCGCGACCGTGGGCCTGCACAGGCCGGCGGCTAATTAGCGTCGCGATTTTTTCGTTGCTCCTTGTCTTGCCCTTTGCCGCCTGGGCTCAAACCAACGCCCCCAAAATCCGCCAGATTTCGCCCGGCGTTTTTGAAATCGGCAAAGTTCGCCTCGACAAAACCACGCGTTCGGTGACGTTCCCGGCAGTGGTGAACATGACCGAAGCGCTCGTCGAGTACGTCGTCGTCACCGGCCAGGGCAAGACTCACGAAAGCCTTTTGCGCACGGACGCCGTCCCGAAGGACATCCACGTCGCCATGCTCCTTCTCGATGCCAAAGGGTCCGGCACGAATATGGTGCCGCCAGATCCCTTGAAGCCCATCCCTGGCGATCCCGTCAGTATAGAAGTGTCCTGGACCGTCAAAGGAAAAAGGAAGCGCGTGCCAGCCGAGAAACTCATTTTCAACACCGAGACCAAAACGAACCTGAGTTCCGGCCCGTGGATTTACAATGGTTCGCTCGTCGAGAACGGTACGTTCCTGGCCGACCCGGAAGGCTCCATTGTGTCGCTTATCACCGATCCGTTTGCGCTCGTAAACAATCCTCGACCAGGTCGAGACAATGACGATCTGTGCGAAGTGGACAGCAAAACCGTCCCGCCACTGGACACGCCCGTCGAAGTTCGCATGACGCTTTTGAAAAAATGAAACTTACACTCCTGATTTTTTTGTTGTGCCTGAATTGCGCTGTCGCGGCGGACAACGCGACTCGTCCCGCCATTCGCCGCGATGAGTCCTTCAAGAACGAGGTTCAGCGCGCCATCGACCGCGGCCTTGACTGGCTTAAGGCCAACCAGAATACGAACGGCTGGTGGTCGTCGCCCGATCATCCGGCGCTCACCGCGTTGCCGGTGATGGCCTTCAACGGCGACCCTTCGAAGCGCCACGCACGCTCGCCATTCCTCACTAACGCGTACGCCCACATCCTGCGCGGCGTGAAACCAAGCGGCGGAATTTTCGGCACGAACCTCCCGACCTACAACACCGCCGTTTCCATGATGGCGCTCGTGTCCGCCAATAACCCGGCCTATGACCCTGTTCTTCGCAAGGCCCGGGCGTACCTGGTCGGGCTGCAAACCGATTTCGGTGAGAAGGGCAAAGCCGACGACGTCTTCGACGGCGGCATCGGCTACGGCACGAGGTACGAGCACTCGGACATGGGCAACACGCTCCAAGCCCTTGAGGCGCTGCATTACACGCGTCATCTCTTAGAGGACCAGAAATCCACCGACGCGAAGGACTTGAACTGGGCCGCGGCAATCCAGTTCCTGCAAAACTGCCAGAATTTGCCGTCGCACAACAAACAATCCTGGGTCTCAGACAAGCCGAGCGATCGTGGCGGATTCGTCTACTACCCCGGTTACAGCATGGCCGGTGGGGAGACCAATGCGGCAGGCCGCGTCGCATTGCGATCCTATGGCAGCATCAGCTACGGCGGTCTGCTGAGCTATATCTACGCGCAGCTCAAGCACGACGACCCGCGCGTGCGAGCAGTCTTCGATTGGCTGCGCAGCAACTATACCCTCGCCGAAAATCCGGGTATGGGCCCGCAAGGCTTTTACTACTATTTTCACACCCTCACTAAAGCGCTAACCGCTTACGGCGCAAACGAGTTGGAACTCGCCGATGGCCGTAAAGTCCCTTGGCGGCGCGAAGTCGCGTCGCGCGTCATGGATTTGCAGCGCCGCGACGGTTCGTGGGAGAACGACAACTCGCGCTGGTGGGAGAAAGACCCCGTGCTGGTCACAGCTTACGCGGTCCTGACCCTGGAGATGATTCATGGGGGGCTTTAAGTTTCGCAGTTGAAAACCGCCGCTGGCACGGCCAAATTGAGGCGGGTTCTAAAAAAGGAATGATTATGATGACACGTCGGGAAGCTCTTCACACCACCGCTTTGGTTAGCGCGGGAATTATCGTCACTTCAGGAGTCAATGCTGCGACGCCGCAGGCCGCTCCGGCTGGTCCACACAAATTGCCGGCGCTCCCATACCCGTTCGACGCCTTGGAGCCGCACATCGACGCCAAGACGATGGAGATCCACCACGACAAGCACCACCAGGCTTACGTGACGAACCTCAACAAAGCGTTGCAAGGTCAGGATAATCTCGCGAACAAAAAGATCGAGGACCTCATCAAAGGGTTGAACACCGTACCGGAAAGCATTCGCATGGCCGTGCGCAACAATGGTGGCGGCCACTATAATCACTCCCTCTTCTGGCAGATGCTCAAGAAGGGAAGCGGAGAACCCAAAGGAGAAATCAAGGATGCGATCGATCGCAGCTTCGGCAGCTACGACAAGTTCAAAGAAGGATTCACCGAAGCAGCCACCAAAGTCTTCGGCAGCGGTTGGGCCTGGCTCACTCTCGACGGCAAACAATTGAAAATCGAGTCAACGCCGAACCAGGACACGCCACTTTCGCAGAACCGGCTGCCTCTGCTGGGCCTCGACGTTTGGGAACACGCCTATTACTTGAAATACCAAAACCGCCGGCCCGAGTACATCGCCGCGTTCTTCAACGTCATCAATTGGGATTTCGTCACCGAGCGATTCCGGCAAGCCGGGACCTGATCAGGGCTCAACCAGTCGCACTCGGTAGGCGCGCAGGAAGGGTGCTGGCGTGTTCGTCGAGACGTCGTCTTCGAATACCTCAAGCGGGGCAATCGCCATGCGCGGCCAGTTTGTTCCCTCGAACGGATTGAATTCTGTGATGTCGTTGTCTGCGTATTCCAGTTGATAGCGCTTGCCGGCAACGGCCTGCCACGCGAGGCGGTAAAAGGCTGAGTCGACGGGCGTGAGACTTACCCGCAGAACGGAGTTGCGGTCGTTTGGGTCAGTTCCCGCGATTTGTTCGTCCGCGTTGCGTCGACCATCTCCGTCGGGGTCGCCCTCTGCTCCATCGCCGCCCAGGGCGCTGGCTGGATCGAGGCCGTACGCAATTTCCCAGTTGTCGAGCAACCCATCGCCGTCCGTATCCAGATTCGGCGGATACGCCAACCGCACACGCACCGCTCCGAGTGTGACTGCCTGTTGCCCGGAGCCACTGAGGCTGATACCCAGCACTGCAGTATCGAGTTGGCGCGTTTGATTCGTGGCATCGAATTCCGGGCCTGCGGCCACTGCCGCCACTTTGATGATGTCACCCGGCTGCAACCCGCCCAACTCCGCGAAGGGGATCGATACTTCTATCAAATCCGCGTTGCTGTCGTTCGCGACGGGAGCCGATTCCGGAGAGCGATTGAACTGCTGCAGCGATGCACCGATAATCGGAGTAAGATTGGTGTTCATATGAAACACACCCTGGCCGATGTTTAGTCCCATGCCAGGCCGCGCGAAGCTCGCCGTCGTCTGGTCCCCAAATTCGTCGCCAAGAATGCATGCCGCACTGGGCGAAAAATCAGAGAAGGAAAGATTCTCAAGACAATCAAGCGCATCCGCCCCTTGAGCCTCGGGATCAATCATGCCGTTTCCCAACCCTGCCATCGACCTGACTCCAGAGGCCCGCGGCGATTCGATGAACAAAAAAACGTTGTTGTTGCTGTAAAACATCGCGTTGCGAAAACCGAGATAAAGGTTCGTGGAGTCGTTATTGACATAGAACTCGCCCAGATTCGCGAACTGGCCGTGCCGCGGAAGAATTGGCGAGCCAATGAAATCAAAGGTTTGGCCCGGGATATTTCCATCGCTGTTGGGCGCATTGATCTCAAGCATCACCGTGTTCCAGGTCGACGCGTAAATCCGGCCTGCAGGCAGCGCCCGGTTGATCACGAAGCCGTCGATGTAAGCGCCGGCAGTGCCCAGCGCCTCGGCGCGGAGCACATCACCGTCGACCGTCACTTTCAGGCAATGGTGAATCGGCCGATGCTGGGCCGTCGCCATGTGGCGCATGCTCAGGTTGTAGAGGCCGCTGTAGCCACCCCCACCCGAAACGGCATGGTGCAATCCATTAGTCGGCGCGAACTTTTCAAAATTGTGATCGTGTCCGCTGAAAATCAACTGCACCCCGTACTGTTCGGCCACGGGCTGCAGCAGGTGCATCAACTGCGTTTGGTCGAGAACGCCGTTAAGGTCACGATCGGCCCCGGAGTGTATGCCCGAATGTGCGATCGGATTGTGGAAATACAGGAATTTCCACCGCTTGCTGCTGTTCGCCAGGTCGTTCGTCAGCCATTGATACTGTGCTGTGCCGTTCGTGAAGACATAACTCGTAAACCATGGATTGAACAGCGCGACAAAATGCGCATCCCCGTGGTCGAAGGAATAGAACAGCTCCGTGCCGTCGACCGAATTTGTCGGAAGGTAAAACGCGTTCTGGAAGTTCGTCAGCCCAACATCCGGCGGACCACCGCAGCAATTCAGGTCATGATTGCCCGCGCTGAAAAAGAACGGCGTGTTCTTCATCTGCGTATAGATGTTGAGCACGCGCGTGTCGACCGTTGCATCCGTGAAGCCCCCGTAGATGATATCTCCCTGGTGAATAACCAGGTCCGGGTTAAAGCTCCGCATTACCGCAGCGATTTGCCGCGCGGCGCTGCTCCCATCACCTGTGTCTCCAAGCGCGGCAAAAGTGATCGGACCGGAAGTCTTCAGCGTCCGAAACCACTCGACGCTCGACACGATGGGACCTGCTTCCGCGGTTGTCGCGCTTCCGACCTGGTAAAAATATTTCGTGTCCGGCGTCAGATTGGTCAGCGTAACAACATGCGTAATCACCGACTCGCTGTTTGTCACCAGCGTCGAAACCGCCGGGCTTAACCCATATCGTACGAACGTGCTCGCGTTCGTCGCCGTGCGCCAAATGATCTGCACACTCGTGGGCGTGCTGTTCTGAATGAACGGTCCGCGCGGGAAATTGGCTGTCAGCGTCGCCGCGATCGACAAGGCGGACAAATTCTCGCCCGTGTAGATACCTTCGATTGCCAGCACGTTCTCGCCCGCCACGAGCAGCGAGGCGAATTGCGAAACATCGTGCACGCCCACGGTCAGCAACGGGTCTTCCATGCCCGCGTCGTGATCCTCGGGCGTTGGATACTGAATGCCGCTGGTCTCGCTGCGCGCAATTTCGGTTCCATTGAGATAGGCGACATAACCATCTTCGTGCTCGACGCGCAGGACGAGCGACTGGATTGTCTTCGGATCAAGCACTTTGAACGTGCGCCGTTGAAACACGTAGCCCGGCTCGCCCTTGCCTTTGCGCCCCTCGTGTTCGTCGGCCACTTCGAGGCCCGAAGCCGCAAAGCGCCAGCGCCCGTCATCGAAATCCTTCTTATGCCAGTTCGGGTGCGGCGTCACAGTTTTGCTGGTTTTTTTCTGAAATCTCCAAAGGTCACCGATGCGCACCAGGCCACCGCTCTGGGCTGTAACATTTCCGGCGAGACACACTATGCACGCCAGCGCTAGCCATCGGGAAATCATGCCCTGAGCTTACGTGTATAGTTCCGGGCTTTCAAGCGGCCACTGCGGCCACCCGTCACGGCCGTTCCCACTCCGCCAAAGCAGACCGGGTCGCCTGCTGATGCGAAAGCAGAAAGAAATGGTCCGCTCCCGGAATCGCTTTCCATTCCAGGCTTTGGACTTTCGCCTTCAGGCCTTGCATCTGTTGTTTGAACGAGCCACTCGCCACGTACGACTCCTTGCTGCCAACGAGAAATCGCATCGTCATTTCGCGCGTCCATTTTCCGGCAACATCCTCCGGCGAATACGCTCCGAGAACAACTATCCCTCGGAATGCCTGCGGCGCTCGCACGTAAACACGACAAGCCCCAAACCCGCCTGCGGAAAGCCCAATCAGCAACGGCTTCGGCAACGCAACGCTGAGCCGCTGGGCCGTCGCTTTCACGGCTTCGGCCACATAGTCGGTGGAAATCTCGGCAGCACTGATTCCATATGCCGGGCAAACAATGACGTGGTTTGAGAAAACCGAAGCCAGATAATGCGGATAAGCCAGCAGGCTTCCGCCATAACCGTGAAGGAATACCACGTACTTGGTCTCTTTACTAAGCCTCGCCGGCACATACACCGTCGCCAACCCCTGCTGCGGTTTGCGCTCGCTCAAACAGTAAGTCAAAGCCGAGGGAACTTCGCCGAAGAGAGCCGATTTGCGCAGCCCGCGATAATAATCGGCAAACAAACCCTGCAACCTCGACGACTCCTCCTTTTGGAGCCCGATCATGTGCCCTTGCGATAGTCCGGTCGCAATCGCGGTTTCCTCAGACACGTTTGCGACGCCTGCGCGGATGAACGGCAGCCACTCCGGGCTTACCCCTGCCAGCGAAATCGGCGGCGCCGCCCGGCTCGTCTGCCAGCGCACCTGAATCACTTGCTGCGCATTGCAATAAATTGTGCAAGCCAGCCAAACGAAACCAATCACATGAAAGCGACAGCGCATTCTCACAGGCCTTGTGCAGCATACGCTGTAGCCGTAAATCTTTCCAGAACGCCAAGACCCTATTTAAATTTTTCACTTTGCATTTTTCATTTTTCATTTTCCTTTCACCCCTCATCATTGCCCCATGTCGCAGGCGCCGCTGCTCAAAATCGACCTCCCCGGGATTCCGCACCTGAAGAGCGGAAAGGTGCGGGAGATTTTCGACCTCGGCGACAGCCTCCTGATGGTCGCAACCGACCGCATCTCGGCCTTCGATTGCGTCATGCCCAACGGCATTCCACGCAAAGGCGAAGTGCTCACGCAGATTTCGCACTTCTGGTTCGAGCGATTTGAGGCAACGGTGCCAAATCATTTGCTCGCTCGCAGCACCGACCCGCTGCCCAAAAAATTGCGGCCGTTTCGAGCCCTCCTCGAACGCCGCAGCATGATCGTGAAGAAAGCCAGACCCTTGGCCATCGAATGCGTCGTGCGCGGCTATCTCGCTGGCTCCGGCTGGTCCGAATATCGCAAACAACAAACCGTCTGCGGAATCAAGCTCCCGCCGGGCCTGGCCGAATCCAGCGAGCTGCCAGAGCCCATCTTCACTCCCGCGACCAAGGCCGAAACCGGCCACGACGAAAACATTCCCTTCGAGCGCGCGGCTCAAATTGTCGGGAAGGACCTCGCCTCTCAGGCGCGTGCAACGAGCCTCAAGCTTTACAACGACGCCCGCCAGTACGCCCGCGAACGCGGCATTATCATTGCCGACACCAAGTTCGAGTTCGGCCTCTTCGATGGGCAACTGATCCTCATCGACGAAGTGCTCACACCGGACTCCTCGCGCTTCTGGCCCGCGGACCAGTATCAACCTGGCCGCAGCCAGCCCAGCTTTGACAAACAATTCGTGCGCGATTACCTGCAAACGTTGGTTTGGGATAAGACGCCGCCCGCCCCCGCTTTGCCCGCCGACATCGTCGCCAAAACGCAGGCAAAGTATCTCGAAGCCTACCGCCGTCTCACCGGTCGCGAGTTGTGACGCATGCAGACCCTGGTCGAAGATTTCCTCCAATACCTCCGCAACGAACGCGGCCAATCCGACAATACCCAACGCACCTACGCGGCTCTCCTGGGCAAGTTTGTCGGATGGGCCGACAAGCAGGGCTTGAAGAATTGGACTGCCGTCGAGTTGACGCACCTGATGTCTTTCCTTCAGCACGAGCAAAAGCGGCCGGTCGAGCCCCGTGAAAACGGCGGCGCAACTCGCCTCAGTTCCGAAAGCCTTTACCTGCAAATCGCGGCCTTGCGCGCCTTCTACAAATACGCCGAGAACGAAAAACTCCTGCCGGCCAACGTCGCCGAAAATCTGTCGCTGCCCCGGCGCTGGCAGCGCCTGCCCAAAGCCCTCACGAATGACGAGATCGAAAAGCTCCTCCAGCCCGAAGTGCCCGAGACGCCTTCCTCCTTGTGCGATCAGGCGATCCTGGAACTCGCGTACGCGTCCGGCTTGCGCCTTTGCGAACTACGAAATATTCGCCTGGAACAGCTTCAGCTCGACTCGGGGTTCGTGCTCGTCATCGGCAAAGGCAACAAAGAACGCGTCGTTCCCCTTGGGCGCAAAGCCATCGCAGCGATTCAACGCTACCTCGACGCGGGCCGGCCAAAACTCGTCGCCAAACGTTCACCAGCCAATGTGTTTCTCACGCAGCGCGGTACGGCCTTTTCCGCGGTGACTCTTTGGCTGCATGTAAAACAGCGCGTCCGGCGCGCCGGCATCAGCCGCAGCATCACCCCCCACATGCTCCGGCATAGCTTCGCCACTCACCTGCTGGAGCATGGCGCCGACCTCCGCGTGATCCAGGAACTTCTCGGTCACGCCAGCATCAGCACCACTGAGATCTACACCCACGTCGCGGGCCACCGCCTCCGCGACATCCATCGCAAGTTCCACCCGCGCGCTTAGCTCCGACCAAAACCGACCAAAATTTTGGTTGGTTTTGCACTTTTCTTCAGCAAATCATCCGATTTTCTCTCGCATGGTCGGTTTTGCGTGCGCCTGCTCCTGCCGAATGCTGTGTGGACGCTGTGAATCCGGAAGGGCATAATAGCGTTATATAAGCATGAAAGACTGGGCACCAATCTTCATCGGCGGAATGGTGGTTGTTTCCGCGATGGCGGCGGAAATCGATAAGTCCAAACTTCCGCCGGCGGCCACGCGCCCCGTCGATTTCGCAAAGGATGTGCAGCCCATTTTTGCCGAAAGCTGTTACGGTTGCCATGGGCCGAAGCGACAGGAAGCGGGCCTGCGCTTTGACATCAAAGAGGACGCGCTCAAAGGCAGCGAAAATGGCCCGGTGATCGTTCCTGGCAAGAGTGCCGAGAGTCTTCTTGTCCATGCCGTTTCACGGCTCGGCGACTTGAAAATGCCGAAGAAGGGCGAACCCCTCTCAGCCGAGCAGGTCGGGATTTTGCGCGCGTGGATCGACGCAGGCGCGCAGTGGCCCGAAAACGCGGTTGCCGACAAAAAAGACGCACGCGACCATTGGGCTTTCAAAGCACCGGAGCGTCCTGAGGTGCCCAAAGTGAAAGGCGTCCAAACTCCGATCGATAACTTCATCCTGGCTCGCCTCGAAAGCGAAAAGCTCAAGCCATCTCCTGAAGCCGACAAGGCAACACTTTTGCGGCGCCTTAGCCTCGACCTCATCGGACTTCCCCCGACTCCCGAGGAAATCGACGCCTTCCTCGCCGATAACAACAGGGACGCTTACCAAAAACAGGTCGAGCGCCTTTTAAAATCTCCCCATTACGGTGAGAAATGGGGCCGTCACTGGCTCGACGCCGCGCGCTACGCCGACTCGGATGGTTTTGAAAAAGATAAGTCGCGCTCGGTTTGGTTCTATCGCGACTGGATCGTCAAGGCGTTCAACTCCGACATGCCTTACGACCAGTTTGTGATCGCGCAACTCGCCGGCGACCAACTCGCCAAGCCGACTCAGGACGACATCGTCGCGACTGGTTTCCTGCGCAACTCCATGCTCAACGAGGAGGGCGCCATCGACCCGGAGCAATTCCGCATGGAAGCAATGTTCGACCGCATGGACGCCATCGGCAAGAGCGTGCTCGGGTTGACGATCCAGTGCGCCCAATGCCACAACCACAAATACGACCCCCTCAAGCAGGAGGAGTATTACAAAATGTTCGCCTTCGTTAACAACGATCACGAAGCCACCACGGTCGCTTACATGCCTGACGAGTTAATGAGGATCGAAACACTCTCCCGCCGCATGAAGGAGATCGAGGCGGAGTTAAAGCACAAACACGCCGACTGGGAGCAGCGCATGGCCGAGTGGGAAAAATCCGTCAAAGAGGACCAGCCCGAATGGGTCGTGCTAACGCCGGAGGAGTTCGGCGATCCGGGCGGCGGCGCCAAATACAACCTACTAAAGGACAACTCCGTGTTGTGCAACGGCTACGCGCCGACGAAGTTGACGACGCGCTTCGTGGCCAAAACAAGCCTCACGAACATTTCCGCTGTTCGCCTCGAAGTGCTGACCGATCCCAACCTGCCGCGCAACGGACCGGGCCGGTCTTACAAAGGCACGTTCGGGCTTACGGAGTTCAAGCTCGAAGTCGCCAGCGCCGACTCTCCCACAAATCGCACCAAAGCAAAGTTCGCCAAGGCCACCGCGGATTACGAAATGGAAAAAACTCCGCTTGAGCCGAACTTCTACGACAAGTCCACGAATGCGCGGTTTGTGGGGCCAGTCCGCTACGCCCTTGACGACAAAGACAACACGGCCTGGGACATCGATGCCGGCCCCGGTCTTCGCAATCAGGACCGCAAAGCGGTCTTCCAACTCGCGACGAATATTTCCCAGTCGGAAGGCGCGATCCTGCGCTTCTCCATCGTCCAGAACCACGGCGGCTGGAACAGTGACGATCACATGAATAATTTGATCGGCCGCTTCCGCATTTCGGTGACCGGCGCCGACGGCGAGGTGAAGGCCGATCTGCTGCCGAAGAAGGTTCGTGAGGTTCTCGATGTTCCGGCCGAGAAGCGATCGCCGGCTCAACAGACGGCGGTGTTCAGCTACTGGCGCACGACCGTTTCCGACTGGAAGGACGCGAACGCCGAGATCGCTAAACTCTGGAAGGACTGGCCGAACGGCGCGACACAACTCGCTTTGAAGTCTCGCGAGGAACCACGCGACACGCGCGTCCTCCGTCGCGGCGATTGGCTCAAACCCGCCGCGCCCGTCAAAACCGGTGTGCCGTCCTTTTTGCACGCGCTTCCTGAAAATGCCGATGGCAAGCGCCTGACCTTCGCGAAGTGGATGGTTGATCGCCGCAGCCCCACCACCGCGCGCGTGTTCGTCAACCGCATCTGGCAATCTTATTTCGGCAACGGCCTCGTGAGCACGCCGGAGGATTTCGGGTTGCAGAGCGAAAAGCCGTCCCATCCCGAGTTGCTCGACTGGCTCGCGTGCGAATTCATGGAAAACGGCTGGCGCGTCAAAAACATTCACCGGCTGATCGTTAACTCCGCCACATACAAGCAATCCTCGCGCGTGACGAAGGAGCTTTACGACAAGGACCCGCTAAACCGCCTGCTCGCCCGTGGCCCTCGCTTCCGCGTCGACGGCGAACTCGTGCGTGACATCAGCCTCGCCGCGAGCGGTCTCCTGAATCCGAAGATCGGCGGCCCAAGTATTTTTAGTCCGATTCCGTACAAAGTTGAGCCGCCAATCAGTTATGCACCGTTTCCCTGGAACGAAGAAACCGGCCCGGACCGCTACCGCCGCGCGATCTACACCTTCCGCCGCCGCTCGACGCCACACCCGGTCCTGCAAAACTTCGACACGCCCAACGGCGACTTCTCCTGTGTGCGCCGCGTCCGCTCCAACACCCCGCTCCAGGCGTTGACGACCTTGAACGAGGTCCTGTTCGTCGAAGCCGCGCAGTCCCTCGCGCTCAAAGCCCTTTCCGAGGCGGGCAAAACCGACCGCGAACGCGCCAATTACATTTTCCGCTGCTGCACGACGCGGAAGCCAACTGACGACGAGGCGCGCGAGTTGCTCGCCCTGCTCGAGCGCCAGCAACAGCGCTTCGCCGATGGCTGGGCCGAGCCAAAACTCGTCGCCTTCAAAGATCCCGCGCAGGAGAAAAAGTTGCCCGAAGGAGTCACCCCGACGAAATTAGCCGCATGGACGCTCGTGGCCCGAGTCGCACTGAATTTGGACGAAACGATTACAAAAGAATGACGAATGACGAAGGCCAAATGACGAATCAATGACCAAGCTCGAATGAAGAACAAGCCAAAGTCTCGCGTCAGCTATCTCGCTTCCGTGTCCGTCCAAAATGGGGATTGGGATCAGGACGGCCTGTTGCGCGAAGATGGAAAGCCATTGAAGTACGATCTTGAGGAGCGCACCGCTCTGTTTGGGGAAGCTGTGATTCGCTTCGCAAAGAAGATTCCTCGCCACCCGGCCAACGATCGGCTTATTGGTCAGCTAGTTGGTGCTGCCACCAGTATTGGCGCCAACTACTGCGAAGCAGATGACGGCTCATCCAAAAAAGATTTTCGCAACAAGATCTGCACGTGCAGAAAAGAGGCGCGTGAAACTAAATTCTTCCTGCGCATGGTGGCCGCAGCAGAAGGGAGCCTGAAGCCGGAGGCACGCGTTTTGTGGCAGGAAACCAAGGCACTACACCTGATCTTTAGCGCAATCTGGAGGAAATGAAGTATGCGATTCTCCATTTCGACATTCGATATTCGTCATTCTTTCGTCATTAGTCATTCGGCATTCGTCATTTCAAAGTTATGAATTGTCAATCGCACTGGTATTTCAAGCAGGACCCGAAACAAATCACGAGGCGCTGGTTCTTCCGCGACTGCGCCGTTGGCTTAGGCGCGATCGCTCTTGGGAATCTGCTCCGTCAAAACGGCTACGCTGCCGATTCGGCACTCAATCCGCTCGCGTCGAAGCAACCACCCTACGCCGCGAAGGCCAAACGCGTGATTTTTCTCTTCATGGCCGGCGCGCCCAGCCATTTGGAATTGTTCGACAACAAACCGGAACTCACAAAGTTCAATGGAACGTTGCCGCCTGCGGAGTTGCTCAAGGGTTATCGCACGGCGTTTATCAACCCAAATTCAAAACTTCTCGGGCCAAAATTCAAATTCGCGAAGCACGGCCAGTGCGGCGCGGAGTTGTCCGAATTATTGCCGCACCTCGCTGAAGTCGTCGATGACATAGCCATCGTGCGCTCCATGGCCACGGACGCCTTCAACCACGCCCCGGGCCAAATCATGATGAACACGGGCGCGCAACAGTTCGGTCGTCCGAGCATGGGTGCCTGGGTAACCTATGGGCTTGGCAGTGAATCGCAGGACCTGCCCGGTTTTGTCGTTCTGAATTCCGGCGCGAAGGGCACCAGCGGCGGTCACTCGAATTGGGGTTGCGGATTTCTCCCCTCCGTTTACCAGGGCGTGCCCTTCCGCAGTTCCGGCGAACCGATTCTCTATCTCTCCAACCCCAAAGGCATCGATCGTGAAATGCAGCGCGACTCGCTCGACACGCTCAAGCGTCTCAATCAAAAGCGGCTCGACGTTGTCGGCGATCCCGAGATCGGCACGCGCATCAACTCTTTCGAAATGGCCTATCGCATGCAGGCAAGCGCCCCCGAGTTGATGGACATTTCCAAGGAGCCGAAAGAGGTCCTCGAAATGTACGGTGCTGAGGCAGGCAAATCATCCTTCGCCAACAACTGTTTGCTCGCGCGCCGGCTCGTCGAGCGCGGCGTTCGCTTCGTCGAACTTTTTCACGAATCATGGGACCAGCACGGTAATCTCGTGGCCGACCTCAAGAAAAATTGCAAAGACACTGACAAACCCACCGCCGCGCTGGTCAAAGACCTCAAGCAACGCGGCCTGCTCGACGACACCCTCGTGATTTGGGGCGGTGAGTTCGGCCGCACGCCGATGGTCCAGGGCGGTGGCGACGACGGCCGGGATCATCATCCGAGCGGCTTCACAATGTGGCTCGCCGGCGGCGGTGTGAAGCCTGGCCTCACCCACGGCGAAACCGATGAGTTCGGCTTTAACGCCGCCAAGGATCGCGTGCACGTGCACGACCTCCACGCGACGATCCTGCACCTGCTCGGCTTCGATCACACGAAACTGACCTACCGTTTTCAGGGCCGCGATTTCCGTCTCACCGACGTTCACGGCGAGATCGTGCAGAAGCTCCTCGCGTGAACAAAGAGCAGGTCGCGAATATTCTGGTCGAGATCGGCGTCTTGCTGGAATTGAAAGGCGAGAACCCGTTCAAGACCCGCGCCTATGTCAACGGCGCGCGCGCCCTCGAAAGCCTCGACGAGCCCCTCGAGACGGTCGTCTCTGAAAGTCGCCTCGGCGAGATCAAGGGCATCGGTGAAGCGCTCCAGAAGAAAATCACCGAACTCGTCACGACTGGCAAGCTGGTCTACTACGAGGAACTCAAAGCGTCCCTGCCCGCCGGATTGTTGTCCCTCCTTGAGATTCCCGGCCTCGGCCCAAAGAAGATCAAGGCCCTTTACGATAAACTAGGGATCGCCTCCGTCGAACAACTCGAGCAGGCCTGCAAGGAAGGCAAAGTGGCCGAACTCGCCGGCTTCGGCGAAAAGACCCAGGCCAACATTTGCGAAGGCATCGCCCGCCGCCGCACCTACGCGGTGCGCCACCTCTTCAGCAATGCATGGCGCGTCTCCGAGCCATCGCTCGAATGCTTGCGGCAGCATCCCGATGTGATCCGTTGCAGCACCGCCGGGAGCCTGCGGCGCTGCAAGGAAATTATCGGCGACATCGATTTTCTCGTCTCGTCGAAAAATCCGGCTGCCGTGATCGATTATTTCACGAGCTTGCCAGACATTCTTAGCGTCAACGCGAAGGGCGACACCAAGGCCAGCGTCATCGTTCAGGGCGGCATCCAGGCCGATTTGCGCGTCGTCAGCGACGCCGAGTTCCCGTTCGCGTTGGCCTACTTCACCGGCAGCAAGGAGCACAACATCGTCATGCGGCAGCGCGCTATCGAGCGCGGCCTGCGGCTTAACGAATACGGGCTCTTCCGTTCCAAGGAAGAGACGCGCGATCCAAACCTGCTTGTGCCCTGCAAAACCGAGGACGAGATTTTTCAGCACCTCGGATTGTCGTACATCCCACCGGAGTTGCGCGAAGACATGGGCGAGTTCGCTGCCGCCCAGCAGGGCAAGGTGCCGCGCCTCATCGAGTGGACGGACCTGCGCGGGTCACTCCACAACCACTCGACCTGGAGCGACGGCCACAGCCGCCCCGAAGAGATCGCCCGTTTCATGCACGGCCTGGGGTGCGATTACTGGGCCATTACCGATCACTCAAAGTCGTCGTTCCAGGCCAACGGCCTCGATGCGGACCGGCTTCGCAAAGAAATCGCCGAGATCCAAGGAATCAATCAGCGCCTCTCCGACGAAGGGATCGGCTTCCGACTGCTCACAGGTATCGAAGTCGATATCCTGATCGCGTCCAAGCTGGACTTGCCCGACGACGTTCTCGCTGAACTCGACGTCGTCGTCGCCAGCATCCACCAGGGCTTCAGCCAGAGCGAAGCCGAAAATACGAAGCGCCTTATCTGTGCCGCCGAGAATCGCTTCGTCCACATCCTGGGCCACGTGACTGGACGTCTATTGCTCGAGCGCGAAGGTTATAAAATCAACGCGCACGCGGTCATCGACGCCTGCGCCGCCACCGGCACCTGGATCGAGTTAAACGCAAGCCCGTACCGCTTCGACATGGACTGGCGGCTTTGGCCCTATGCAAAGAGCAAAGGCGTGAAGTGCGTCATCAATTGCGACGGCCATCGCAACGAACACTCCGGCTACCTTCGCCTCGGCGCGGGCGTCGCGCGCAAAGGCTGGCTCACAAAAGAAGACGTCGTCAACACGTTGCCTCTCGACGCCTTGCGTCGCGAATTGAGCAAAAAGCGGAACGCCCATGAATGACGAAGCACGAATGACGAATTCCCAAAGGAGCTCGAATGACAAAGCTCGAAGCTGGGGCTTTTGGCATTCTTTTGTCATTCGTCATTCGTCATTCGTCATTCTGTTAACAGTCTTCGTGTTCTCGGCGCCGGGCCAATCGGACAACCGTACTTCGCTTGCGGTCGAAGCGGTCACGCGTTTGCAAAATGTTGATCTGGAAAAGAACGCGAAGCTCAAAGAAACCGTCTTCAAATTGCTAGAGCGCACGCGCGGCACACCCGACTACCTCCGGCTCGTGAAACATTTCAAATTGAAAGATCAGCAGGCCGGTCTCATGGAGTTGGCGATCGCTCAACCCGCGGACGAAGTGGGAGTCGAAGCCGTGCGCCTCATTCTCTCGGAGGGCTACCTTAAACCCATTGAAGAGAAGCTTGCGAGCGATGGCACCAATGCCATCGCGCTGGCCCGGGCAATCGGCAACTCCACAAAGCATGAAGCCGTGCCGTTGCTCTTGCCGATCGTGAACGATGATCGCGCCGATCTTTCACTGCGCAGGGAAGCGGTGCGCGGCCTGGCAAAGAGCGAATCCGGGGCCGCCGCGCTTCTGGCAATCGCGAAGCAGGGAAAACTTTCGGATGACCTCAAGACAACCGCCAGCTTCGAACTGGGCAAAGCGCGCTGGGAAAATATTCAGGGCGAAGCTGCCAACCTTCTTCCGCTCCCCGCGGGCCAGAACAACCAGCCTCTGCCCCCACTCGCAGAGTTGATCAAGCGCAAAGGCGACGCTCAGAACGGCAAGCGCGTCTTCCACACCGCGACAACGGCCTGCGCGAGTTGCCACAAAGTGAAAGGCGAAGGCACCGAAGTCGGCCCGGACCTCTCCGAGATCGGAAGCAAGCTCGCGAAGGAGGCCCTCTACGAATCGATCATCGACCCGAGCGCCGGAATTTCCTTCGGCTACGAAGCCTACCAACTCGAATTGAAGTCGGGCGAAGAGGCCTACGGTTTAGTCGTCAGCGAAACGCCGGATGAGCTCGCACTCAAGAACAATACCGGTGTCGTCACCCGCTACAAAAAGAGCGACGTCAAAACGCGCCAGCAAATGAAGCTCTCCATCATGCCTGCCGGACTGCAGCAGGCCATGACCGTCGACGAACTGGTTGACCTCATTGAGTATCTTTCGTCGTTGAAGAAAAACTGAACTACCTCGCTGCGGCCTGGTGTTGCGGGTGAGCGATTGTTATCTCGTGTTCTCCAGTCAGCGCCGTGGTCGATTCTGCTCCGCCCGGCCAGCGCACGACGACCGCCGTCACCGGTTCCGCTGCGGTCAAGACCAGCACGCTCGAGTCCTGCGACCAATAGCCGGACCCTGCGTGGACTTCCTGCGCAGGTCCCAACTTTCCATCTCCCTTGGCCCGAACGGTCGCGCCGATTCCTTGCGGGTTTCCCGGCGGCCCTTGCAACCGCACCCGCAGTCCAGACTTCGCGCCCAGGTTCTGAAACAGTTTGGTCGCCGCTCCGTTTTGGGTGACTACGAGATCGACTCGGCCATCTTTGTCGAAATCGCAAACCGCCGACCCGCGTTGCTCCCCATAGATCTCGATTCCAGATCTCGTTTTGAGCGCCTCCAGCTTGCCGCCTCCGACTCCTCGCAACAAAAGCCCACGGCCCGAATCCAGCCGCGGTGTTTCTGGTTCGGTCGCGAAAAAATTCTGGCTCAGAAAAACGTCCTGCTGCCCATCGCCATCAAAGTCCGCGATGTTCACGCCAAACGCCGGCGCCCATTGCGCCTCCTTCGTCAACGGCACCGCTTCGAAGTGATCGCCCCGATTGAAGAACACCATCGACGCGAGCGTCGTCACCTCCAACTCCTTCGGCTTGCCTGGGAAAGATTTCATCACCTCGCTTAACGCCGCTTCACTAAACTTTCGGTGCGACGCGAAATGCTCTTGCAGCGGCGGCAACTCGCGCCCGAGCACGTCCAACCGTCGCCGCGGCGCGAGCGTGCTGCCCTCCCACTCGGTCTCAATCAAATCCACCGCGCCCCGCTCCGTAAGATCGCCATAGTATAACTGCAGCGGGCGCTCGCGCGTCGTTACATACTCGCTGTTCAAGCCCCAGTTCGCGGCAACGATGTCGAGTCGCCCATCCCCGTCGAGATCGCCAGTGGTCACGCCGTTCCACCAGCCTGTGAAAGAGTTGAGGGTTGAGAGTTCAGAGTTGAGAGAAGTCTTCGGATTCCAGTCTTTAAACTGTCCACGTTCGTTTTTGAGAATGTGGATTGGTCCCCATTCGCAGGCGACAACCAACTCGGGAAAGCCATCGCCGGTTAAGTCGCTCCAGACCGCACCGTTCACAATGCCAACGCGCCGCAGCGCGCTCGAATTGTTGGTATCCGCCACGAACCGTCCCTTCTCAAAACGATAGAGTTGCGAGGGCGCTGCTTCAGGATACCGTCCAGGCAGCGCGCGTCCGCCCGCAAACAGATCCAGATCACCGTCGCCGTCGATGTCCGCCAACGCGAGTGGACCAAAGCTCGCCGCGGCTTCTTTGGCAAGAAGATTGACGGAGCTTTTCGAAACGTTGACCTGTTGAAGTCCCGCGGCCGGATTTTCCAAACCATCGTGGCCAACCAGAAGTCTGGCTTCGCCCGCGGCGCGCCAGCCTACGATGCCGCTCTGGTCCGCGACTGCCGTTGAGTCTTGCGTTACGCGTTCAAACGTGCCGTTGCCCGCGTTTCGAAAGTGCGCCAGTCGTCCACCGCGCCCGCTGCCGATGAACAGGTCCTCGTTCCCATCGCCGTCTGCGTCCAACCAGGCTACTCCTGGCCCGCCCTGGCTCAAGCGGCGCGGCAAGAGGGGCTGCCGCTCGAAATCGTTAAAGGGCTGTTCGAAGTGCGCGTGCTGCAGGAGATGACTCACGTCCTTAAACAACGGTGCGTTGGTCAGCGTTGCGACCAGTGGCAATTTTGCTCCAGCAGTTTGCACGACCGTGTAAAGGCGATTCGGTTCGACGTTGGACACGGTCGTGGTCTCCCCGTCGCGCCACGTTACTTCCAATCGCATCAGGGCGGCCTTCCCCGCTGCGAAGACCAGCAAGGGATCACACCCGCCGAGGTAACGCCCTCCCGAAACGACCTCCTGGCTCTGCAGGGGGGCCGCGCCGTCCAGCAGCTTCACCCGCGCGCCAATAGCCTGTGTATTCGGGACCAGTCCGCGCAATCGGACCGCCACGCGCGGCGCCGTCGAATTGTTGCGATACACTCCGGCGGCGCTGCCAAGGTTGTTCACCACGAAATCCAAATCGCCGTCGCCGTCGAAGTCCGCGGTCGCAATGGCATGATGCACGCCCAAGTCCTCGGTACCCCAGGCGCTCGTCACATCTTCGAACTGTAAGTCCCCTCGATTTCGAAACGTCACGACCGGCGTGGCGAGCTGCGGGTAAAGCCGCATGTGCTCCATCAACTCCTCCGTGAACGCGCGTTGCCGCTCCACTTCGTTCGTAAACCCTTTCCAGGAATGTTGTCGTGCGCGGATCGCCGCGCCCGCATCCAAATCCTGCACGTCCTTTGCGTGGCCGCTCGTGATCAACAAATCCTCATAACCGTCCAGGTCGACGTCGATGAATACCGGTGACCACGACCATTCCGACGCTCCCACGCCGGCGTAATTCGCAATTTCCGCGTAACTCCCGTCGCCGCGATTCACGAACAGAGTGTTACGCATGAACTGCGGGCGCGTTTCGATCTCGCCGATCCCGCTCGGCATCGCTGGCTGCGCGAGCTTCTGCCGTTTGCGCAGGCGCGGGTCACGGCTCAACATGTCCACGACGAAGAAATCCAGGTCGCCGTCGCGATCGATGTCCGCAAAATCCACTCCCATCGAGCTCGCGCACATATTGCGCCACGCGAGCGTACTCATCGCGCGAAACCGTCCTTTGCCGTCGTTGATCCAAAAGCGGTCGGGCGTCCAAAAATCGTTGCACACGTACAAGTCCGGCGCGCCGTCGTTGTTCACGTCGCGAAATGTTGCGCTGAGCCCCCAGTCCTTTGGCGCTTCCGTGATCGGCCGACCCTGTTCGTCGCGAAACCGGCCACCGGTCCACACCACCGGGGCGAACTGCCCCTTTCCATTGTTCAAGTAAAGCTGATCGGGCTCTCCGTATTCCTGTACGACACCGTTCGTCACCATGAGGCGGTCGCGCAAATGCGGCGGGACGACGAGCCGACCGTTCACCGATTGCAGGTCCACCTTGCCGCGGTCGCGAATGTCCTCGGTGCGGTTATTCGCGACGTACAAATCGAGCGTGCCGTTGCCATCGACGTCCGCGAGCGCCAGTGTCGTCGCGGCGAACTTGCTGGCGGTGCGCGCGCTCACCGTTGTGTCCGTAAACTTTCCGTTCCCGGCGTTGGCAAAACACAGCACGCCTTCGCCTTGCACACATACGAGCAAGTCCAGCAGATCGTCTCCGTTAACGTCGGCAAAAACCGCGCCACGATAGATGTGGTTGTCGCGTTTCAATCCTGCCGCCTCGGTCACGTCCGCAAAGCGCCAACCTCCGAGATTTTTGTAGAGTGTGTTCCTCCCGTTCAGACTGCAGAAAAAAAGGTCGACCAAACCGTCATGGTCGAAATCGCCCACGGCCAGGCCGGAACCGTTGTAGAGCGTGCGATTCGCCGCCGCCGCGGGTTCGTCGACCGAGTTTGTGAAAGCAACGCCGGTCTGTTCCGGCTTTAGAATCGTGAAACCCGTTTTGCCTTGCATCGGGACTTGCAAGGCAACGCTGGAAACGTTCTGCGCATCCGCAAACCTCGCGTACAGACACACGCCGAAAACCAAAACGACAAGCGGGCGCGGCAACATGCGGAGGGCGAGGATATCACACGCGACACCACAGACAAGCGAGCGATTTTGGTGGCAGGAAAACTACATGAAGGACATGACTCCGGCGATGATAGCCGAAACGCCGACGAGCCGCGTGACGATGGCAGGTTGGGGGAGAAGTTTCTCCGCAGCAATGACCATCGCGATGACGATCATCACGAGTGGATTCATGATTCCCAGAGCGAGTTGAATGGTCATGGGCGCGGCGCAGCAAAGACAACACGCGGCGCCTTGTTTGCAGCCAAGCCGAAAACCTGTTTCCTCCTGGGATGAACTGGCGCATCCCGATGGTGAGCGGCAGCGCAACAGGTGCGTCATTTTCCATCGCGTGAATTGAATTGCTCCGGCGGCGATCAACGATGCGCCCGAAACCAAGGGAACGGCACGGCTAAACGGTTCTGACCGCATCGCAATCGCCGCAAAGGCCAAACCGAGCGCATAAAGTCCAACACCGGCTGCGAGCCAAATGGCGAAGTAACCAGAGGCGATGTAACAGAGGGAGGCCCAGTCGCGTCGTGTTTTTAGAAACGTTGGCAGCGCGGAGGGCAGCATCATGGCTACCATCATTGCCAAGCCACATAAGCAGGAAGCTTATGACTGACGCAGCCCAGGTCTGGCCCGGCATCCGCATCCACATCGTGGACATCGTCCAGCCGCCGGGCATTTCCATTTCGCAACACATCGAGCGGCAAAAATAAACTGTTGCTGAGAGGCCGGCGCCGAATGCAAAGACACAAACCGCGAAGAATTCAGCCGGCATCGTCGCTTCATCGCCACCGGCTGAATTTTTGTGTGGCAGAGGGTCCGCCATATGTCTGCGGGCGTTTAAGCGCAACAGTCTTTTGACGCACCTCTATCGTACTCGTCGTGGCGGCGAATCCAGAAGCCGGTTTCGTTGCGCCCGCGTGGAGCGCGGTCGAGCCACTGGTACATGCCCCAGAGGCCGTCGAGCCCGCGCGCATAGGCCGAGTAAGTGTGATATACGACGCCGTCCTCGAGCGCGAACGCGCTCATCCCCGGAGTCTCGCGGATGTAGGCCGGCCAGTCCGTGCCGACGCTCGCCGCAAGCTCAACGTGAGGGCCTGCCGGTGCGCCGATCTTGCTGTAGTTGTAATAAACATTTCCCGAGCGCTGCTGCTCCTCCGTGAAAGAGACATTGAAGTCGTAATTGAACTCGCTGCCCAGTGAGGACGCCCACGGGAAGCTCCAGCCCATTCGCTTCTTGTATGCTTGCAACTTCGCGAGGGGCGCGCGCGACACCGCCCACAGCATTACGTCGTGGTTGGCCAGGTGGACGGCGTCGCCGTTGAACCCGTCCGCGATCGCCGAGCAGTGCGGGCACCCCGCCGTGTAGTCAGGCCCGAACATGAAGTGGTAAACGAGAAGCTGCGAGCGCCCCCGGAAGAGATCAGCAAGGGACGCTTTTCCTTCCTTGGTCTCGAAGGGGTATTCCTTGTCGATTCGAACCCAGGGCAACTCCTGCCGTCGCCGGGCCAACTCGTCGCTACGCCGCGTCAGTTCCTTCTCGGCCTTCAGCAGGTCCAGCCGAGCCTTAAGCCACTCTTCTCGTGTTCCGGTCTTATGATTAGTCATCGTTTGCACTCCTTTCATTTGATCTCCTTTTATATTCGTCGTGATAGCGCACCCAATCTTGTGTGCTGTCTGGATTTTCGTCGCGGCCTTTGGCGGTCAGGTCGAGGAAATTATAGGTCGTATTCATCAGATCAATCCCGCGCGCGTAAGACGAGTAGGTGTGATAAATGGCGCCGTTCCGGTCGCGGTAGCAGGCGCTGACTCCCTGAAGTTCGTCAATTTTCATTTTGAACTTGCTGTAATTGTAGGGCAGCACGCCGCTCTTGATTTGCTCGGGCGTGAACGACACGTTGAAATCGAAATTGAAATCCGTGTTGAACGAAGAAACCCATTTGAACTGCCAGCCCATGCGCTTCTTGAACGGCTCGATTTCCGTCAGCGGCGCGCGAGAAACGACGACGAAAGCCGTGTCGCGCTGTCCAATGTGAGCGTTCACGCTGTCGAAATGGTCGGCCCAAAACGAGCAATGCTCGCAACCTTCCTTCCAACCCGGTCCGAACATGAAATGATAAATAATGAGCTGACTCTTGCCGCAGAACAAATCCGCGAGCGTCACGTTGCCCTCCGGCCCGTCGAAAACATAGTCCCTTTCGATTTTGACCCAGGGCAGCTTGCGACGTTGAAGGTTCAATTCGTCGCGCAGTTTCGAGAACTTCTTTTCCTTCACGAGAAGCTTCCTCCGGGCGGCAAGCCATTCCTTTTGCGAAACCACCTTACGATTTTCGATTCCGCGGACGGTTTTGATTTTCGGCATAACGTTCCCCTTTGTTTCGTTGTTCCTACACTGTCAGTTTAGATTTTCAAACCGAATTTGCCGGTGTTTCGGACGTCCCAGCCACCGGAACCGGTGATACAAGAACGACGAACGACCCTCGCCTGCGAGGACACGAAAGCGAATCAATCTTTGGCCGACAGGTGCCGGGCAGGGCTGCCCACGCTCGCGGGGCGCGTTAGCGCGGGGTTTCTCTGGCGAAAAGTTGCCGGATGATATCTTCGATGGGCACTTCCTGGATGTCGATGTCGGTCACGGGCAATTCATCCAGCAACGCTTTGCAGACCGGGATTACGCGCTCGCGTTTGACCTTTAACTTCACGGTCCCCAAAGTCTGCTCCACGACCGTGCCGTATTTTTCCAGATCGCCCGCGCTCGCGCCTCCTTCAGAAGTCTGGATCGTCACCATTTTGAAATCCGCGAAGCGGTCCAGCACTTCGTCGAGTTTGCCATCAAAGAAAATGCTGCCGTGGTCGATGATGATTACCCGTCGGCACAAGGCCTGGATGTCCGCCATATAATGGCTGGTCAGGAGAATCGTCGTTTTATGCTCAGTGTTGTAGCTGCGCAAAAATTCCCGCACGGTTTGCTGCGATACCACGTCCAACCCGATCGTCGGCTCGTCCAGGAAGAGCACACGGGGCTTGTGCAACAGGGATGCGATCAGCTCCATTTTCATGCGCTCGCCCAGCGACAGCTCGCGCACCATCACGTCGAGCTTGTCGCGCACGCGCAACATTTCGCTCAAGTCATCGACCGTCCGCTTCAGCGATGCGTCATCGATCCCGTAAATCTTCGCGTTCAACGCGAGCGATTCGTTCGCCGGCAAATCCCACCAAAGCTGGTTTTTTTGCCCGAGTAACAGCGCGAACTGCCGCCGGTATCCATCCTCCCGTTCCCAAGGCACGTAGCCCAGGACGCGCGCAGAGCCGCCGCTGGGATAAAGCAGCCCGGAAAGAATTTTCAGCGTCGTTGTTTTGCCAGCGCCGTTCGGCCCCAGAAAACCGACCAATTCACCCTCCTCGACCGCGAAGCTCACGTCCTTGACGGCGTGTACCGGCTCGTACTTCCTGCGCACCAAACCCTTCAGCGCGGCCAGGAACCCCGGCTGCTTCTTATAGGTGCGGAAGGTCTTGCTCAGACCCTGGACTTCAATCGCGTGCATAGTCGCCCACTCCCTCCCGTGGGCGCGCCACTATCGCAGAAGCTGCTTCTCGAGGTAAGTCACGGTTTGGCGCACCTGCGAATCCACCTGCATGCGGTCCTGCACGAGGCGGCACGCGTGCAGCACGGTGCCGTGGTCCCGTCCGCCGAAGGATTCGCCGATGGTGTTGAGCGAGCTCTCCGTCAATTGACGAGAGAGGAACATCGCGATCTGCCGCGGAAACGCTATGTGATAAGGCCGGCGCTTGCTCGTCATGTCAGCGAGCCGAATGTCGAAGTGTTCGGCCACTTTCTTCTGAATGCTATCAATGGTGATTTGGAAGCGCCCCTCTTCCTTCAGCATGTCGCCCAGGAGCTTCTCCACCGATTCCATCGTCACCTTCTGCCCGGTGAGGGACTGGAACGACGCCACTCGCACCAGCGCGCCTTCCAGGCGGCGCACATTGCTGCGGATGCGCGCCGCGAGGAAATCATGCACTTCCTGCGGCAACTCTACGTTCATGAGCTTTTCCTTCTTGCGCAGGATGGCTACGCGCGTTTCCACGTCCGGCGGCTGCATGTCCGTCACCAGTCCCCACTCAAAGCGCGAAATCAAGCGCTGCTCAAGGCCCTGGATCTCACTCGCCGGCCGGTCGCAGGTGAGCACGATTTGCTTGTGCGCGTCGTGCAGGCTGTTGAAGGTGTGGAAGAATTCCTCCTGGATGCGTTCCTTTCCGGCCAGGAACTGGATGTCATCAATCAGGAACACGTCGGTCTGCCGGTAACGCCGGCGGAATCGGACCAACTGGCTGTTTTGGATGGCGTCGATAAACTCATTCGTGAAGCGCTCGCTGGTCACGTACGTCACGCGGGCAGCCCGCTTGTTCGACACGACGTGCTGTCCGATGGCGTGCAGCAGATGCGTCTTGCCCAATCCGACGCCGCCGTAGAGGAACAATGGGTTATACGATTTGCCCGGTGACTGCGATACCGCCATCGCGGCGGCGTGGGCGAACGTGTTGTTGCTGCCGACGACGAACGTCTCGAACGTGTTCTTCGGGTTAAAATTGTGGTCCTTCTGCGTCGAAGGCTTGTCGGGTTCCGCGTCGGCCTTCGTGGCGACGACGGCTTCGCTGCCGTTGACCGCAGACGGCGCCTTCGGCGGCGCTACGACCCTGAAATTGACTTTCAAATGCTGGCCAGCCGCGCTCGCCAGCACGTCGCGGATCAGTCCGAGGTAATTATCTTTGAGCCAGACTTCGCAAAAATCATTGGCGACTTCGAGCGTGATCTCGTCGCCCGTAAGGTCGCGGGCCTGTAGAGGTTGGAACCATAGATTGTAAATATCCGGGTTCAGAATCGTGCGCAGAAGCTGTTGTGCGGCGGTCCAAATACGTTCGGCGGATGGCTGTTGCATCGTCGGCTCCTCTCGTCTGTTTTCCGGGTTTATTCACTGGTCACCGTAACGATCCCGTAACGCCTTTCGCCACAAACACTTGTGACGGCTGGGGCTGCGGATTTAGCTGAGGGGCGCACACGCGGAAAGGTTCCATCATTAACGGTCTCAAAATTCATATCATCCTGCTGCTGAGCAACTTACGAACGGTTTACCATGAACGTGCTCGCCCCGACTTCACTGCAAAGCTGATTTCTACTGTTACGGTAACCGAGTTGCGGACAGAGTTTCTAGAAAAACTTTCAGAAACTTAACAGCAGAATGTATTAACAGTTATTAACAAGTTATCCCCACCCCAAAAATGCCCAGTTTTTCGCGTTTTCAACCCGGTGCCTGCAAATTTTTTCTGGCCTGCTTTCATGGCGCTCATGCGAACAATGCGTTACTTACCGGTTTCGGCGTAAATCGTGAATTTATCGTCCGATGTCCTGATTGCCGTCCTTCATTCGTTGTAGAGATGGAAATGATTTAACAAAACGAAATTTGACCAGGATTATCGTCTCAACTTCACTCATCGACACAAAAGGAAAGGGATCATGAGCAGAATACGACTGTTGGTTGGCACGCGAAAGGGCGCCTTCATTCTCACTTCCGATGGCAAGCGGCAGAACTGGGACGTGAGCGCGCCGCATTTTGCAGGCTGGGAAATGTACCATCTCAAGGGGTCGCCGGTGGACCCGAATCGCATTTACGCATCGCAGACGAGCGGCTGGTTCGGACAGATCATCCAGCGCTCGGACGACGGCGGCAAGACGTGGAACACGCCGGGCAGCACTTCGGAAGAGTTGGCCGGGCCGGACGGGATGCCCAAAGGCGAAAGCAACAAATTCGTCTACGAAGGCGCGGTGGGCACGCACAAGTGGTACGACGGCACGCAACATCCCTGGGAATTCAAGCGCGTCTGGCACCTGGAACCATCGCTCACGGACCCAGACACCGTTTACGCCGGCGTGGAGGATGCCGCGATTTTCAAAACAACGAACGGTGGGAAAACCTGGCAGGAACTTTCCGCGCTGCGCAGCGCCAAGGGCCATCTCTGGCAACCGGGCGCCGGTGGTATGGCCGTGCACACGATCATTCTCGACCCGAAGAACGCCAACCGCATTTACATCGCGATCTCGGCCGCGGGCGCGTTTCGCACCGATGACGGCGGGAAAACGTGGAGACCGATCAACAAAGGCTTGAAGTCGCAGTTCGAACTGCCCGACCCCGATGCTGAGGTTGGCCATTGCGTCCATCGCATTGCGTTGCATCGGTCGCGTCCGGATGTGCTTTTTATGCAGAAGCACTGGGACGTCATGCGGACTGATAACGCGGGCGAGCAGTGGACCGAAGTCAGCGGGAATCTGCCGACGGACTTCGGCTTTCCCATCGACGTTCACGCCCATGAACCGAACACGATTTACGTCGTGCCCATCAAGAGTGACTCGGAGCATTTTCCACCGGACGGGAAGCTGCGCGTCTACCGCAGCCGCAGCGGCGGCAACGAGTGGGAACCGCTGACGAAGGGATTGCCGCAGAAGGATTGCTACGTCAACGTCCTGCGCGACGCGATGTCGGTCGACACCCTGCAGCCTTGCGGCATCTACTTCGGCACGACCGGCGGCCAGGTTTACGGCTCGACCGACGGAGGCGACACGTGGAATGCTATCGTGCGCGATCTTCCGGCAGTGCTTTCGGTCGAAGCCCAGGTGCTTCCATGATCCGGGTGGTGCTTCCATACCATTTGCGCAACCTCGCGCGCGTTGAAGGCGAAGTGCAGCTCGAGGTCGCAGGCACGCTGACATTGGGCGCCGTCCTCGACGCGCTCGAGGCGCGTTACCCGATGCTGCGTGGCACGGTCCGCGATCATGGAACCCTCAAGCGCCGCCCCTTTATCCGGTTCTTCGCGTGCAAAGAAGACCTGTCACATGAACCTCCGGAAACCAAATTGCCCGCAGAAGTCGCCGCAGGCGCAGAGCCCCTCCTCATCGTAGGCGCGATAGCCGGAGGCTAAGTTGTGACGTCCTAAACACTGTAATCGCCCAAGGAAACCCATGCTCAAAAAAATTCTGATTGTCGTCGCAGTAATTGTCGTTGTGTTTCTCGTCATCGTGGCCCTGCAGCCTGGGGAGTTTCGCGTCACGCGCTCGACGAATATCTCGGCGCCCCAGGCGGCGGTCTTTGAACAGGTCAACGACTTGCACAAATGGGAGAAATGGAATCCGTGGGGAAAGATCGATCCGGCCATGAAACAAAGCTATGAAGGCCCGCAGGCGGGGACGGGCGCGATTTACAAGTGGGCCGGCAACAAAAACGTGGGCGAGGGGCGCATGACGATCACGGAAAGCCACCCGAACGATCTGGTCCGGATCAAACTTGAATTCTTCAAACCGTTTGCTTCCATTGCGGACACTGAGTTCACGTTTAAGCCTCAGGGAAATCAGACCGCCGTGACTTGGGCGATGTCCGGCAAAAACAATTTCTTGGCCAAGGCCATGTGTTTGTTCATGAGCATGGACAAAATGATCGGCGGTCAATTTGAAAAGGGTTTGGCGGACATGAAAACGATCGTGGAAGCAGGGAACAAGGAGAAGACATGATGAATCTTTTCAGACCACCGCCGGCAAATGAGGGCTAATAGATTATGAGATACGTGGACGGTTACGTTTTACCGGTGCCGAAGAAGAATCTTCGGGCTTATCGCCGCATCGCGCAAAAGGCGGGGAAGATTTGGCGCAAACACGGCGCGCTGGATTACAAGGAATGCGTCGGCGATGACCTCAATGTGAAGTGGGGCGTGCCCTTCTCGCGCACCATGAAGTTGAAGCCCGGCGAGACGGTGATCTTCGCCTATGTTGTTTACAAGTCGCGCGCGCATCGCGACCGCGTGAACGCAAAGGTCATGAAAGATCCGCAACTGGCCACCGCGATGGACAACAGCAACATGCCCTTTGACACCAAGCGCATGGTTTACGGCGGGTTCAAGGTACTGGTGGATGCTTGAGCCGGCCTGTTTTCTCGTTGCTTGTCGAAAGGAGGATTCTATAAGGACGGTATGAAACGAATCCTCTGTCTTGCTTGCCTCGGTATCAACCAAGTCCTCAACGGCGCCGAACCGGAACTGAAGGGAACGGTCACGGAAGTGCGACAGCACCTCGCGGCCGCGGAGCGGATCGTTACGGTGTCCGGTGATGCTGAAGTAAAGAGTCCCGCGGACCAGGCGATCGTCACATTGCGATTGCTTTCTGAATCCAAATCGCTCCAGGAAGCGCTGAAGGCAAATCAAACCCTTCGGTCGAAGCTGGTCAATACTCTCAAAGATCGCGGCATCGGTGCGGAGCGCATCGATGCGGGCAAGTTCTCTTCGACACCGAGGCATTGGATCTTCAGCGAAAAGGTGAAAAGCTACAAAGTTGAGAATCTCGTGAAGGTCACGGTGCTGGAGGAAAGAGAGTTGCAGGAGACGGCGCGGATGCTCGACGAGCTCAACGGTGTCGAATACGCGGGCATGGAATTCGAGCATTCCAAAAAGCAGGAGCTGAAGCGCAAAGCCCTGGCCCAGGCCCTTGAATCAGCCTCGGCGCGCAAGAAAGTTTACGAAGAACAACTGGGCATTTCGCTTGCGCCCGTCAGGTTCAGTGAAAACATAGCAACCACGCCGGTGAGAGTTCAACGGACCTACGGCGGTTCTGACCCGTCCAATGCGAGCAAGCTTGGGTACGTGGCCGAACCGGAAGCCGCCAGCGGTTTTGGCGAAATGGTGTTTTCCGCGCAGGTGCTCGTGTCGTACAGCGTCAGCGGACATTAGCGGTCGTTCGTCTTCTCAGGGAACACCGAGCCGAGAGCTTTTGGCGGCGGCGAGGGACTGTTTAAGATTGCGCAATAATTCGTCCGCATTTCGCCCTTCGTCAGCCGGCGCCAGTTCCTGGTATTTCGTGAGAGCATTGATAGCCGCGGCCAGTTCGTTATTGATAGCCTGGACCAGGGCAAGGTTGAAATACACATTGGAAAATAGCGGCTCCACTTCCACCGCCATTTCGTAATGAAACTGCGCCAAACGAAAATCGTTCACGTCGAAATACAAATTGCCAAGATTGTAGTGCGCTTCGAAGTGACGCGGGTTGTCTTTCAATGAAGTCGTAAAGCAATCGAACGCTTTCGCTGCGTTGCCCCTTTGCGATTCGATGATACCGAGATTGCAATAGGCGTCGGCCACACAATCCTGCTCTTCAATCGCTTTGCGGTACAACTCGGCGGCCCGGAGATCTCCTCTATCATCGAAGAGCAGCGCCTGCTCGAAGCACCCCAGGTCGGGAGTGAATTGTAGAATCTGGGCTGTCGGCGCGGAAAACAGGTGCAGTTGATTCGGATCTTCAGCGGTCCGCGCGCGCTTGTTGACGCGCTTGTAACCGAACTTCGACGCCTGGACGGGGAATTTTAGAATCTCGCCCATTGAATTGCCGCAAACACACGAAGGTCGTTCGTGCCCCTGCGGATACTACGCAGCCTTTTGCTTTTTCGCTTTGACGGGCGCAACTTCGACGGCCGGCGCCTTCTTTTCGCCCTTGGCCTTTTCCATCGGTTTCTTCTTCGCCTTCGCCTGTTCGATGCTTTGCTTCAGCGCGGCCATGATATCGACCACCGGTTTCTCCTCTTCCGGAGCGCTTACGACTTCACGCCCGGCGATCTTGGCCTCGATCATCTCACGCAATGCGTCGCGATAGCGATCGGTCAAGTCAAGCTCCTCCAATGTTGTCGCCATCGACTCCACCAGATTGATCGAGAGCTTCAGTTCATCCTTGTTTGCTTCTTTGTGCTCGATTTGCGGAACAGTCTCCATCTTCCTTAGTTCGCCTGGACTGCGCAGCTTGTATAACACCAACCCGCCATCCAGCGGCGAAATCATCACCACTTCCTCACGGTCGCGCAACACCACCTTGCCGACACCTACCTTCCCGCTCGCCTTTAACGCCTGGCTGAGCAACGAATAGGTCTTCGAGGCGACCGGCCCGTCCGGTCCCGCGAAATACGGTGATTCGTAAAGCGTGGGATGCACTTCCTTGACATCGATGAATCCTTCGATGTCGATCACTTTCGTGCTCTTGAGTTTGATCTTCGCGAGGTCCTCCGGCGATACGATCACATATTGCTCCGGCTCAAACTGGTAGCCTTTGACGATCTCTTCATTCGTCAGCGCCTTGCCGCACTTCTTGCATTTTTTATCGTAACCGACGGCGCCGTGGTCTTCCTTGTGCAGTTGGTTAAACCGGATCGTTTCCTCCGTGTCCACCGCGTTGTAAATGCGGATGGGAATGGTAACCAGGGAGAAACGAATGTGACCTTTCCATATCGATCTCATAACTCATCCCGTTGTTAAGGTTACGGTCATAGATGGCACATTGAGCATGAAACCTGCCAGAGCGCGGGATTGCAACGACAATTATATCCAGTGCTCCCTAACGCCAGCGCTCACAGGGCAACACTATTCGGGAAGACCCAAATCCGGCCGGAGCCTCAAAAACACTGCTTCCCGCAGCATGCCGTCTTCGGTCACCGACGCAAATTCCACTTCGCACTTTAACTTTCCTTCCACCCACACCGATTGCGCGTCGTCGAGGGGTTTCTCCTTAACGGGTCGTTTGATGGGCGTCAGTCTTTGCAACTCGGCCCAAACCGCCTTGATTGACTGATCATTGAATCCCGAGCCGACCTTTCCCACATACTTCAGTTTGTCGCCATCGACCTGCGCCAGATGCAGCGCGCCGAAGTGCGCAGCCCGATCCCCTTTTCCGCGTGTGTAACCAATGATCGAGCACTCCGCGGTCTGCCGCCCTTTAATCTTCAGCCACGAGTCGTTCCTCTTTCCGGGCACATACGGGCTGTTGCGCTGCTTGGCCATGACACCCTCGAGTCCCAACTGCTTCACAGCCTCAATGAAAGTCGCTCCGTCTTCGACAGCTTCGCTCACACGATACGTGGAATTCTTTCGAATCACATCCTGCAGCCACTCGCGCCGGCGCATCAGCGGTTCATTGACAATCGGTCGGCCATCCAAATAAAGGCAATCAAACACATAGCACACCGCTGGGTGTTTACTTTTCATCCGCTCAATCGCCCCTTCGCTCTTTTGCTGCATTCGGTGAATCACGTTAGCGAAGTTCGGTCTTCCGTCGGCCTCAAGGCAGACGATTTCGCCATCGAACAACGCTGAAGTGGCGCGAAACGCCTGTTCGGGAATCTGCAATTCAGGAAACTGCTTCGTGAAATCCAATCCGTTCCGCCCCCGAATTCTCACCTGTCCCTCGTCGAGGGAAATCATGGCGCGAATGCCGTCCCACTTGACCTCGTAAACGTAATCTCCCGAGGCGGGCGGCTTGTCCGCAGCCCGCGCAAACATCGGTTCGATACGGTCGCGCAACCAGTCGATCTGCGGGCTGTCCACGCGTTCGAGCAGCCACTGGTTTTCCTTTGTGCGATGCACGCGGTATTCCGCGTTCAGTTCGCGGGACTGCAACCGAAAGTAGAACCCATCCTCCTTCTCTTTGGTGGTTTGGTAGCGGCCTTGCGCAAATTTCCACATCATCCCCCCGCCGTATTCGCCTTTCGGAATCGCGCCTTCGAAATTCACGTACTCCAGCGGGTGATCCTCTACGTTTACCGCGAGCCGCTTAATACCGGGACGCGGCGGCAGCCCTTTCGGAACCGCCCACGATTTCAGAACGCCGTTCCGCTCCAACCGCAAATCATAGTGCAGTCGCGACGCGTGATGCCTGTGGACCACGAACGCGCGGCCCCCTCCAACTATCTCCGCCGGACGCGGCTCCGGCGTCTTGTTGAAGCTCCTCTTTTCCGAGTAGCCCTCCAACTGCTCTGGCGTTTTGTAAGTTCTCGCTGGCTTCAATTTCTTCTTCGCAGCCCTGCCCGCTTTCTGTTCCGTATGAATCGGCGTCGCGTACGCGGCGATCGCCTCCCACGGGTCGCCCTTTTCCAGCACGCGCTCTGGCACGCTCTGCAGGTTGAATGACTTTGAAGTTTCCACCGATTCCAATTCCTCCCATTGCAGCGGCGTCGAGACCGGCGCGCCGGGGAGCCCGCGCAGGCTGTACGCGCCAACGATCGTTTGCGATTGTCGGTTGCGATAAATATCCAGCAGCACCTTGCCTCCGCGATGCTCCTTCTTGATCTGCAACGTCATCGACGACGCGTGCGCTTCCACGAACGGCTGCGCGACCGCCTTCGCAACTTCAAACAACTGGTGAAATTCCCATCTCGGTTCGACCGGCGTCACGATGTGCAGGCCCTTGCGGCCAGTCGTCTTGACGAAAACATGATACCCAAAACCCTCGAGGTGCTCCTTGAATTCCACTGCCAGTTCCGCCACCTGCGGAAAGGCAAAGCTCTCCGGCGGATCGAGGTCGTAAACAATGTAATCGGGTTTGTCGAAGTGCGGCGCTCGCGAATGCATCTGGTGCAATTCGATGCACGCCAGGTTCGCCAGCCAGACCAGCGACGCCGCTTCACTCGCGATCACGTAATCCTTCTTCTCCTCGCCGAGGACAACATGCTCAATCCACTCTGGCGCCCACTTGGGGCGGTCCTTCTGGAAAAATGATTCACCGCCAATCCCATCCGGATAACGCACCACCGAAAGCGGCCGGCCCTTCAGATGGGCGAGAATCGTCGGCGCGAGCTTGAAGTAAAACTCGATCAGTTGCGCCTTGACGATGTGGTCGTCCGGATAGAGAACCTTCTGCAAATTCGAAAGTTCAACCTTCCGCTTGCCGACCTGGGCAATCTGAGATGTGCGCGCGGGCATTGGAGTTGTTACTCACGACCCATTCTCAGTTTGCCAAAACCTGCTGGCTGCTCGCAACATCTCATGCAAACGTGACTCCTATTTGATGAGTTCGGCATCGCCACAACCAGTCACGATCGCGCTGAACGATACCCAGCGCGTGTCCGGCCTTCTCCAGGCGCCGTCCGAAGCGCGGGCGTGTTATGTGCTGGCACACGGCGCCGGCGCCGGTATGACACATCCGTTCATGACCGCTGTCGCAAACGGCCTGGCCGACCGCGGCATCGCCACGTTGCGCTATCAATTTCCGTACATGGAGCAGCGCTCGAAACGTCCCGACTCTCCCAAAGTTGCCCATGCAACGGTTCGCGCCGCGGTGCTCGAAGCATCACGTCTGGTTCCTCAGCTCGCACTTTTCGCGGGCGGCAAATCCTTTGGAGGCCGCATGACTTCACAGGCGCAAGCCGCATTACCGTTGCCCGGAGTCCGCGGTCTCGTTTTCCTCGGCTTCCCTCTTCATCCGGCCGGTCAGCCCTCCACCGAGCGGGCAAAGCATCTTTTCGATGTCCAAATCCCGATGCTGTTCCTCCAGGGAACACGCGATGACCTCGCCCACTTACCCCTCGTGGAAACGGTCTGCCAACAACTTGGTCCCCGTGCGACCCTGAAATTATTTCGGGACGCTGATCACTCCTTCCACGCGCCCGCACGCACCGGGCGCAAAGATTCCGAAATCATGAGCGAACTGCTCGACACACTCGCCCAATGGTTCGATTCAGTAATTGCCAAGCCTTCCTAGACAGCGCGGCAATCCGATACCACACTTCACCGGGATATGAACCTCTACGTCGGCACGAGCGGGTACTCCTACAAGGAATGGAAGGGCCCCTTCTATCCTGAGGACCTGCCGGACAAGCAGATGCTCCATTTTTACGGCGAGCGTTTTCGCTCCGTCGAAATCAACAACACTTTTTATCGCATGCCCAAGCCCGCAATGCTGGAGGGCTGGGCCAACGAGGTTCCCGCCGATTTCAAGTTCGTGCTCAAGGCCCCCCAGCAGATCACCCACATCAAACGTCTCAAGGACGTGGAGGACCCGGTCTCCTATTTTCTAAGAGTGGCCGACGTGCTCAACGAACGTCTCGGTCCGCTGCTGTTTCAATTGCCGCCGCATTTACAGAAGGATGCCCCCCGGTTGCGGGAACTTCTAAAAATCCTCCCGCCGCACCGTCGCGTCGCCGTCGAATTCCGCCACGCATCCTGGTTCGACGACGAGACCCTCACGCTCCTGCGCGAGCACCAGGCGGCCCTTTGCATCGCCGAAGCCGAGGATGGCGTCGAGGTTCCCTTCGTCGCCACCGCCCCCTGGGGATACCTGCGCCTGCGCCGCCCTGATTACGGCGATCCGGAACTCAAGGCCTGGGTCGACCGCGTGCGAGGCCAGAACTGGAGCGACGCCTTCGTTTTCTTCAAGCACGAAGACGAAGGCAAAGGCCCGCTCATGGGCAAGCGATTCCTGGAACTGGCGGCCTGACCCCTCCAAAGCCCCAAAAATCAATGTCCTCGGCCCGCCTTCCCGTTCGTCGTATCATTGAAGTGAAACAAAAATCGTAGAAAGGCAAATATGACCACACCGAATTCGACCTCTGAATACATGCTGCTGTTCCGCGGCCCGCATTGGGACCGGGGAGTCTCTCGCGACGAACTTCAACAAAGGATGGATCGCATAATGGCATGGTTCGAAGGACTCAAGGACCAGGGCAAGGTCAAGGGCGGCCAGCCGCTTGGGCCCGAAAATAAAGTAGTCTCCGGAAAGAACGGCCGCACCGTATCCGACGGCCCGTTCGCCGAATCCAAGGAAGCCGTCGGCGGTTTCCTGCAAATCGAAGCGGACTCTCTGGACGAAGCCGTCGCCATCGCAAGCTCGGCCCCCATGGTCGATTATGGCGTCACCATTGAAGTCCGTCCCGTGCTCGAGGAATGCCCGTGTTTCCAACGCGTGCGCGAGCAACTCGCTCTCGCCACCGCTTAACCAAACGTCAATAATCCCAAAGCTATGAACACAGAAAAAGTCGATTACCTCATCCTCTTCCGCGGCAACAATTGGGACAAAGGCCTCTCCCCCGAACAACTTCAGAAAGTCGTCGCCGATTGGGCCGCGTGGTTCCAACGGCTCACCCAGGAAGGCAAAGCCCTCTCCGGCCATCCCCTGCAGAACGAAGGCAAGGTCGTTTCCGGCAAGAAGGGCCGCACCGTCGCCGACGGTCCGTTCGCCGAATCCAAGGAAGCCGTGGGCGGTTACTTTTATCTTCGCGTTGCCGACGAAGCCGAAGCCATCGCCATCGCGCAACAGTGCCCCGGCCTCGAATACGGTTGCCAGGTTGAAGTCCGCCCCGTCGCCGAGATGTGCACCGTCCGCGCCCGCTCGATGGAGATCGCCGCGCGCAAGGACCAACTCGCCGGCGCCACCGCCTGACCCGTGGACGCCGTCCAACAGGAAACGCCGCCCGCTTCGGCGGGCGACATTTCCCGCCTCGCCGATCACCTTTTTCGCGCCGAGGCGGGCAAGCTCGTCTCCGTCCTCACGAGCATCTTCGGCATCGAGCGCTTGCAATTGGCCGAAGACGTCGTCC
>Ga0075418_10000497_pt1 | contig 41764 bp, 28 predicted proteins | sample SoiMetdeltSBSDD2_FD_81776 | JGI IMG/M metagenome (GOLD analysis project Ga0075418, IMG submission 81776) | Bulk soil microbial communities from a Populus tree surrounding site in Tennessee, USA - Soil MetaG P. deltoides SBSDD2 | ecosystem: Environmental > Terrestrial > Soil > Tree plantation...
AGCCCGTTGTGAGCGCAGTGACGCGCTAATGTTGCAAGCGCTCACCCTCGCGAACCGCCGGTGCCGACACGTCCTGCAGCGTGAAAAAGAACGTCGCGCCGTGGCCGGGCTCGGACTCCACCCAGATTCGGCCTCCATGGCGTTCGACAATTTTCTTGCAAAGGGCCAGGCCAATGCCGGTGCCCGGATATTTTTCGCGGGTGTGCAGGCGTTGGAAAATCAGGAAGATGCGGTCGAAGTCTTTAGCAGCGATGCCGATGCCGTTGTCACGCACTGAGAATTGCCATTCCGTAGAAGTCGAGGGCGCCGATTGCGAGTTTGGTGTTTGCGGCACCGGGCAGGTCGTCGCCGCCACCTGTTCGGCGGAGATTTTTATCTCCAGAGGTTTGTCGCTGTGGAATTTGATCGCGTTGCCAATAAGGTTTTGAAATAGCTGCGTGAGTTGCACGGGATCGCCCATCACGGTGGGCATCGGACCTGAAGTGACTTTGGCGCGCGACTCGTCGATCGCGATTTTGAGATTGAGCAACGCGTTTTTGACGACCTCGTTCGCGTCGGTCGGAGCGAGCGGCTTGGCGGCCGTCCCGACACGGGAGTAAGTGAGCAGGTCTCCAATAAGTTGGTGCATGCGCGCGGCGCCATCGACGGCAATGGTGATAAAGTCCTGCGCTTTTGGCTCCAATTGCGCCTGGTAGCGGTTCTCGAGAAGCTGCAGGTAATTCGTCACCATGCGCAAGGGCTCCTGCAGATCGTGCGAGGCCACGTAAGCAAACTGCTCCAGTTCCTCGTTGGACCGTTTGAGTTCGAGCGTGCGGGCGGTCACGCGCTGTTCAAGGCTCTGGTTGAGCGAGCGAAGGTTCGCCTCGGCACGCTCGCGTTCAGCAACCCGTTGCTGAAGCGACTCGGCCATCTGATCGAACGCGCGCGAGAGTTGATGCAGTTCGCCGTCGCCGCGTTTCACACCGGTGCGCGCGGAAAGATCGCCATGCGTGAGGCGTTCGGTCGTGGACACCAGCCGCCGCAAACGCCGCAGGATAAAAAACTCGCCGCCAAACCATGCCGCTGCCAGAGCGAGCAGCGCCGCGACACCGAGCGCCATGAGATTACGACGGAGCGCGGCGTTGGCCACGGCGTGGGCCTGCGCCACCGGTATCCCCACCGCGATGCCCGCCGAGTGCGCTTCCGTGCGGCCCAGCGGCGCGAACGCATACAATCGCAGCACCCCGTCCCGTCCGCGCGAAATCGAGGTGCGCTCGGGCGGACGAGGTCCGCGCCGGCGACTCGGGGCAAGCTTTTCGCCCAGGTAACGGGATTCCGGATCGGGAAAGCGCAGGATCGTGACGCGGTCCGGGTCGGTCACAGTAATGGATGAACCCCGCGGAAGCTCCGCCTGGCTATGCATCCGATAAAGCCAATTGAGATCGATGGCGGCGAACAGCATCGCATCCAGCATGGAATCATCGCGAGCGGAGAAAAGCGGGTAACCGATAAGGACCGCCGCCCGCCGTGCCGTCCAATCAACGTAATACTCGGGTGCGCTAAAGGACCCGCGCTCGATGGCGGTGCGAAAAAAATCGCGATTCGTGATTTCGATGTTCGAGTGCAGGGGACGCAGGATCGCAATCGGCGAACCGTCGGCGTTCAGCGCGCCAAAATTTGAATACAACTCGTGAAGTGCAACCAGATTCGTGAATGCCGAATAGCAGGCGTTGGAATCGCGCTTCTGGATCGCGGGCAACTCGGCGAGCGCGAGCAGGAGTTGGCGCGCCGATTCAATGGATTGGTCGTGCGTGTTGGCCGCTGTCCTGACCAGCCGCAGCGTCTCGTTGCGGGCGTGTTCCAGCCCTTCGCGCCGTTGCTCCACCGCGGTATAAATCACGACGCCAAGGGCAGGCAAAACCGCCAGCAGGACGAGAATCACCAGCCGCACGCGGATGCGCGCCAGCAACGGAGAATTGCGGATTTGCCGGACCAGCCGGGCGATAGTTGTCTGGTTGCCGCGCGTCATGGCAAACGTCTGGGGGCTGGCGCCTGGTGGCTCATTAAGTGGATATCGCGACTTTGGGCAGGGTGAAGTAAAACGTCGAGCCTTTTCCCGGCATCGACTCAACCCAAATCACGCCGCCGTGTCGTTCGACAATTTTTTTGCACAGCGCCAAACCGATTCCAGTGCCGGGATATTGTTCGCGCGTATGGAGACGCTGGAACAAAATGAAAATGCGGTCGAAGTGTTTCGGGTCGATCCCGATGCCGTTGTCTGCGACGGCGAAGACCCATTGATTCTCGTTCAACCCTGAGAGTTGCGAGCGCGACGCGGACGAGACGACGGCGTGCTTCCGCCCATCGCTTGCCTCAACGGCGCGGATGTGGATTCGCGGCGGCACCTCCGGAGAGCGGAACTTGAGTGCATTGGAAATCAGGTTTTGAAATAGCTGGGTTAGCTGGGACGCATCGGCGAGCACAACTGGTAACGTCAAGTCCGAACCGCACGTGATCACAGCCGAACTCTCTTCGATCGCAATTTTCAGATTGGCGACAGCGCGAGCCACCGCCTCTCCCGACGAGACCGGCGCCAGCGGCTTGCCGCGCCCCACGCGCGAGTAGGCCAGGAGGTCGTTAATGAGCAGTTGCATCCGCGTCGCGCCCTCGACCGCATAGGTGATGAACTCGTCGGCCTCGCCGTCCAGTTTGCCTTTGTAGCGGCGCCCCAGCAGTTGCGTGTAGCTGGCCACCATCCGCAACGGTTCCTGGAGGTCGTGCGACGCCACATACGCGAACTGTTCAAGCTCCGTGTTCGAGCGCTCCAGCTCGCGCGCCTTCTCGGCCAGCGTTTGCTCGGCCCGCTTGTGTTCGGTGATGTCGCGCGAGATGCCGAACGTGCCGATGACTTTGCCAGAGCGATCGCGCAACGCTTGCTTCGTCGTCGATACCCACGTCACTGAACCATCGGGCCATGTTTCCTTTTCCTCGCGCGCGATGAACGGCTCGCCCGTGCGTATAATCTGTTGCTCGTCCTGGAACGCGCGCTGCGCGTGTTCCGCCGTGAAAAAATCGAAATCACTTTTGCCCACCGCCTCCCCGGGGGATTTGAGCTTGAACAAATTCGCCATCGCTTTGTTCACACGCACGAACCGGCTCTGCGTGTCTTTGTAATAGATATGGTCCGGCACCGTATCCATAAGCGAGTCAACGAGGTAGCGCTCCTGCGCGAGTTGCGCCGTGCGCTCGACCACCTCGCTTTCAATTTTCGCAGCGCGACTCCACATCGATGAGAGGTAGGCTGCAACGAGAATGGTCAGGACCGCCCCGGCAACGAGCACGGCCCAACTCTGCCACACGGGCGGCGTCGCGGCGCCCTCAGCGGGGCGGCAGTTGATTTGCCACGTGCGTCCCGCGAGCTTAATGATGGATTGCGCTTGCGGCGCGTGAGTCTCCTGAGGCCAGTTTTCCGACGAATAAAGAACTTCGCCAGACGAGGCCACATCAACCACTTGCACGGCGATGGCGCTGTGATACACGGAGGGAAGTCTTTTCATCGCTGTGTCTACGAGGCGCGCGGGGTGAATCACCGCCATCGCGTAGCCGGCGAGATTCTGTTGTCGCTCGGCCTGAGTTTGCGAGGGCGCCTGGTCTTGATAAATCGGAATCACGGTCCGATAAATCCGCTCGGCGCGATTGCCGAACGTGGCCGTGCTCAAGCGCGCGCTGATCGCGGTGTTCTGCGAGCGCGCAGCATCCATCGCCTGCAGCAACGACGGATCGGAGCCGAGGTCCAAACCCAGCATCGTCGAGTTCGACGTTTCCGGCACCGCGAATTGCACCGGAAAATAAAACGGCCGTTCCGTGGCGCGAACGCGTCCCCGCGATGAATCGTTTTGCGTGATCTCGTAACCTTTATGGCCAGATTCCCGGACCGCGGTTTCGTGAGCAACCCGGGAATTGGCGGTCACGCGTGGCAGCCACGCCAGGCAGTGCAGCGCCGGCAAACGTTGCAACCCGGCCTGCGTGAAGGCGCGAAACTCACCACGTTCGACTTGGTGCGATGAGAAGTAAAACGACGCGATCGAGTGGAGCTGCGCGACGTGCTCGTCAATGGCGCCCTGGATCGCGGCCACCGGGATCGTCGAACGCCGCTCGAAATCGGCTTCCGAGCGCTTTGCTTCAGCCTCGCGGACGATGAAAAACAGGATCGTGGACAGCGCAAAACCGCAAATCAGGATGAAGATCAGCGGCAATCGGCGACGCCATGGCGAAGACCGCGACCGGGCTTCCGGTCCGCTCTGCGCCGGGGTCGCGCTCTGGTGAGGCTCGTTCATGGGAACGCCCCAAAGACGGCTTGGGCTTACCGCAGCTTAGCACAGGCTTGCGTGAATTCCACGCTTAATAAGCACACGTCGTCCTGGAACTCCCGCGTGCCGGTAAACGTCTGCACGTCTTTCAGCAACTCGTCCAACAGCCCCGGCATGCGCACCTTCAGCCGTTGCTTGACCGCCGCCAGCAGCCGCTCCTGCCCGTATTCCTGCCCGTGCGCGTCGTTGGCCTCATAAAGCCCGTCGGTGAATAGCAGGAGCACATCGCCGACTTCGCTCGAACTGCGGCACGTGGGATAAGCCGAATCCGCAAATAACCCCAAAGCCGGACCGTGCCGCGCATCCAGTTGCCGGAGCGGCTCCACCGTGCCGCTCCCGGGCCGGACACGCAGCGCACTCGGATGCCCCGCGCTCGCGAATTGAATTTCCGGCGACGCCGCGTCCACCACCATGTAATACGCGGTGGACATCATCGGATGGTCCGTGCGCTGGAGGATCGCGTGCAGACTGTGATTGACCTCGGCAAGCAGTTTGCCGGCGTCCGGGCTGACAGGAATCAACTGCTCGACCAAGCCGCGCAGGATCGCCGTCACCAGCGCCGCGCGCATCCCGTGACCCATCACGTCACAAATGAGAATACCCGCTTTCGTGTTGTTCAGCGGGAACACGTTGAAAAAGTCGCCGCCCACCGCCGCGGCCGGAATGTAGCGATGATGAAACTGCAGCGCGCTTTGCTCCGGGCTGGCCCCGCGCGGAAACGTCGGATATTGCTGCGGCAGGAACACCTGCTGGATTTCGCGCGCCATGTTGAAATCCGATTGCATCTCCACATTGCGCGCGCGCAATTCCTCCGCATACCGCGCGAGCTGGTCGGACGTGCGCTTGCGCTCCAGCGCGTAACGCATCGCGCGCACCAGCAGCGGCCCGCTCACCTGCCCTTTCACCAGATAATCCTGCGCCCCTTCGTGCACGGCGGTGACGGCGACACGTTCATCGTCGAGCCCGCTCATGACGATGATCGGCACGTTTGGAAACTGCTGGTGAGCACGCACGAACGTCTCCAGCCCATGCGAATCCGGCAGAGACAAATCGAGCAGCACGATATCGAAATGCTCCTTACCGAGCCGCTCCAGTGCGGTAGCAAGCCGATCAGCCCGTTCAACCTCGAATCCATTGGCCCCTGCATCGCTGACCATGATTTGAATCAGCCGCGCATCAACCAGATTGTCCTCGATGAGCAACACCCGCAAAGGAGGGGAGCCCTGGGGCTGCGCCGTTGACGGCGGCTCAGTGGTCTGTGCGGCTTGCGTCATGGCCAGATCACGATAAACAACGAGACATTGCCGACTTTGAGCTGCAAGTGCTCACCTCTTGACTATGGGTCTAAATGGCCCACGGTCAATGGGGCTTTGCAGAGGCAGGCAGCAAGAAGCCGATGGGGAACGGCGCCGGAGACCCGAGGGATCGGGACCTGAGGCGACCGCCCTACCGGCTGCGCCATTCAGTTAGATTGTCAAAGAGCATTCCCGCGAGCAGAGGCTCGACCGGATTCCGTAAAATTCCGATTTTTTCCGGAAAGGTGTGCCATCGCGGAGTGTCCCCCCAAAGAAAGACGTCGGCGGAAATTTACCAGTTTGTCCCTCACTCTCACCGAGGCTGGTTCCGCACGCGGCGAGAGACTTCGTCTCCGCGGCCCAAAGGAGAGGGAGAGCGGTCGCCAGCGAATGGCTCTTGTGAAAAATCGGCGGACGCCGATTTTGATCGTCGTAAGTCGTTGGTATAGCGTGATCGGATCGGTAATAAATCGGCGCGTTCGCCGATTATGTATAGTATTTAAAAATTTGTCGCCAGGGAGACCGGGGCGAGCAGAAGATACCAGTTTGTCCCTCATCCTAACCGTCTCCCCGAGGGAGAAGGATGGCGGCCGGGAGGCGCGAGAGAACGAAGAACCGAACTGTCCCTCACCCTGTCCCTCTCCCTCAAGGAGAGGGGACGAGCCGCGGTTGGCAAAATGCGACCACTTTTGGGAGGTAAAGTTGTAAGTTGTTGATGGTAAGGCCATTGAAATTTTAGTTTTGAAATTTGGTCGCATTTTGGACGCATAATGGTCGCATTTTCCAGGCCGGATGTGAAAGCGCCGGGCATGAGTGGCTGCGGTGGACAAAGCAGGGCGGTGGCTCGGGGTGGAGCCTGGAACGTGGCGGGTATTGTCCTTCATCGGGTTACCCTTTCCTCGGCTGGTCACGGCTGTTTGACGGTGGTCAGCTTTGGCTAATGTAGACCCTGTATGTATAGCATACATTAGTGCCGGACGCAAAGGGAAATGTGGGGAATTTTTGAAACGTAATGGAATCGATTGCGGCATAGTCGACGCCGATCCTGCGCAGTATTATTATACCGAGAGTGGACCTCAAGCTGGGTAGGATGACCACGTGCCAGCCCTGATAAACAAATTCGAAGTTCCCATATTCCGGCGCCGGTTGATCTTTGTATTAGTTGTTCAGGACCGCCCCTTTACCGAGGACCCCTTTCCTGCCCTCGCGGCGACATTCCGCGCGCGTCTGTGGGGAGAAATGGTCGCCTGGGGAAGCGCGGCGGACGGCCGCAGTCCGATCTCGCGGCGGTAGCGACAGCCACATTGCGCTCCCGGCGGTCGATCAATCCCGCGCGATAGAAGTCCCAGGCCCGATCGATAACACAGCGGACGTACTCCGAATGGTTACGCCAATTGCCATCGCACGGACAGAGTTGAGCGATGCTGCAACCCTGCGCGTTCACCACCGTTCCCGTCGGAGTGTTCGGGCACTCGTCGCGGGCGTCTGGCACACCATCGCGATCGTTATCGGTGATTGGCGCGGCACCGGTGCGCCTCAGATCCCGCTGGAACATGGGCCAGGGATCCTGCCCGAGACCCGCGTTCGCGCGGATAGCGTAAAACTGCCCGTCTGCCGTTCCGACGTAGAGAATCCCCTCCGGCGTCAAAGTCGATGGAGCGAATCCCCCGCGAGTGGTGAACGACCACAGTCGAGAGCCGGTCGGGCTCAGCGCATAGAATCCCAAGCCCGAACCGGAGTAAACATTCCCTTGTGAATCTACCGTTGGCGAAGTGGAAGCCGCGGCGAAATTGCCACCTGATGCAAACGCCCATTTTGTCGAGCCGTCAGGATTGAAGGCATAGACTCTTAAGTCGTGATCGCTGCGAAGGAAAATAGTGCCATCGGCACCGATCACCGGCGACGACGCGCCCTGGGAGAATCGCGGGCCAATTTGTGTCTCCCATCTTTTTGTGCCATCGGGCGTGAAGGCGAAAAGCTTGCTCGGGAAAATCGATCCGACGACGTAAACCGTGCCGTCTCCTCCGATGGCAGAAGAGATGTTATAGCCCTGCATTGAAACGTACCATCGTCTGGTTCCATCGGGATTAACGGCGTAAAAGCCATCGTTGTACGACCCGAAATAAATTGTTCCATCCGTGCCAACGACCGGCGCATAGACTTCTGCGAAAGCGCCGTCGGGGACAAACTTCCATTTGAGACTGCCGTCGGGTCGAAAGGCATACAGCCCCTTGTTGGGATGACCTGTGCCGACGTAAATAATGCCATCGTGGCCGATCGCTGGCGGAGAAACGTTATAAAACCAGATCAGGTCCGGGAATGTGTATGTCCAGCGAAGTGTGCCGTCTGGATTGAAGGCTCTGAACATCATGTCGCCCGTGACGTAAATCGTGCCGTCGGCAGCGACGGCAGGCGAACAGCCAGTCCCGCCCAGGTTCCTTTCCCACTTCTTCGCACCGCCGGGCGTCAGGGCGTAAAGCGTTGAGGAAGGATTACCACCCGTGACATAAACCGTGCCATCTGCTCCCACTACGGGTCCCGTATAGACGGCGCCCCCTTCAAATTGCCACAAGATCGTTCCCGGCGGTGAATTGTTTGTGGGGGCAGGTGCGTTTTCCACTGGCACCGCGGCCGACGACATGATCGCGCGTGCGAACAGACAAATAATCAACCATTGGGAGAAGTTCGAAAATTCGTTCATACCAGCTTTATGCCCTTCGGTCTCCAACGCATTGCGGACAGGGTTTTTTGTGAGACAGACAACCGACACCCCCGGGAACACGCCTGACGATCAACGGTAATTCCTTCTTATGATATTAAACAACTAAAAACACTGCGTCCTGTTCCTCTTGCTCACACCGCGAAAATATCGAAGGTGTCGTTAATTGAAGATCCGAGTGCATCGCCCGTTGAATGACTTTAGTTTGCGAACCTAATGGTGCGGTCATCGCTGCCGGTGACGAGGATGGTCAACGCAGCCTACGGAGTTTGACGACTAGTGCCAGCAACGTATTATCGATGTCATGCAGCAGGGGCCAAGCCTCCAGTGAAAACCTGCATGTTTACGCGCCGATGCCTCAAAGCGTGCAGAACAAAAAGGTGAATGAGGCTTACGAGCGATTACTGAGGTCGGACGTGAAATACCGCTTCTCAATAGACATGGCTTCGCTGAAGTCGGAAAGCGCAGAGCACGAGCGCGCCAGAGCAAGTGAACGGCAGGTTGCCGCCGCAGGAATAGGGTAACGCGTCGCGGCAGGCCCAAGCGAAATATTTCTGGATTGTCTGGCGTGAATATGTCAGAGCGCAACAGAGATTTGTTAGGTCGGCTGTAAATCAAAAGACTCCACCGGCGCTCTCCTTCCAAATCTTGTAGCCCTCCAACTCATCGGGGGTGACTGTGGTCTTAATGATAAGGACGGGCTGCCACTCGAGGAAGCCAGCCTCGCGCATCGGAATATGCCCCATGCCGAAGCCATCAGGGTCACCCGCCTGGCCAAGCGACAAACTGCCAACGTCAACGGTCGTTGGTCGCGTCTGGAACTTCTGCTTGTAGACTCGGACGTGGCAGACACCGTCTTCACGTGCCAATAGCTTGACGATCCTGTAACCGCCCTTGCTATCAGCGGTGGAATAGATGCCGCCGACCTGAAACGAAGCCGATGGCTTTCGACAAGCAACGATTACGAAGGTAACGGCGAGAAGTATCAGCGCTGCGATGATGAATTTGCTCATGGCGTGCAAGAGACGCCTAACGACCCAGGCTCAGCGACCCGGCGCACGGGACGCACCGATTGCAATCACGACGCTCCTGCCGGATTCGCTGCAGCGCTCGGTTAGGTGTCATTTCGGTGGATATTCACTCCAAAAAAAAACGCCGGGCTGCCAAGCCCGCGCGTTGGAACGGTAGCTGACAAAATTGCTCGGGCCAATCTCGAAACCGCAGTGGCCGATCATGCCACCGCCCCACATCAGGTACACACTGGCCGGCGAATTGGTGTGCGCCTCCTGAATCTGAATGTAGGGAGCGTTTCGATAAAGACCGAGAAGCTGTGCCGGGAAATTCGTGCCCAACTGAGAAACCCTCGGCGTCGGGTTTGTGGGCGATGTGGCGAGCAAGCCGGTCGCCCACGCCTGAAGCTGAGTGCCGGTAATCACGCGCTTGGCGTTGCGTTCCAAATTGTCGAACGACCTAAACACCTTCTGAGTCGGCCAAATGAAAATGAAGTAGAGCGCGGCCAAGATACCGACAATGAAGATGACTTGAAGAGCGCGCATGACACCTAACAGATAGTCTGCCTCATAATTGACGCATAGTTCTGGCCGTTAAGCGACGGGTTAATCCGATTGGTGCCCGTCCGAAAGAACCTGCAGCGTTTGGTTAGGCCCTTTTCTCATTGTATTAGTCGGCGCTTTTCCCATGCTCGCAGAATCCAACCAGTTCGTCGAGATTGCGCCAACCATAAGCACCGTGGAACTCCCCAGTGCGAGCGATGATACGTTCGCCGCCCATCGCCTCATAAAAACCGTTCGATGGGTTTTTCGCGTCGCCAAACAAAAGCATGGATGACACTCCGCGTTCCAGGAAACGTCGCGCCACGTCACAAAGCAAACGCCGGCCGAGACCCATTCGGTGGTAGCGCCGCAGGAGGTAAATCTTATTGAGCTCCCCTTGAAAACCGGGCACGCCGCCATCGTGCGGCTTTCCTTTGGCAAACCCGACCAACTCCCCGCATTCATTTTCGATTACCACACCGAACCAACTGCCGTCCGATTCTTTGAACGCGCTGCGCCACTGGTGCTCTCTCAACTCATAGCTCGGGCCGTCGTTGTTCACCGTATGCGTTTCGTTGAAGGTTGCTACGTGCAAAGCGGCGACTACCGGCACATCGGCCTCGGTCATCTCTCGCAGCGTAAATGGCATGGCGGAATCAAGCGGCCTTAACAGAGAATCCGCCTCATATTAGACGCGTAGTTCGGTTTATTGTGCGAGGGGTCAAGACGATTGCCTCAGCCAGTACGTGGGGACCTGACGCGCGTCCGGAAGGACCTGCAGCGCACGGTCAGGCGGTGTTCTTCGCTATTTCTTTGGAGCCCATTGTTTCAGAAAAGTCATCACTTTCTTCGGATCATGATGATCTCCCTCCTCCAGCTTCGCCGTGTCCTGCGTGGCGAGCTGCTTGCCGTCCGAGTCCAAAATCACAATCGCCGGCAGCCCGAAGCGCGTCGGATTCCCATACTTCGTATCAACCTCTTTGTTGTGTTCTTTATTCACGTCAATCAGGACCACGACATAGTGGCTCTTCAATTCTTCCGCGATGCTCTTGTCGGTGTCGAAAAGCTTGTGCAGCCTGTGACACCAGCCGCACCAATTCGCACCAAACTGAAGGAGAACATGCTTCCCCTCCTTTTTGGCGGCGACCAACGCATCGGCAATCTGCTTCACACCATCCGCTGACTCATCGTAAATAGACGGTCGCGTTGTTTTTGGAGCCTCGGCTGTTTGAACCTGCCCTGGCATCGAGGCTGCGAGGGCGAGAACGCAAAGTAACAACGTATTCCGAATGATTTTCAGTTTCATGGTATTGTTCCTTGATTAAGTCTTTGGGATTTGCCGCCTAACAGAAAGTCTGCCTCATATCTGACGCATAGTTCTGCTCATTTTGCGAGGGGTCAAGGCGATTGCGTCAGCGACACCGGGAAACTGGACGACAGGCAATTCACGAACAACCATTCGATATCTGACACGCCGCATCGTCATCTGACGCAGGCAGCTGATTGAAGCAACTGAAGGGCTTCGGCGTTTACCCAGCCTGGGTCCGGAAAGCTCTGACCCCACTCTGCTGGCGTGACGTTGAGGGCCTGGTGCCATCGGGGTGTTTCACACCAATCCAGGAACTTCCTCAGTGACGCGCGGGCTGTGGTGGAGGCACCTCGTTCGAGGAGCCTCCGCGCCATCGAACCCTGGCGCCTGCCATGGCTCACGACGGCGTTGAAGATGGGTGTGTGTCCGCCGAAGCCTTCCGCATCTACGCTTGCCGGCGAGTTCACATCCGCGCCGTGCGCGAGCAGGAAGTCGAAAATCTCTTCTTCATCGAAATCGATCGCGAGATGCAGCAGCGTTGTTCCATCGATCGGCGTCCAGTGCATTCCGGACCGGCCATCCTTTGCGCAACCGAGTTGCGGCGGATAAATCTCCAGCAAACTGAACCGTCGCTCGATCAATCGCGGATCGCGACGGAGGAACTCTTTGAGCTTCGTGAGGTCGCCGCGATGAAACGCCATGACCGGCGTGCCGGGCAATTCGTAACCCTGGCGCGCAAAAATTTCGAGGACTGCGTGCTTGCCGGCTGGATTCCGGCCATACGTCTCCAGCGCGAGCGCCAGCGGCGCAAGTCGGTTGCCTTTGGCATCGGTGAACGGCGCTCCCAAATCCGCCAGGAAACCGAGCCCTGCGGGGTTCAGCGTTTCGCATGGGCCCATGACGAGGCCAGGCGCCAGCTTCGCACCGTGCTCGTGGAGCCAGCGCGCGCATTCCAGCTTGCCCTGGAGCAACGCGCGATCGAACGCATGCTGGTAATCGCGCGCGCCGAGCGAAGCGACGGCCTTGATAATTTCAAGTCGTCCGAGATTCGCCGCATGACTCATCGGCGGCCCCCAGTTGCCGCTCCATAAGGGGATGTGCAGCAGATTGGGATTCGCGCGCAACAATCGCACCACGGTATCGCGATCGTCCTTGTGAATGGCCTCCTGCAAAAGCCCCGCGACTGTGTTGGCGTTGATCCGCTGCTTCAGCTCTGGCCAACTGGCAAAGCCATACTCACGCGCGATGACAAGCTGCGCATCGTTCAGGAGAAATTTGGCTGCGGAAATTGCCGCGTGATCCGCGTCGCGAAATTTGGGATGCCGCTGCCGGATTCGATCCAGCGCCTCGGGGGACCTTGCGCGCCAATCCTTGAGCAACTCGCGCGCTTCGCGTTTGGGAACATCGAGATGGGGCCTCTCAGGGAGGTCCCGTGAAACCGTCGCCATAACCTTGCTTTCTCATTGCGCCCCTAGTCCGCCAATTCGGGCAAGAAAGTCAGGTTTCAATTGTTATTAACAGACCGGTGGGCTTGGCCCATTTCCGCGGACAGGATGCTTCCGGCAAGCGGGGGTAGAGTGGTCACAAGCGGCTGCTCAAGCAAGGGCGTTTTAGGTTGGCACAGTTCATCTGTAGTGCTCCCACGGGCTCGGTCAACGGCAGTAGCATCACGTTTCACGGCAGAATGCTGGATTGATTCAACCCTTTCAGGGTAGGTCGGATTGCGGACGAAGTCCCAGGGTAGCTCGTGCCTCGCAACCCAGGGCTGAGTGACTCAATCCCTTCGGGATTGTAACTGTCACGAACCGAATTGCCGCTCGGCGAAGGGGAACGGTCAGCCGCCCTCATCACTTTTTCAAAGTCGCGCGCCAATTCTTGTATTCCTCAAGGACTTCGTCGCGGGAGCAGCGCTCGCGATAAACCACTCGTGCGCGGTAGCCGTACTCGTGAGCCACTTCGTACTCTGGAATGATGAATTGCCAGTCCCAGGCCGGCTCAGTTGCCGAGGGAGGGCCGCCGCCGCTCGGTGAATGCGAGAAACGGATGCCGTCTGTCCGGTCGAACATGAGGATGTACTGGTGCGCGCCGAAGTAACCGTAATAGAGCGGATCACTGAAGCGCAGCGGCGAAATGCTCTTGAAAAGCGCCGGGCGCGTGTTCGGCGCGAATTTAAGCTCCGTCTTGTCATTCAAATGCAGGACAGTGCTCTCGTCATTGTGCGTTTGCGTGCAGAGCTGGACCCAGCCTTTGTCGTCGCGGAAGTAAATCGATTTGTTTTCGGGTGAATTGATGTAAGTGGCCCAGAACAGGCCGATGTAGCCGTTGGTGAAGTCATGCTGGTGGGGCTTGCAGCGGTAGGTCATGTCAATGTAATGCGGCGCCACGAGTTTGAATCGAGTCCAGCTTTCCAGGTGGAATGTGGGCGTGGGCGGCTGATGAAGCTCGGCCTCGCTGTCGGATATTTTCGTAAACGTCATCGGAGCATTGCGCGGCTCAAAGAACACCTTGGTGTCGCCGCGCAGTTCGCGGTCGCCATCGAAGATGTGTTCATGGTTAAGCCCGGCCACCGTGAAGAGGGAGGTTGGATTGCTGCGATGAGTCAGTCGATGCACGCCATTGTAACCGGCTCGATGTCCCTCGTAACCTTCGTTGTCGCCAATCACGGCGGTGAGGTCGCCCACCTGAAATGTTTCGCGTGCCATGAGCGCCTTGTTTACCACGAATCAACACGATGAACACGAATTTTGCCACCCTCGTTATTGGGCTGATGGACGAGGCAAGGTCAGGGATTGATTCAACCCTTTCAGGGTAGATGGATTCTGGGGCGCATTCCCAGGGTAGCTCGTGCCTCGCAACCCCGGGGTGAGTGATTCAATCCCTTCGGGATTGCAACCTATGCGCACTTCCGGGTTGCGCGTCCCTTCACAATTCTTACGCTGGGGAAGTACGCCATGAAAACGACTGAAAGCGTGGAGCGACCGGCCAGCGCTGGTAATCGCGCTGAGCCAGTGGAACGGCCGGTTTCGGCTGGTCCGCAAGCATCCTCGATCGCCAGCGCGCGCGCGACGGAACGGCTCGTGTCGCTGGATGCGTTTCGCGGGGCCATCATGTTGTTGATGGCGTCGAGCGCTTTCGGTGTTCCGCAGATCGCCAAGAACTTTCCGGACAGCGCCGTTTGGAAGTTTTTCGGGTATGAAGTCGACCACGCGCCGTGGGCCGGGTGCACGTTGTGGGACCTGATTCAACCAGGGTTCATGTTCATGGTGGGTGTGGCGCTGCCATGGTCGGTATCGAACCGGCAGGCGCGCGGCGAGAGTTTCGGGCGGATGTTCGGGCACGCGGTCTGGCGGGCGCTGCTGCTGGTGTTGCTGGCGGTGTTTCTCACTTCGGCATCGAGCCGGCAGACGGAATGGATATTCACGAATGTGCTCGCGCAAATCGGACTGGGTTACACGTTTCTGTTCCTGCTCTATTTCACGAAACCGCGCACGCAATGGTTGACGGCGTTCGGCATTCTATTCGCCTACTGGCTCGCGTTCGCGCTGCACCCGGTGGCGCCGGCTGGGTTCGACTGGAAAAGCGTAGGCGTGCCAGGTAACTGGCCGCATCATCTGACTGGTTTCGCGGCGCACTGGGAGAAAAACGGGAACTTCGCCGCCACATTTGATCTGTGGTTTCTGAATCTGTTTCCGCGGGAGAAGCCGTTCAGCTTCAACGTCGGCGGTTACCAGACGCTCAACTTCATCCCGTCGCTGGCGACGATGATTTTTGGGATGATCGCAGGGCGTTTGCTACGGAGCGAAGTGGCGCTGAGCGGGAAGCTGAAACGACTCGTTCTCGCCGGGCTGGCGGGAATGGGAATGGGCGCGATTCTGCATTTCGCCGGTCTCTGCCCGATCGTGAAGCGAATCTGGACGCCTTCCTGGGTGCTGTTCAGCGGAGGGTTGGTGACGTTGCTGCTGGCAGCGTTTGTGGCGGTGATTGAATGGCGCGGGTGGAAGCGGTGGGCGTTTCCGCTCGTGGTGGCGGGGCTGAACCCGATCACGCTCTACTGCATGTGGCAGCTCATGGGTGGGTTCGTGCGCAACAATGTCCGCATTCATTTTGGCCAGGGAGTTTTCGAGAGTTTCGGCGCAGTGTACGCGCCTATGCTGGAACGGGTGACCACGTTGCTGGTGTTCTGGCTGATACTGTTTTGGATGTATCGGCGCAGAATCTTTCTCAGGCTGTGATGCGCAGGGTTTTCTAATTTTCGAATCCTGCGAGCTGCAGGTGGCCATACTTCGGGAAGCCGACGACGGAAAACCAAACCTGCCGGCCGTCTCGCTCGTAATAACAGCGCGCGGAGCCGGTCTCCTGCAATTGCTCGTGCATTCGCATATGCGCCACACTGCGATAGGGCTCGTATCGGTAAACGCCATCGTGCCGCGGCCAACGCGAGGCGCGGAAGTGTCCTGCGGCTCCGCCGTCAAACATAATGACCTTTTGCGCCATGCTTCCAAAGCCCTCATGGCCCATCCAACGCTATGTGCGCCGCACCTTCAATTCTGATTAGCGGCGACCCTGGCTGTTGACAAAGGGTGGGGGGTGGGGTTAGATGGGGGCGCGTTGCTTATGTTTAGTAAGGCTAAAATGAATCCGGTGGTCGCGCACTGCGACGGGATGCGCCTGTCCATTTGGCGCGTCGCCGGGGGCAACAACGTGGAGGGTATCTTCTAAAGGGAAGAACAGATTTCGAAAACCCACGGTTGCCCAGGCAATCGTGGGTTTTTTGTTTAATGAGCCTGGGTCGGAGAAGAAAAATTGTATGAGAAAGAGAAGGTTAAGGTTGAGGTTCGAGCCGGAGGATCGGTTCGAGGTGAGTCCCGCGCCGTTCCGCGGCACGCAGGAAACAGAGTTGGAGCGGTTGAAGGCGAGGTTGCTCGGGCCATTGCTGGACTCGGCCAACGCGGAGCTGTATGCGCCGTATCGCCGGGCGGCGAATGAAGCCGCGGCGGTGGCGTGGACGACGTGCTTTCCGTTGCTGGTGTTCCCCGAGTTGCTGGAAGAGAAGACGCGGCAAGCACGGGCGCGTGGTGAACATCAACGCGCCGTGCTGGCCCGCAGCCGGCGGATCATGGATGCGGCGGCATGAAAAAAGTGCAGAGTTTAGAGTGTCCGCCTTCGTCGATCCTCGGCGCGACATGGAACGGAAATGGTCAGAGCTCAGCGCCGAAGTGTCGGCTTTGAGGTCTGGCCATTTTTCGGAAGTTGAGGGTTGAGAGTTTTGTAAGGGCGACGGGCGAAAATGCCGCGACTCCGTTGGAGTTGATGGTCTGTCGTCGGCGCCCCGACCGTCGCTCGTTCCTCGCAACCTTGTCGAGGGCCAATTCCTTCGGAATGGTGGAGGCTCTTCGAAGCAAATTTCTTATAATTAGGCTCGCGTTTTGGGGCACAATTCCGCAGGCTTATTGGTTGAAGTCCAAAGCGGGATGAAACGCCTTTACAATTTGTTTTTCACGCTGCTTTTCTGCTTAAGCGCCCCATTTTACTTCCTGAAAATGTGGCGCCGCGGAAACTGGCGCAAAGGCTTTAGCCAGCGGTTTGGCCGCTACAGTTCGAAGATCAAGCAGGCGGTCACAAATCGCCACGTGCTATGGATTCACGCCGTCAGCGTGGGCGAGGTGAACATCTGCACGCAGGTCATCGCCGAGATCGAGCGCCGGCTGCCGAACCTCAAGATCATCGTGTCCACGACGACTTCGACGGGAATGGGCGAGTTGCAACGGCGGCTGCCGTCGCACATCCAGCGGATTTATTATCCGATCGACCGGCGGCACTACGTGAATCGCGCGATGATGACGCTGCACCCCCAAGCCATCGTGCTGGTGGAGGCGGAGATCTGGCCGAACTTTTTGTGGCGCGCCGAGGAAGCGACCATCCCGGTGTTCCTGGTCAACGCGCGGCTTTCGGAGCGGTCGTATCGCGGTTACCGGCGGTTCGGGTTTTTGTTCCGGCGATTGTTCGCGTCGCTCGCGGGCGTGGGTTGCCAAAACGAAGAGGACCAGAAGCGCTTGATCGAGTTGGGTTGCCGGCCCGAAACGGTGCGAGTCGTCGGCAACTTGAAGTTCGACGCAGCCAAGCTGGAGGAAAGGCGGGTGTTGAACGTTCCGAAATTGCTCGCGCACGCGGGGATCCCGGAGAACGCGCGGCTGCTGGTCGCGGGCAGCACTCACGCGGGCGAGGAAGCGATCCTGGGCAGAATTTTTCTGCGATTGCGCGAGCGTTTTCCGGACCTGTATCTGGTGGCGGTGCCGCGCCACTTCGAACGCGCACGAGACGCGGGCCGGGATTTGGCGGCGTCGGGCGTGAAATTCGCCTTCCGAAGCGAGATCAGCGGTTCGGCGGGGCGCCGAGCGGGAGACATCGATTGTCTGCTGGTGAATACCACTGGCGAGTTGAGGTATTTTTACGAGCACGCGGCGGTGATTTTCGTGGGCAAGAGTTTGACGGCCGAAGGCGGGCAGAATCCGATCGAGCCGGGCGCGCTGGCCAAGCCGATGGTGTTCGGGCCGAACATGCAAAATTTCGAGGCGATCGCGAAGGCGTTCGTGGAGGCGCGCGGGGCGATTCAGGTGCAGGGTGAAGCGGAGCTGGAGGCGGCGCTGGCGCGGCTGCTGGAGAATTCGCACGAGGCCGCCGCCATAGGCGCGAATGCCCTGGGAGTGGTGCGCCAGAACCAGGGCGCGATCGAGCGCACGGTGGACATGATCGTGGCGAGTTTGAGCGACAGCGAAGTATACATCGCCCGGACGCGCGAGCACGTGCCGGCGACGTGAGAAATCAACATGCCAGAGGAGCCTTTGCCCACGCCTGAACCGGTGGTTTCGGACGACCGGATCGTCGGGATTGCTTTCAAGTGGTCGCTCGCCGCGCTGCTCGTTGTCGCCGCGCTTGGGGCCGGGATCGCGTGGTACGCGAAGCGCAATCCGCAGACGACGCGGGTTGGTTTGCTGAACGCGCCGGTTTCCGCGGAGCGGTTGAAGGCGGAGGTTCCGGAGGCGCGGTTCCAGAACATCACGGCGGAAGCGGGCATTCGCTTCACGCACAGCAACGGAGCGTACGGCGAGAAGCTGTTACCCGAAACGATGGGCAGCGGCGCGGCCTTTCTCGACTACGACGGTGACGGCGACCAGGACCTGTTGTTCGTGAACGGAACGGAGTGGCCGTGGAAGCGCTCATCGACGAATGCGTCGGCAACGACAGCTCTCTATCGCAACAACGGCACCGGACGGTTCGAGGATGTGAGCGCGGGCTCGGGCCTCGACGTAAGCATCTATGGCATGGGCGTGGCCGTGGGTGATTACGACAACGACGGTCGCGTCGATGTTTTTCTCACGGGCGTTGGGGACAACCGTTTGTTCCACAACGAAGGCGGCAAGTTCCGCGACGTGACGAAAGAGAGCGGCATCACGACGCGCAGCAACGACTGGAGCACGAGCGCGGCGTGGGTGGACATGGAGAACGACGGCGATCTCGATTTGTTCATCTGCAATTACGTGCAATGGTCGCGCGAGATCGACATGGAAGTGGATTACCGGTTGGTGGGGATTGGCCGCGCGTACGGGCCGCCGATGAATTTTCCGGGAAGTTTTCCCACGCTCTATCGAAACGAGGGCGGCGGGAAGTTCACTGACATTTCACAGCGCGCGGGAGTGCAGATAAAGAATCCGGCCACTGGCGTGCCGATGGCGAAAGCGCTGGCCGTTGCGCCGGTGGACGTCAATGGCGACAACTTCATCGACCTCGTCGTGGCGAACGATACGGTCCAGAATTTTCTGTTTACGAACCAGGGGTACGGTTCGTTCCAGGAAATCGGCGCGCGCTCCGGAATCGCGTTCGACGTTTTTGGGCAAACGCGCGGCGCCATGGGCATCGACGCGGCGCGATTTCGCAACGACAGCGCGCTCGGAATAGCGATCGGCAATTTTGCCAACGAACCGAACGCGCTGTACGTGTCGCAGCAGGATTCGGTGATTTTCGCGGACGAAGCGCTGACCGAAGGGGTTGGCCCCGAGAGCCGATTGCTTCTGAAGTTCGGATTGTTTTTCTTCGATTACGACCTGGACGGACGGCTCGATGTGCTCACGGCGAACGGGCATTTGGAGGAGGAGATCAACAAGATTCAGCGCAGCCAGCATTATCGCCAGCCGGCGCAATTGTTTTGGAACCGCGGGGTGTTCGGCGGCATGGGGTTTGTCACGGCGCCTCCAGAAAAGTGCGGCGAAGATTTGCTGAAGCCGATCGTGGGCCGCGGTTCGGCTTTCGGTGACATTGATAACGACGGCGACCTGGACGTGGTGATGACGCAGGTTGCGGGTCCGCCGCTGCTTCTGCGCAACGAGCAGCGGCTTGGTCACAATTGGCTGCGCCTGAAACTGGTGGGCAGCCGCACGAACCGCGACGCGATCGGGGCTTGGATTCGCGTGCGCGTGGGCAGCCAGACATTGTCGCGCCAGGTGATGCCGACGCGGAGCTATCTTTCGCAATCGGAACTGCCGGTGACGATCGGCCTGGGCAAGGCGACGAGCGTAGATGGCGTGGAGATTCTCTGGCCGACCGGGCACGCGCAGAAGGTCGAAAAGCCGAAGTTGAATCAACTCACGGTCGTGCGCGAACCGTAGACGCTATTCCTCTGCCGCGCTTACTTCCGGCACGACGCGGTAAAAGCGGTGCGGCAAAGCGTCAGCGTCCGGATCCACGAAGTGGAGCGCGCCATCGGTCACAGTGACGGTTGACACGGACGCCCAGTTCCGGAGATCGCAAGATCCTTCGACGCGGAAGGTCTGGCCGTCGGTGGCGGGCCGGCAAAGGTGGAACAGGCCGCCGGGCAGGCGCATGCACGGCGGACGGCGGTCGTTATCGGCGATGAAGGCGGCGGCGCGACGGCGCTCACCTATTAAATATGAGGGCGGCTCGGCGGCATCGGGCGCGAGTTCGAGGACGACGGTTTCATTGCCTTCGGCGAGCGCGTCTTCGATCGGGACCACAACGATGCGAGCGCTACGCGCACCCGCGGGAACGGTCACCTGGCTCGCAATCTCAATGTAGTCGACACCGTTCGAGGCCGTGCCGCCGATGTGATACTTGACTGTGAGCGCATCGTTGGTCGGGCCAGCGCGGCGGACGACGAACGTCGCGGTGTTCGTGCCGCGCACGGCCATGCCTTCGCGCCACCATGGGCCTTCGCTGGCGTAGGCGTCGCTGGCGGTAATCGAAACGACTACGTTGGTCGCCGGCGGTGGCGGGAGATCACTGAGGACGCGAATCTGGACGGGCTCGGACAGGCGACTGGCACCGGCGTTGTCTGTGGCTCGAGCGGTCAGGCTGTAGCCGCCGGCCGCGACATTGGACCAGACCATGGAGAAATGAATGGGAGTTCCGTTTGTCGGCGGCTGGATAAATTGGATGACTTGTTCGCCGATCTTCCGACCGTTGGCGTAGAATTCGATCATGGGGGCATAGCCATCGGGATCAACTGTGATGGCCTCGATAGGAATGTCGATTCCTTCGCGGAATTCGTCGCCGTTGGCGGGTGACATGATCCGCACGACCGGAGTGTGATTGGTTGGAGAAGAATCGTTATCGCGTATATAGATCGCGGCTCGCGCGGGAGAACCGACCTGGTAGCAATCCGGCGCAGGAGGAACGATCGCGAGGCACGGGGGCGACTTCAATTCGAGGACGACGCTTTCGGCCGCTTCGACCAGGCGGTCATCGAGAGCCGCGATTTCGATGTCGGCAGAGCGCGACCCGGCAGGGATAACCACCTCGCCGGAGAGCGGGCGATAATCATCCTGCGAGGCGGTGCCGCCCGCGCTGTAATAAACCGTAAGGTTGAGATTGGTTTCACCATGGCGGCGCACACGCACCCGAGCGTTGTCGGGCATGACGAGGTCGGCAGCCGTGTTCGCAGCAGGGTTCGGCTCGGTCGCGATTGGATCGATGGTTTCGATGGTGACGTAGGTGGTGACCGGCGGCGGTGGCGGCTTGTTCGTGGAGACGGTGATGCGAACCGGGTCCGAAACGGCACTTGCGCCGCCGCTATCCGTGCCTCGCGCAGTCAGAACATACGAGCCGGCTTCGACGTCTCGCCAGGGGAAGGTAAAGTGAGTGGGCGTGCCGTCGGGCGGCGCGATGATGAAGTTAATGACTTGCTCGCCGATTTTGCGATCGTTGGCGAAGAGTTCCATCATGGGGACGTAGCCGTCCGGATCGCCGGCGGTGACTTCCACCGTAATGTCCCCGCCCGGAGGAAACACACTGCCGGAAGACGGAGCCGTGATGCGGACCGATGGAGGCAAGTTGGTCGGTGGCGACTCATGCTCGCGGATGTAAGCGATGGCAGTGTTGGGGCGGCCGACCTGATAGCATTCCGGAGGTGGTGGATAGATCGCAATGCACGCGAGTTCAGGGAGTGTGAGGACGATCGATTCGGTTCCTTCGCGAACAAACTCGTCGACGGCTTCGATGACGATCTCGGAGGCCCTCGCGCCGGCGGGAATGGTTACGTGTCCTTCGAGTTTCGGATAATCGACCCCGTTGGAGGCGGTGCCGCCCACATCGTAATAGACGGTCAGCGCGATGTTCGTGGGTCCGTGTCGGCGCACGACAAAGGTCGCGGTGTCGGGAATCGAGTCAACGAGCGGGTTTTGCTCGACCGCAATCGGGTCGCTGGCTTCGATCGTAACAATGTTGTTGGTCGGTGGCGGTGGAGGAGAGTCATCAATGACGCTGATGCGAATCGCCGCGCTCCACGCCGCAGCGCCGGCCTTGTCGGTGGCGCGGGCCTGCAAGCTGTAGGTTCCAGCCGCCACGTCGTTCCAATGAATGCGCCATGGGGGAAGCATGGACATGTCCGGAGGCGGGTTGGTCACGCCGCCGACGTAGCGCTGATTCGCGAAAAAGGAGACCTCAACCACGTCGCCGTCCCGGTCGCTGGCCTGGGCCATGAGGAAGATATCGGCCGGTGCCTTAGAGACTGAGCCATTGGTTGGGGTAACGATGGCCACGAAAGGGGGTTGGTTGGTGGTGCTTTGGGCAAAAGCGGGCGACGAAGCTGCCAGCATGGTCCCGAGCAGAAAAACGCGCGCAATGCTCATACTCAGTTCTCGTTTACATTACCAAAACAGACGGTCGAGCCGAGCGCATGGTAACATGAAATCCAACCTGATATATACCATTTCGGCGGCGTTTTTGCAAATTGAAAGGCGCTTCTCCTCGGTTCTCGACGCGGGCGGTTTGCCCTGCATAATCCGGGCATTCCATGGACCTTGTGGACTTATCCTGGCCGGCAGTGGCGGCGCTTTCGAAGGACATGCCGGTGGTGTTTCCGATCGCCGCGCTGGAGCAGCACGGGCATCACCTGCCGGTGTTCACGGACAGCCTGTTATTGGGGGAGATTGTGCGGCGCGCCAAGGAGTCGGTGGGGGACACGGTGCTGTTCGCGCCATTGCAGTGGCTTGGGAACTCCGATCATCATTTGGATTTTGCGGGCACGCTCTCGGCACCCCCGCGCACATTTCTCGATCTGCTAAACGGACTGGCGGAGAATTTTGTGCGGCATGGTTTTCGGCGGATCGTTTTTATCAATGGCCACGGCGGCAACGATGTGCCCGGCCGACAGGCCATTTTTGAATTGCGGCAGCGGTATCGCGAGCGCGGGGACTTGCTGTTTTTGCTGGGCACTTACTGGAACTTTGGCGCGAAGCCTTCGGATCCGTCACTCCAACAACGGGAGATGGGGCACGCTTGCGAGTGGGAGACATCGATGATGCTGCGGCTCGCGCCGCAACTGGTGGGCGATTACAAGGCGGCGAAACCGGTGGAACAGGGGATGGCGTTTGCTCCCGCTGCGCAAGGTTGGATCACGCGCGAGCGCACCACTCCGGGCCACATCGGTTCGCCGCATTTGGCGACGGCTGAGAAAGGGGAGGTTTTGTTTCGCACGTTTGCGGAAGACGTCGCCGAATTCCTCAAGCGCGTCGTTTCCTGGGATGGAAAGTCGCGGAGCTAGTTCGCGATGAGTTCTCATGGTGATCTCGCCCGAGGACCTTCCTGGAAATGGGTCGTGTGCGGGTTGTTGCTGCTGGCATCGGCGATCAATTACATGGACCGGCAGACGCTGGCGAATGCGTCGGTGCGAATCAGCCAGGAATTCGGTCTCAACCAGGAGCGATACGGCAATGTGGAGGCGGTCTTTGGGTATGCGTTTGCGGCGGGGTCGCTGATTTTCGGTTGGCTGGCGGATCGAGTCTCCGTGCGATGGCTGTATGCCGTGGTCCTGGCACTCTGGTCGGTCGTCGGATTTGCGACGGGTTTCGTGCGTAACTACGACGAACTGCTGCTGTGCCGCCTGTTGCTAGGGTTCTTCGAAGCAGGGCATTGGCCGTGCGGGATTCGCACGACGCGGATGCTCCTGGACGCGCGGCAACGTTCACTCGGCAATGGCGTGCTGCAAAGTGGTGCGTCGGTTGGGGCAATCATTACGCCGATAATAATGCAGGCGCTGATGACGTCGGACCTGGGGAGTTGGCGGACGCCGTTCAAAGTTGTGGGTGCGGTGGGATTGATGTGGATCGTGCCCTGGCTGGTATTGCTGAAAGGTTCTGATCTTTCACCTGCACGGTCGAGCGACGAGTCGAGAAGGACGTCGAGTTTTTGGCGCGTGCTCTTCAGCCGGCGGATGCTAATCGTGTTTTTCGTGATCGCGTGCATCAACACGACGTGGCAGATCCTGCGCGCGTGGCTGCCGAAGATTTTGCAGGAAGGGCGCGGCTATTCCGAAGCGCACGCGCTGTACTTCAACTCGGCATGGTTTGGCGCCACGGATGTGGGCTGCCTTGGTGCCGGGGCATTGGCGGTGTGGCTGGCGAGGCGTCATCTTTCTGTTCACACCGCTCGGGTGGCGGTCTTTGCCGGGTGCGGATTGCTGTGTGCGCTGTGCGTGCTGGTGCCGTGGCTTGGCAAAGGCTGGCCGCTGCTTCTCGTGCTGTCGCTCGCGGGGGCGGGCGCGTTGGGCGTCTTTCCGCTTTATCACGCGTTCACGCAGGACATCTCAGGCGAACACCAGGGCAAAATAACCGGCATGGCCGGCGTCGCGACGTGGCTGATCACGGCGCAAATGCAGAAACTTTTCGGCATGCTCGCGGATCGCACGCAATCATTTGACCTTGGGTTGGCGCTGGCAGCGTTGCTCCCGTTGATTGCGGTCGTGCCGCTGTGGTTGTTTTGGAATAGATCCAACGCTCGATTATCATCATGAACTCACCTGTTTCCCGTCGTTCGTTCCTGGTCTCAACCGCTGCGGTCGCGGCGCTTGCATGTGTGCCGGTTCGCGCTGCCGAACGCCGGCGCAAAAGGATCGCGCTCATCGGGACGGAGATGAGGCGGCATTCGCATGCGCAGCATTTTATCGATCGGTTGCTGCTGGGCTATACGTGGGGCGGAGGGTGGCGGAAGCCGGACGTGGATCTGGTATCGCTCTACATCGATCAGTTTCCGGAGAACGACCTGGCGCGGCCTGCGGCGAAACGACACAACGTGCCGATTTATCCCAGCATTACCGAGGCGCTCACGCTTGGCACTTCGAAGCTCGCTGTCGATGGGGTGGTGATCATCGGCGAGCACGGGAAGTATCCCCGCAACGAAAAGAAGCAGACGCTTTACCCGCGCTACAAGTTTTTCAAGGAGGTCGTGAAGGTATTCGAGTCGAGCGGGCGCAGCGTGCCGGTATTCAATGACAAGCATCTTTCGACGGAGTGGCGCGAGTGCGTGGAGATGGTGGAGGACGCGAAGCGGCTTGGCTTTGCGTTCCTGGCGGGGTCGTCATTGCCAGTGACGCGGCGCATGCCGGCCATCGACATGCCTCACAACACGCCGCTTACCGAGAGCGTGTGTGCCGGGTACGGAGGAATGGACAGCTACGATTTTCATGGCTTGGAGACGGCGCAGTGCATGTCGGAACGGCGCAAAGGCGGAGAAGTTGGGATTGGGCGAGTGCTCGCGTTGCGCGGAGAGAAGATGTGGGAGCACGCGGCGCAGCGCGATACGACCGTACGACTTCTCGTTGCCGCTCTGACGCGCAGTCACAATTTACCTGTCAAGGACGGCTACCCAACCGACGCCATCAGCTTCGACTGGGCACGCAAGGTGTTTCCGGAAGGCTGGGGATATTTCATTGAACACCGCGACGGGTTCCGCACAACGCTGTTCATGCTCCCGATCCAGGACTTCAATTATGCCGGCCTCAACAGCAAAACAGGCGAAATCATTTCCTGCCAAATGTATTTACCCATGCCGCTGCACAGTGCAACGACGGCGGATTTTTTCAATCCGCAGATTCGGCATATCGAGAGGATGATCGTGGAGAATCGCGCGCCGTATCCCGTGGAGCGAACGCTGGTCACGTCGGGGATGACGCTCGCGGGCGTGGAATCGTTTCATCGCAATGCCGCTGTGGACACGCCCGAGATGGCGGTGCGTTACAGCGCGCCGAAGCAGTCGCTGTTCTGGCGGGATTGAGGGATGCTGCAGTTTTGTAGGATGTTTGTGCCTGCGGCAGTCGCCGAGCAAAGCGGCACAGCAGCGCCGCACTCCACGACGCTGCCGCGCATTTTAATACGCATTAGATAGCGCAAGGCGTCTTGGAGTGCGCCGCTGCTGTCCGCTTTTAGATGCATCTGCAACGAGGCTTGTGTCGCGCCACGAGTTGGCGTATCAGCGGCGTATGCGTTTCCTTGTATTGCTCGGCTTCCTCCCTGGCATCATTTACCACTCGACTGCCGCAAACTGGCCGGCGTGGCGCGGGCCTCATGGGACGGGAGTTTGCGAAGAGCGAAATCTGCCGCTGGCCTGGTCGACGAATGAGAATGTCCGCTGGCGCGTTGCGTTGCCAGAGCGCGGCAACTCGACACCGGTGATTTGGGGTGAGCGCGTATTTGTCACGCAAGCTATCGAGGCTGAGCACCGGCGCATGTTGATGTGCTTTGACAAGGCGAGCGGGAAGTCGCTTTGGAAGTCTGGGGTCACTTACGGCGACAAGGAACCGACACACGATACTAACCCGTATTGCTCGGCCTCGCCTGCCACTGATGGCGAGCGAGTGATTGCGTCTTATGGCTCGGCCGGTTTGTACGCGTACGACTTTTCGGGCAAGGAGTTGTGGCATCGGGACCTTGGAAAGCAGCATCATATTTGGGGTAACGCTGCGTCGCCGGTTATCCACGGCGATTTGTGCATTCTCAATGTCGGTCCCGGAGAGAGGCAGTTCCTCGTCGCGCTCGATAAGAAAACAGGCGACGAGAAATGGCGCGTCGATGAAGCCGGCGGACATTTCGGTGAAACGAAGCCGGGGGAGAATCAGCGCGACGTGTGGATTGGGTCGTGGACGACCCCCATCATTATCACGGAGGGTCGAGCGAAAAGCCTGATCATGACGTGGCCGAGGCGGGTCGTGAGTTACGATCCGGCGACGGGAGAGGAGAAGTGGACGTGCCGCGGGTTGAATCCACTGGTCTACACCTCGCCGCTGCACTCCGACGGCATCATTGTCGCGATGGGCGGCTTCGGCGGAATATCGCTTGCGGTGAAGACGAGCGGTTCAGGCGACGTCACGGAGACGCATCGGTTGTGGCATCATCCGAAGACGAAGCAGCGCATCGGTTCGGGTGTCATTGCGGGCGAGCACCTTTACATTTTGAACGATCCCGGGGTTGCAGAATGTTTTGAATTGAAAACAGGCAAACTTGTTTGGGAAGAGCGGTTGAAAGGACCTGGCAAATCCGATTCGTGGTCGTCCGCGGTACTGGCCGGCGAACGCATTTATGTGAGCAACCAGGGCGGCGATACGTTCGTGCTGGAAGCTTCGCCCACGTTCAAGACGCTCGCGACAAATTCACTGCGCGAACCGATCTTTTCTTCCGTGGCCGTGTCGGATGGAAATCTGTTGTTGCGCACGCATAAGGCGTTGTGGTGCATCAAGGCTGAGGACGCCGGAAGTAATCCCACAAGAGCTTCGACGCGATAGCAATAACGACGGTCAGGAAAATCGGACGGATGAAATTCGCGCCGCGTTTGATTACCGCACGGGAGCCGAGGCGCGCGCCGAGCATTTGACCGATGCCCATGACGATGCCGGGAACGACCAACACGTGGTGAGCGGCCGCGAATACGATCAGGGAAATGATGTTGCTCGTGAAATTCATGATCTTGGTATGCGCCGTGGCCTGAGTGAGCTCGCAGCCCAGGAACATCATATACGCCATGGCCCAGAACGTGCCGGTGCCGGGACCAAAGAAGCCGTCGTAAAAGCCGATGAGCAAACCGAAGGTCAGGTGAAAGGTGTTGCTCGTCATGCGTTCCCTGCGCTGCACGCTGCCGAGGCCCGGCTTAAGCAACAGGTAAATCGCCAGGGCGATGAGCAGCCACGGGATGATCAGTTTCAGGAGGTCGGGCCTGGCGACTCGTTCGTTGACGACGAGCATTGTTCCGGCCGCGGCGCCAATGGCGGTAAAAATGATTCCGGTGACGCAGTCATTCAGGCGCACCAGGCCGGCGTGCGCAAAGTGAAAGGCCGCGCTGCCGGAACCGAACGCGGCCTGAAGTTTGTTGGTACCCAGCGCGTCTTGCGGGGCGAATCCGGTACTGAGGAGCACCGGGACTGTGATTAGGCCGCCGCCGCCCGCGATGGAGTCGACGAATCCGGCGGCGAGACCAGTCACGAACAACACCGGGTAGAACCAAATAGAGGCCGTGTCCATGGGTTAGCGGAGCACAACGATCTGTTCCGTAATGGGGCTGTGCCACAGGCGAACTGACTTCTTTGGAAGCGCGTTGCCAACTTTTACGGAACCGAAGCGGAGTTCGGTTTCGCGAAGCACAAGTTGGGGCCACGCTCCATCGGCAATGATGATCGTCGCGCAGAGCGGCTGGCCGGGCTGCGTAACTTCCCGTTCGATCCCGGGCACAAAGGGACTGGGCGGACCCGACGGGATGAGACGCGGCTGCGCGGGTTGCGCGACGCCGGGGGGCGCAGGATGGCCAGACGCCTGAAATGTTCGCGCATAATTGGTAAACAACTGGCTGAAGTAGTGGTGCGTCAGGGCGCGCGTAAAGAGATAGCAGGCGTAGTTATAACCATCGGGATCGTTCGCGCGATAAGCATTCCGGGCCATGGCGATACAGTCGTCGCGCTTGTCGGTCGGAGGCCTCCACCGTGACCAACTCCCGGGCTCCTTTACGTCTACGGCGTTCGTTTTCGAATCCGCGGGTCCTTCGTTGATGTGTTGCAATACCTGGAATTCGACGTCCAGCGGCGCGCCGGCTTCGGCAGCCATATACGGCCCATCGGGAGTCGGCATTTCGAGGTCCATGACGCGGCGGCTGAACCTCACGGGAAAGCTTTGATCGCGCGAGGCGAGCGCAAGCGGGGGGCTGATGGGGTGCAGCATTAGTGATTTCGTGGACCAATCATCTTCAATCGCAACGTACGAGGTCTTTTGTCGAATGGTGAGCGTGTCTGTAGAGCGATCGACGCTAAACGTTTCCTCGCAGTGCTGCGGAAACTGCCGCAGTGCGCTCGCCCAATAGCGGACGCGCATGAGCGGTTCGCGGTGCAGGACTTCGCCCCACTTCCACGTTTGCACGGGTTTGCCGCCGAATTTCACGGCGGATTTGGTATCGTTCGTGGGACACACATAACTGCCATAGAGCGGCAGGAGCGCGAGTGATCCGGCACGATTCTCGAAACGAAAGTGAAGTCCGTTTGTATCGAGGCGGATCGATCGCGGCCGGTGCTGCAAATAAACGATCCACGGCACGTCGCCGTTGGTCCAGGCTCGCGCGCCGGAAAACCAAACCATCACCCAGTTCTCTTCCATGGCCGCCGGGTCGAGGCGCTCGCCGTTGCGGAATGGGCGTGGACCTCCCCGGGTGGGCAACGCCGCGTAACTCGGGGCGGCACGACCGGCTTGTTCCAGGTCGGTGAAGAAGGAGATTTCGCGCTGGTCGGACTGAAACAGAATCGCCGGGCTGAGTTCGGTTTGGAGAACCGTCAAAACGGGTGTGCCCTCGAGGACCGGCGAAGGCGGCGGCTTCGCGCGGGCGATATTTGTGGAGGGTTGCGCAGTGATTTGCCCGAACGCGCCCTGGGCCGGAGTAGTCTTCTTCGAATCGCCGCATCCCACGAGAAGGAGAAGCGCGCCGCCGAATGCAAGGCATTTGGGACTGAAAATCACGCGCGCGGATGCTACCGATGCCCGGCGAAAAGCCGCACTGAAAATTTTTGCAATTTCCGGAGGGGTGCCACAATCTGTTGGTATGACGCAACCGCTCACGCTGCTCTTGTTTGAACGGCTGCTCCCTGGTGGGCAGTTGGTCAATCGCATGGAAGACCTGGGGTATCGCGTCCAAACGATTGCCGATCCAGCGACAGTTGTTGAGCAAGCCGAGCACGAAACGCCGATGCTGATCATGGCCGACCTGGAGCCGAAGTTTCAGCAAACCTGCGAAGCGATCACGCGGTTGAAGAAGAACGAGGCCACCGCCCATATCCCCGTGATTGCGTTTGCGAGTTCAAGCGATCCCGCGCTGCAAAATGCCGCGCTCAATGCAGGCGCGACGCTGGTGGTGAACGACGCAGCCATTCTGCAATATCTCCAAAACTTCCTGGACCAGGCGCTCCAGATTCCCTGATCGCATTCCATGACCCAGCCGACGTTTCCATCTGTTCGCCTCAACCAGGGCATTCACGTCATTCATTTGTTTTATCGCATCGATCGCGTTCGTTGGGAGCAAATCGGACCGGGCGAGTCGAGCAACGCGCTGGCACGCGTGGAAGCGCTTTGTGGCGCGAACAGCGCGACGTCGCATCCGCGGTTGGTGAGCTATGCCAATGTATGCGGGAAGGCGGACCTCGTCTTTATAATCTACGCGGCCGATCTCGCGCAGGCGGCGCAGATTCATCGTGATTTGGAAAGCTGCTTTCCTGCGGGCACGCTCGAGCGAGTGTTCAGCTACTTCAGCGTGACGGAACTGACCGAATACATGCCGACGGACGAAGACAACAAGCGCATGTTGCTGGAGCAAGAGAAGCTGCAACCGGAGTCTGAGGAATACAAGAAGCGGTGGTCCGAACTGACCAAGCGAAAGGCGGACTACGAGCATTACCGGCTTTATCCCGAAATGCCGGATTGGGAAGTGATGGCATTTTATCCGATGAACAAGCGCCGTCGCGGCGATGAGAATTGGTACATGCTCGATTTCGCCGCGCGCAAAAAGCTTATGGGGGGGCACGCGCGTGTGGGCCGCAAATACGCCGGGCGCATTAGCCAGTTGATCACGGGTTCGACGGGGTTGGACGACTGGGAATGGGGTGTCACGCTCATGGCACACCAGGTCGACGCGTTGAAGGAGATCGTTTACGAGATGCGCTTCGACGAGGTGAGCGCGCGCTATGGGGATTTTGGTCCGTTCTACATCAATTTGCGGCTTGCCCCGGCGGCGATCTGGAAGCATCTGCATCTTTAAGCCGCATGAAAGCGCTGTGCGTACACGCGCACTTTGATGATTACGAGTTTGTCGCCGCGGGCACGTTCGAGATGTGGCGGCGCAAGCTGGGCAAAGATTTTCGCGGCCGCGCCCTGGTGTGCACCGACGGCAAAGCCGGACACCATTTTCGCACGCGGGAAGAGACCGGGAAGCTGAGGATTCGCGAACAGGAAGCGTCGGCAAAAGCCGGGCGATACGAGTTCGAGTTGCTGCGCTTACCAAATGGGCAGGTGCCGCGCGAAGCATGCCTGCAAATCACGACGGAATTCCTGGCGGCACTCTGGAAAGCGATCCGCGATTTCGAGCCCGACTACCTGTTTTGTCCGCCGCTGCCGATTGATCCGCTGGCGGGTATTCACAACGATCACGTCACGATCGCCGAGGCGGTTCGCCGCGTGGCTTACATGATCAACGTGCCGCACGCGTTCACGCCGGAATATCCTGCGGATGAAACAAAGCCGCAGCCGTGCAAAGTGCCGGTGATCATCAACGTGTACGACCCTTACATGTTCGGGGCGAACTCGTTCGACCTCGCAGTGGATGTGGAGGAGGCGTTTCCGGTGATTTGCGAGACGACGTGGTGTCATCAATCGCAAATTTCGGAATGGATTCCGTGGGTCGGACGGCACGCGATGGCGCCGCCGAAGAATCTTGAGGAATGGAAGATCACGCTGCGGGAGAGATTTGACCGGCAAAACCGCGAGTTGGGCATCGACTCCACGCATGCAGTCGAAGTGTTCCGCGTGACGGCATGGGGCGAAGTGCCGGAGTTGAAAATTCTGCAGCAGGACTTCCCGGCTTTGCTCTCCGACGCATCGCCGTTGAAGGCGCTCGACCAGAAGCTCACGCGCTGGCGTCTGGTCGGCTGACTCAATGTTACTTTTCCGCGAGAAAATCCCATCCGATTGGCTGCCGCGCGTCCTCGCCAACCTGCCGGCCGTGCTGGTGGATCACGCGCACCTGGAGCGCAAGGCCGCCACGACGGCGCTCAACCTTGAAAAGTATCGTGACCTTTATGGGCGAGTGGAAGAGTTGAACGCAATCGCCATAGAGGAGTTGCAGCATTTCCAACTGGTGCTCGACCTCCTGAAAAAACGCGGCATCCCTTTCACGCAGCCGTATCCGAGTCGCTGGATCTCCGGTCTCATGCGATCAGTCCGCAATGGCCAGCGCGAGCAGGTGATCGATCACCTGATGTGCTGTGCGCTGATCGAAGGACGGAGCTGCGAGAAATTCCAGGTGCTCGCCAACGAGTTGAAAACGATCGATGCCGATCTCGCGCAGTTTTACGGTGGCCTCGTTGAATCCGAAGGGAATCACTACGCCACGTATATCCTCATGGCCCGCGCCATCGACGACGCAGAAACCGACCGCCGTCTCGATTTCTACCTCGATTTGGACGCTCAACTCATCCGTGAGCCAAACTCCTACCCCATGTTGCACTAAGCGAATTCGACCGGTTAGTGTCGGGCGGCTGCGGCCTCTTTTCTGGCGAGGCCGGACAGCCACGCGAAAACCGCAAAGCCAGCGAAAACGAGACTGAGGATTGCGACTCGCAAGCCCCATGGGGCCGTCCGGGTCGCAACAGCTTCGAGACGCAATCTCAAATCGGCCCACGTGTCCACCTGCACCGTGCGGCGGAATGTGAGCAGGCGACCCTGCTGCGGTATCGCGGCGCGAATGGCCGTGGGACTCGGCACGGCGGCGTCCTGTTGTTGAATGATGCGTTCGGCCAACCGCACCAGCGCGGCATTATCGTCCGCAGTGTTGGCGTCGATGATTTGTTTGGCTTCCTGCTGGGTGTAGGCGACGTCTTTGCGGTTGCGGAGTTCTCTGAGATTTTCCGACGCTGGCGCGGCTTCGCCGGCCGCAGCGGACTGGCGGACGTTAAGACCCACGAGCGCCTGTTGCAGTTTCAGGTTGTGCAGTTGCACGCGCGCGTCCTCGTTGAACGCGTCGTCGTGCGTGCTCAACCCGTAAGCGGACTGAAACGCGCGGCGGGCCTGCTGTGGATTGCCGCGTTCGAGGAGCGTGTTGCCCCTCTGCAGCATTTCCTCGGCGAGCTTCGTCTTCTCGCGCGTCAAGGTGACTTCATTGGCCAAGTAGGATTGCACGTCGACGGCGGTGGATTCAGTTACGCGCGATTCCTCCTGTAATTGCAATGTGCCCGCCCAGTCTGCCAGTTCCCATTTGTCATTGAGATAAACGTGCCAGGTGATGTTTTCGAGCGGCAGGTCGAACTTTGGCCCGAGCAGAGAAAGGTCGAGCTTGCGCCCCCCGTGCGCGCCGATGCGGCTGGAGTAAAAGAGTTCGACGCTGGTTGGTTTATCGGCGCGGGACTGTTGTTCGAGCGGAATCAAAATGCGGTCCTGATCGCGCCACGGCCAAACCCCATTCTGATTCACGAAGGCAAACCAGAAGCGCGCATCCCGCGGCAGCGTGAAATGCAGGAGGCGTTTGTCACCGGGGATGAGGTCCAGTTTGACCTGGGTGAGCATCACGCCCTCGTCGGAAATCACCGAGGTGAGCGTGACGAGGTTGACGCGGGCGGGCAAAAGTTTAGCGGCTTCATGGCGGTCAAGCTGAAGGGAAAGTTCATAAGCGGGCTCGACGAGCCGGAACGTGAAGTTCGCGCTCGCGGCCTGAATGTCCTGCCGCAGCGGCCGGGGGATGCTCTGCCATTCCGCCGGTTGAAGCCCGGCGGGCGGCGCGTCGGCCCGGACCTGGAGGCGCCCGGCGGATTGCACAGTCACAAAACCGCGCTGGAGATTCGCGTCGACGGCTTGCGCGCCGCGCACGACGGCGTTCGTCGCAGCTTCTGCAATTTGACTCTGCCGGGTTGCGTGGAGGAGGTACTTGCCGATGATGCGCCGGTGTAGTTTCACCTCCCAGGTTTGCAACGCGTTCGTCACCTGGCCGGGGACGGGAAGAAAATCGGCGACCTGCTCGCCGCGGAAGCGCACATTTTCGGCATTGGTCGGAATGCGCACGCGCAGCGCTTTGAGGCCGGTGTTTTCAATTTGATACTGGAAGTTCACGGCGAACTTCACCTGCGCTTCAGTCACCGTAGCGTGCTGCAGACTCGTCACCTGAACCCATGCGTCGACCTGCTCGATGTCGAGCGCGAGCGCCCACTGCGGCTGAAGCAATCGAAACGCCAGGACCCCCTTTTGTCGGATGCCGGCCTTTTGCGGATCCAATTGTGTGACGCCGTCCCGCGTGGCGACCTGCAACCGCATGCCCTGCTCGGGAACAATGACGAGTTGGCCGCGTTGCTTGCTGGCTTCGCGGAAGATCAGTCGTGGCACAGCCACGCCCTTGGCCGCTTTCGCCCCCGGGCCTGTCAGGCTGACGCTGAACTGCTGCTGTCCGTGTGTCTTGCCCTTCAAGTGGAGGGTGATGATGCGCCCTTCCTGCGCTCGCAATTCGGTCCAATGACTGAGCGCCGCGCCGCTGATGGACTCCACGTCGAGTCCCGTCGGCAGGACAAAGCTGACGCGAAAAATTCCCGCGCGCGTTACCACGATCGTAGCATTTACGGCCAGGAGGGTGCGATCTTCGCCGAGCGAGAGCGTTTCCTGGGTTTCGACGCGAACGTCCGCTTCCACCGGTGATGCCTTGATGGCGATGACCCCGTCTAGATCGGCGTAACGAAAGGCGCGGCGCAAGGTCAGCCCGGAGATCTGCGCGTGCAAAGGTTGAAGCACGGCCGCGGGGAAGTCTTCGAGGTTGAGCGCGGAAAATTTCTCGGCGCTCACGCTGTCGAGTTGCACTTCGGAACCGGTGGCGATGCCCACGGAACCGAGCTGGCCCGCGGCCCCATTGACGCTCAGCAACCCTGCGGTCTGTTCGAAGGGGAGCGGACCGGCGGCGATCTGCGAACGGACGATGAGGGCGAAGGGGCGCGACTGCGGAGGACTGAGTGTCACTCGCAGTTTGCGCACATCCGGATCGAATCGCCACAGCGAGATGCGCGAAGCCGCCGGCTTGTTCGTGGCATCGGCGGGAACGATCCGCGCGGCGTCGAGAACATCCGTGATGGTCGCGCCGGGGGGCACATCGAAAATGAGTTCGCTCAATTCTCCCTGGGCAGGGCGCACCTGAACCTGATGGACACCTTCGATGATGCCCGCGGCAGGCGCATAAAGTTGAAACAGCTCGGCAAAGAACACCGGCTTTTCCCGTTTCACGTCGCGGCTGCGCGGCTTCCAGCCGATCCATGAATCGCGGGCCGGGGCGAGCACGAGGGTAGCCACGGTTGCGTTCGTGGAGGCGTCCTCACGCTGAACGGACACGGCGTTCGAAGCAAGGACATCGACGTCGCGGTCAGGGATTCGGAGCGTCAGCCGATTCACCAGTCCGTGGTGCGTCGGCAATACGAAGCCGCGTTCGCCATCTTTCGTCGTCACGTGGAGCTGGTAATGCAACTCGAGATCGAAGGAACCGTCCTGTTGCGCGACGATCTGATGCATGCGCTTTCCGGCGACGTTCACCTGTACGAGTTTGAGAGAGTTGGTGGGATAACGGATGCGCGTCAGGACGGCCGGTTCGGATAAGAGTGGCAGGGTTTGGTCCTTAATGGCGTGCCATCGGATTTTCGCGGTGGCGAGAGCGAACTTTTCGTCGATCTGAACTTCCTGGATAACAGACTCGGCGATCGCGGTGTCTCTGGCCGCGGAGCGGGGTTGCAGTTGGGTCGCGGCTTCGCTCGTCAGACCCGCGGTTATGAAAAGCAGCCCGCCGAGAAGGAACGCAGCCGTGGCCGGGGCGGTCGCGCCTTCGGCAGCCGCGGAAGGCCGACGCGGAACCTGGAAGAGGACGCGCGCTGCCGGGATCAATACCTGCACGAGGAGGAAGAGAATCAACAAGGGGAAGAACAGGTTGGCGCCGTTCGGCCAACGGAGCGCGGCCCACGCGAGAAGCGTCCAACCGAGGGCGACACCGACGACTCGGAAGCCATCACGTGAGCGGATGAATGCGTAAGCCCAGACCACGAGGGCCAGCAACGCCGGCCATGCGCGTCCAAGGCCGGTCCAGAAAGAGAACATGTCGCGCGCGTTCGCGACTTCCACTGTCAACGCGCTGCCACTTTGCTGCACGGGAGCGAGAAACGAAAGTTGACCCGGCACGAATTGATTTTGGTGCGACGCCCGCTCCCACAGCACAACAAGACAAATGCCAGCCAGCGCGACCGCCGCGAGTCCGACCAGCGCGCCGCCAAGATGCCGGGTGCTGTAACGCTGTGTGCCGTTGCGGACGGACCATCGCCACGCCCAAAGCGCGAAGAAGATCAAGCCCAACGCCATGAACAACTGCACGAGCCCTTCGCCGCGAAGCGTGCGAGCGAGCCCGGCGAAACCGGAAGCGTCCGCCACGCCGCCCGCGGGCGCGAGTGAACCTCCGCGATAGACGAGCCGCTGGCCCGTGTCGGGCTGCACGTTCCACTCCGCCATGAGAACGGGCGCGGTGACCACGGGCGCCGACACGGAGACGCGCTTCGGCGTCGCCGAGCGCGAAGCGAGTTTCAAATCGAGTATTTGCACCGCGTTGGGGTCCACGCGTTGCGGGAGCGGAATGAGATTGGCTGCGCCTTCTTTCACCGGCACCACGGTCGCGCCGTTCACAGTCACTGACCAGAGAGTCGTGCCCTCGGGGAGAGCCAGACGGAAGTGAGGGTTGCCGCGATTTTTCACGAAGTAGCGCGCGTCCGTGATTACTTCGCCGTCCCTGGAAATGCGCGTGGTGAGCGCGGCGCGATCCACAACGAGGCTGAGCGTTTCGCCTTGCGCGAGCGGGCTGAGCGCGAGCTGCAGATTGAACGGACGCGCCGTGTAATGGTACGCGGCGAGGATCGGGGCATCGAAGAACAGTCGATATTCGGCGGGGACCTCAGCGGTTTCCAGCGCCAGCAAACCGGGAGAAACGTTCACCGGTCTCACCTGAAACTGATAAGCGCTTACGACGAGCGTATGACCCTGCTCGCTTTGGGCGTCGAGCGGGCGCGCGCCCGTGAAGGTGAGCGTGTCTCCCTGCGCTTTGAAGGGCCGTTCGCACGTCGCGAGCAGTGTGTAGGTGCCCGACACCGGCGTGTGCAGTTGGACGATGTAACCGTTGGTCGTCTTCTGCCAATTGCGCACGTCCTTGCCCGTGAACTCGACGTTGAAATATTCGTCCGACAACTGGACGCGGAAGACGGAAACGGGCGAGCCTGAGATCACATAATTAATCGTGCTGCTGCCGTAGGCGATGCCTTCGCCGATGGAGAAGAGATGAAACACATCGGCCTGAATGGATTGCGGCAGGCGCTCAACGCGCATTGCCGCTTCCCAACCGGGCTCGGCAAGGCGAAATGCGGCCTGAATTCCCGGAAGCTTCCGCGGGAAGAATGCGGTCGCGATATCGGTGAGCGCGACGGTCCGTTCGGGGCTGAGACGAAAGCCCGCTTCCGCCGAAACGGCGATGTGTCAGCGCGTTGATTTTGCTTTCGTCACTTCGACGCGCGGCAACGTCCAGGTTGATTGGCCCAGCGCGGCGTTGCGTTCGAGCCTGAGTTGAATTACCTGGCGCTCGAAGATTGGCTGGCCGTAAACGAGACGCAGTTCTGCGTCGGGTTGGTTCTCGGGTTCGGTAAGAAAATAATCGCTGAGGTTTGCCGCGGCGAGGCGCGCGATGGCGAAGCCCTTCGGAACACGCAAAACCACTTCACGGACTGGGGCTTCGCGAATGTCGAGTTCGAATTCGGCATCGATCGCGAGTTCCGTTTCGCCAAGGTGATACGCCAGCAGTTCCGACACGCTTAACTCGGGAAGGATGTTGTCCGCCTGCACGCGCAACGCGAACTCGCCGCTGGAAAACCGGAAGGCGAAGCGCTGGCTGGCTTGCGTCGCCATCACCGCCTTCGTCGTTTCGGTTTCGGGAAATTGTTCCGGAGAAATCTGCGACAGGCCCGTTGCCTGCACCACTTCAAGCCGCACGGCCCCTTCGTTTACGACGCGGACGTGGCCCGCGAAGCGCGTCGCGCCCTCAGGCCGAAGCTGCATGGCATCGACCGCCTGGGGAAATGCGCCCAACTCGCTCTGCATTTGCGCTTGCACCGCGAAGGCCTCCCGCTGCGGTTGATTGAACTGAACGACAAGCCGGCGCTCCGTCTCGTTGGCGCCCGGCTCGACGTTCCATGCGAGAACGTTCGCGCCCTGCACCGCGGTCACGTTGCCCTGTCCGCGCACGAGCAATACGATGCGGCTCAGTTCTCCCTGCATGACCTTGCCCTCGATCAAAGCCAGTTGGCGCATCAATCCGGGGCTGATGCTGATCTGCGAAAGCATCTCCGCAGCGTAGAAGAGCTTGCCCTCGACTTCGGCGCGCGTCTCCTTCCACGACAGTCTCACTGTGCCGTCAGGCGGCAGGAAGCTTCTGAATTCGGCGTCCGAACGCTCGGGCCGTGCCGCGCCCGCAAACTGGAACTGCGTGTCCGCTGCGAGGCCTTCCAGCTTCACCGGTTGTACCGCGGCAGGGGCCACGCGAAAATCCACGCTGTTCCATCCCGCGCCTTCGCGCACCGCCGCATTGAACTTCAGCCGCAGCGGGAACTCGCCGGGCTTGTCGAACACCAGAATGAACTGCCCGTTCTCGAAGCGAATCCGCCAGTCCGGATGACGTGCCACTTCGGCCAGCGCGACCGCGCCCGAAAGAAGCACCACCGAGGCGCCACGCGGATTCCTGACGTGAGCGGTCGCGGAAAGCGTGAACGCGGCGGCGCGATCTTCAAGCTGGCCGCGAAGCTGGAAATCGCGCAGCACCACGCGCCGGGCTTCCGGATCGGCAAAAGCGATGCTCAGCGGAAGCGCATAGGCCGACCCGTGAAAGCGAAAGGCCAGCGGCTCGCTTTCATCGGGCTGACTTTCGCCACGGAGCGATTCCGGCAGGAACTTAGTCTCGATCGGGACGAGGCCGGACGAATTAGTCGGTTGCGCGCTTAGCTCAGGGGCGACTTCCACTTTCAGATAGCCGCTTAACAAGGCCGCCTGCGGAGGCGCGAAGGCCAGCGGTTGTACTGGATTCGCCCAGGTCCGCAGTTCGCGCTCGGCGACGATGTTGACGACGAGTTGCGTAAGGGGCTTCTCAGTCTTGCGTGGACGAAGTACCAGCGTTCGCGCGCCGCTGATTTCCTGCCGGACGCTCCAGTCCTGGAGGTTTTCGCCAATGACCTTTTTGATTTCGCCCGTGCCGGTAATCGTCAGCGGAAATTCCTTCGGCTCTCCTTGCAACACGTCGAGAGTCGCCGCAATGGTGTGCGTATGTTTTTCGCGCGCAATTTGCCAGACGTGTTGCAGCGTCGTGGAGAAAAGCGCTTTGTCCGTGTCGGTGGTCAATCCCTTGAGTTGGGCCTCGATGACCAGTCGCGCTTTCCCGTCCTGCACTCCGCCGTTGATGGAGAGGTCCTTCAACTCCGTTTGGGCGCAATGGCCTGAGACGGAAAACAGAATCAGTAACATTGGCGCCAAACGATTAAATGTTGTCATAATCAAATTCGTTTTACTTCCCGGCCACGCTCTTGGCCTGTCGAATCATCCACTCGAGTTTCTTGGGACGTGGATCGGCGGGACAACTTTCGGGCACGCCGGAAAGGAAACTCAGCAAGCGGTCCGGCGCGACTTCGGTCGCGTAAGGACTCGACACGAGCCATTCGCTGAACGCCGCCGCCGTGGCCGCGAGTCGCATCGAGAAGGGCGATTGCTCCAACGGCTTCGCGACGCCGTCGTAAGGCACCGGCCACTCGTGCTCGCGATAATCTCCCGTGCCCGGGACCTTGAAGCGCACGCGAACGGTCCCCAGTGGCCCCTCGCCACGCGGGTTCACTTGCACGACGTAAAGCGCGTTGCCCGCTTCGGCCGCACCGATCTCCGCGGCATCGACCGTGTTGTCGCGAAACTGCTCTTTCGTGAGCTGATGCTTTGCGTAGCCCATCTGCCGATACGCAGTGACGCGCCGCGGATTGAACTCAACCTGCACTTTGACATCCGACGCTGCGACCTTCAGCGCGCCCGCGAGCTGGCCGGCGAACTCGCTGCTCGCGGCTTCGGGCGTATTCACAAAGCCGTAGCGCCCGTCGCCGTTGCGCGAGAGGACCTCAAGCAGATCGTCGTTGTAACCTTCCCAGCCGATCCCAAAGCAATCCAAGGCGATGCCCTGGCGGCGATTGTCCTCCACTTTTTTCTTCAGCGATTCGGGTTCGACATCGCCCAGGTTTGCGGCACCGTCGGTCAGAAGCACAACACGGTTCACGCCTTCGGGCAGGAAATGGCGCAGCGCAGTCTGGTAAGCGAGATTCATCGCTTCTTCGAGATTCGTCCCGCCCTCCGGGGCAAGACCGCCAACGCGTTGCGGAAGTTCGCCGCCCTGGTTGCCCGGCAGGCCATCGACCCAAAGTTGCGCGGTCCGCGCGAAAGCAACGACGCTGATACGATCATTCGTCTGAAGTTGGGAGGCGAGCACGCGCAGACATTCCTGCCGAATGCGCAATCGGTCCGCCCGTTCCATCGAACCGGAGTTGTCCAGCAGCAGGACCAGATTCAACGGCCGCCCTGGCTGACGTCCGCTCGCCGCCGTCTTCACCGAGAACCGCACTAGGTCGCGGTCGTGCGCAAACGGATAGCGCGCGCGTTGCCGCGCGAACGCAATCGGAGCGCTCCCCGCCGGCTCCGGGTCGCGGTAATCGAACGCGTTGATAAATTCTTCAGTGCGGACCGTGGCTGGTTCCGGCAAAGCGCCCCTCTCAAGGCTGGCCGCGGCGAGCTTGAACGAAACGTCGCTCACGTTGAGCGAGAAGGTTGAGAACGGATTTTCGGCAGTAACAATCTCGGGTTGCGGAACCGGAGGGGGCGTTGCCCGCCTGGAAGCGCCGGCATCGAGCGGGTCCGCAGAAGATGTCTCCAGGCGCTGCGCGAGCTTCTGCTCCACCTCGGCAATCTTCTTCTCCTGATCGACCCAAGCCTTTTCAAGCGTTTCCACGCTGTGGCTCCTCAATTGTCGCGTTTCCTCAAGGCGCTGCTCGCGATAAACTTCAGCGATTGTATTGGCAATGCGGGCCGCCTCCTCCGCTTTCTCACTCTTTACTTTGATGTCGATGAGGCCGCTTTTTGGATCGGTGGTCACCGTCGTCATCTCTTTGAGAAGGCCCAATGCATCCTCTGCTTTGTTCCCCGCGCCATTCTTTTCCGCCCACGCCTGATTAAGATTGAGCTTCTCCGCCACCTTGCTGAGGACGGTCTTTGATTCGATCTGCTCCGCTTCGGTCTGCGCCCAATAAGGGTCGTACCCTTTCGCGATACGATCACCCATTAGACTCACATCGGGAGTGTCCTTTGGCACGGCGATGCGCGCGCTCTTTTCAACGCCTCCGGAAAATGCGCCGCCTAATCGCCTCCAGAACGTCTCGGGTTTTGCGGGCTCAGCCTCAGCAAGATCGACGATCTCAACATTCCCGGAATCCGGTTTCGGAATGCTTGCGTCTACCTTCTCCTGGGTAATCCGCAATGCCAGTTGGTTGCGTGTCTGCAGCAAACTTTCGAGTTCGCGATCACGCGCCGCAGCCGGACCCGAAGCGGGTTTGCCGTCCAGGTCAACCAACTTCCCCGGTTTGGCGGCAGGACTGTCCGCAAGCCCGTCGATGATGACAGGAGCACCAGCGGGCGCCTTCCTGTTCTCGGCCGCGGCCTGACCTGCGGCATTGAAACGCCATCCGCGCGAGCCATCGACACCGAAATCCTTGTTTTGCGCAGCGTCAGAATCGAACTCCACATTTCCCGGACTGGCCGCGCGATTGACGATACCGCGCAGCCTCGTTTGGAAATCGCCCTCAGTGGCTTGGTCAGGCGAAACCGTGTCGGCGAAAGTAGAAAAATTGGCGACGCCGTTCGTCATCATCCCGTAGGAAAGCGCCAGATTCGTGC
>Ga0075418_10000498_pt1 | contig 41739 bp, 42 predicted proteins | sample SoiMetdeltSBSDD2_FD_81776 | JGI IMG/M metagenome (GOLD analysis project Ga0075418, IMG submission 81776) | Bulk soil microbial communities from a Populus tree surrounding site in Tennessee, USA - Soil MetaG P. deltoides SBSDD2 | ecosystem: Environmental > Terrestrial > Soil > Tree plantation...
AGGCGCGTATCGCCAAGCAGCTCAAGGACGCCGTTTTGCCCAAGAAGTAAGCGCTCGTGGAGCGGGCCGAGCCCGCTTCGATTCCCCCCTGACCCGGCGCCGCTCGAACGCGCCGGGTTGATTCCTCAGCAAGCTCGGAGCGCGTTCAGTTGCCTCTGATCCGGCGGGCGAGCTGGCGGATCTCCAGTTTGTCCATCTTGAATTTGAGCGTGCTCAGTGGAATGCCGAGCGCTCGCGACGTCGCGGTCACATTCCAGGACGACTTCTCCAGGGCGCGGACGATGAAGTTGCGTTCGAAGGTCGAGAGCGCGCGCTCGAGCAGATTGTCCGTCGATGTCTGATCCTGCGTATCGAGTTTTGCCACGTGCAGCTCGTAGGGCAGATCCTCGTCGGTAATCCAGTCCTTGTCGGAGACGGCGACCAAACGTTCGATGAGGTTCTCGAGCTCTCTGATGTTGCCCGGCCACCAGTACGACGAGAGGATGTCCAGCGTCGAATCGGCGATGCCCTGGACGTTCTTGCGGAACTTGATGTTGTAGCGCCGTAGGAAGAAACGGGCGAGCTCCGGCAAATCCTCCAGTCGATCGCGAAGTGCCGGCATCCGAATCGGGATCACGTTGAGGCGGTAGTACAGGTCCTCCCGAAAGCGGCCATCCTTGACGGCTTTTTCGAGGTCGACGTTGGTCGCAGCAATGAGCCGAAGGTCGGTCTTGATCGGATGCGTGCCGCCCACGCGTTCGATCTCCTCCTCCTGAACCGCGCGCAACAGCTTGGCCTGAAGCTCGTACTTGAGATCGCCGATTTCGTCGAGGAACAGCGTCCCGCCGGCGGCGAGCTCGAACTTGCCGAGTTGCTGCCGGATGGCGCCGGTGAACGCCCCTTTTTCGTGACCGAAGAGCGCGCTCTCAACGAGCTCCTTGGGAATGGCCGCGAGGTTCACGGCAACGAACGGAGCCGTCGGCCGGCCCGACTCGCGATGGATCAGCCGGGCGAGCAACTCTTTTCCCGTGCCGCTCTCGCCGAGGACTAGTACGGTGGCAGAGATCTTCGCGACCTTCTGCACGAGCTCTACGACCGAACGCGTGCTGCGGCTCGGGCCGACGACGAACTCACGATCGTTCTGCTCGGCCACCTCCTCTTTGAGCCGGGTTACGTCCCTGCTCAGATCCTGACGTTCGGCAGCGTTGGCAAAGAGCGTGCGGATGCTCTCCGGGTCGAGGTCTTTTGCAATGTAGTGATACGCCCCGTGCCGCATCGCTTCGATCGCGATGTCGAGCTCTTTCGTGCTCGAGATGACGATCACTTCAACGTAGGGATAGTTCTCCCTGGTGATCTTCAACACTTCGAATCCGCTGATTCCCGGCAGGTGTGCCTCCAGCAGCATCAGGTCCAGGTCTTCCTTCTGCATCATCTGCAGTGCGGCTTCGCCGGTCGCGGCTTTCAGCACGCGGTAGTCGCGCCGCAGGGCCGCGGTCACTGTTTCGCGTATCTCCTCGTCGCTGTCGACGACGAGCAGTGTCTTCCGTCGGTCTGGCATGGGAACGGCGAGTATATTATGGGGTCGGGAGTCATTTGTTGAGGACACTGCACGTGCGAATGATTGTCCTGATCAAATGACTCCCGACCCCTTTTCAAGGAGCTCGTTTGTCGAAATCGTTTGATGTCGTGGTGATCGGCGCGGGCACCGGCGGATACGTTGCGGCCATTCGCGCCGCGCAGCTCGGGAAGACAATCGCCGTCGTCGAGAAACAAAGTGCGCTCGGTGGCACTTGTCTGATCTGGGGATGCATTCCGACCAAGGCGCTCCTTGAACACGCCCATGCGCTCAAGGTGATTCAGCAGGCTGCCGAATGGGGGGTCACGATTCCACCGGGCGCGCCCGCCATCAACATGACGCAGGTGCACGCCCGCAAGGACAAGATCGTCGGCGGGCTCACCAAGGGCATCGAGTTCCTGTTCAAAAAGAACAAGATCACCTGGGTCAAAGGCACCGCTCGACTCGCCGGCCGAGGAAAAGTCGACGTCGTCGAAGGTGACACGCAAACCCTCGAGGGCAAAGAGATCATCGTCGCCACCGGGTCGGCGCCGCGGAGCGTTCCCGCAGTGACGATCGATCACACCCGCGTCATCACCAGCGACGAAGCCATCCACTTGAAGGAGGTTCCGAAGTCGCTCGTCATCGTCGGTAGCGGCGCGGTTGGAGTTGAATTCGCCTCTATTTACCGGCGTTTCGGCAGCGCCGTGACCATCATCGAGCTGCTCCCGCGTCTGGTGCCGGTCGAGGACGAGGCCGTGTCTTCCGAGCTCGAGAAGTCTTTCAAGAAGCAGGGCATCATGGTGATGACCGGCACCAAGGTTACCAAGGCAGCCTCCTCGTCGGGCGGTGTCACCATCGAGGCGCAAACGCCGGACGACAAGACGAACACGATCACGGCCGACGTGTTGCTCGTCGCAACGGGTCGCGGACCGGTGACCACCGGGTTGGGCGCCGAAGACGCGGGAATCGCGATGGAGCGTGGATACATCAAGGTCGACGAGCTCTATCGAACGTCGGTCCCCGGGATTTCCGCCATCGGCGATGTGATTACCCTGGGCAAGGGCGTGCATCCACAGTTGGCGCACGTATCGTCGATGGAGGGCATCATCACGGCGGAACGGATCGCCGGCAAGCCGGTTCAGCCGCTCAATTACGACCACGTGCCTGGCTGCACTTACTGCGATCCCGAGATCGGGAGTGTCGGCCTCACCGAAGCTCAGGCAAAGGAGCGCGGCTACGACGTGAGGACGGGCACATTCCCCTTTGGTGTGCTCGGTCGGGCGAAGATGGCGGGCGAGTCCGAAGGGTTCGTGAAGATCATCGCCGATAAGAAGTACGATGAAGTGTTGGGCGTGCACATGATTGGCCCCCGATCGACGGAGCTGGTGGCCGAGGCCGTCCTGGCACTACGGCTCGAGTGCACCGTGGAAGAGATGATCAAAACCATTCACGCGCACCCGACCTTCTCCGAAGCAGTGGGCGAAGCGGCGCATGCCGTCCACGGCGCGGCGATTCACATGTAAGGCTCTCGGCTTTTCTTTCGGCTCTCGACCTGCGAGAGCCCAGAGCCTAGAGCCCAGAGTCGAGAGAGTTCCCATGCCCACACCCGTCCTGATGCCCCAGATGGGGGAGTCGATCGCCGAAGGCACCATCGTCAGGTGGATCAAGAAAGTCGGTGAAGCGGTCGATCGGGATGAGCCGCTGTTCGAAATTTCCACGGACAAGGTTGACGCTGAAATACCTGCGCCGGCGGCGGGCGTGCTGACCGAGATCAAAGTCAAGGAAGGCGAAACCGTCGCGGTGAACAGCGTCGTTGCCACGATTGGCGCCGCCTCGGAAGTCTCGAAGCAAGAGCCGTCGCAAAGCGCATCCGCGCCGGCGCCTCCCTCGCTTGATTCGGTTGTTCCGCGTGACGCCGACGCGCCACCCGCGAAACCGGCCGCCACGTCACGCAAGACCAACGGACGCACGGCGAGCAAGCCGGCAGAGGACGATTCGCGCAAGCAGCGTTCGTCGCCGCTGGTCCGGCGCATCGCGCGCGATAATGACGTCGATATCTCGCAGATTCATGGATCTGGTCTCGGCGGCAGGGTGACGAAGAACGACATTCTGGGGTACATCGACTCGGGGGTCGGGACTCGGGATTCGGGATCCGGGACTCGGGACTCCTTGGGCGCCGAAGCGCCTGGCGCGAAGGCGGCGGGACTCGGGGCTCCGGACTCGGGGCTCGGGATTCGGGACTCGGGGGGTCCGGATCCTGGATTCCGCGTCGAGATCAAGCCGCTCTCCGTGATGCGGAAGAAGATTGCCGAGCATATGGTAATGAGCCGCCGCACCTCGGCTCATGTGCACTCGGTCTTCCACGTGAACTTCTCTACCGTCGAGCGAATCCGTCAGCAGAAGAAGGCCGAGTACGAGCAACTCGGAACGAAGCTCACCTACATGGCCTTCATCGCCAAGGCCGTCGTCTCTGCGCTGCGGCGCTTCCCGATTGTCAATGCCTCGCTCGACGGTGACAACGTCATTTACAAGAAAGACATCAACCTCGGGATCGCGGTTGCGCTCGAGAGCGGGCTCATCGTTCCCGTCATCAAGCACGCGGACGAGAAAAATCTCCTCGGGTTGAGCCGCGCCATCGCCGACATCGCGACACGGGCCCGATCGAAGCAACTCAAACCCGAGGAAGTTCACGACGGCACTTTCACCATCACGAATCCCGGTCAGTTCGGCTCGCAGTTCGGGATGCCGATCATCAACCAGCCGCAGGTCGCCATCCTCGGTGTCGGCACCATCGAGAAGCGTCCGATCGTCGTCGACGATGCGATTGCGATTCGAACGATGGCGTACCTGACATTGGGCTACGACCATCGACTGGTCGATGGCGCGACCGGCGATCAGTTCATGGCTGAAGTGAAGCAGCAACTCGAGAACTTCGATGCCGTGTAAAGACCCCGGGGGTCATTTCATGGGGATTGGGCCGAAATGACCCCCGGGGTCATTTCGGCGTTGCGCCAACTGGAAATCCGACGGTTGGGTCTCGTCGGTTACGACGAGGCGCTGGAACTCCAGCGCGAGCTGGTCGAGGCGCGACGCGCCAACCGAGTTCCGGATCTGCTGCTCCTGCTCGAACACGCGCCGGTCATCACGCTCGGGGTTCGAAGCGAGGTTGCGCGTGCGAACGTCATAACCACGGGTGAGCGGCTGGCCGAGCTCGGGATCGAGGTCCATGAGACTGGCCGTGGTGGCGACGTCACCTACCACGGTCCCGGGCAGATTGTCGGTTACCCGATCCTCGACCTGCGGCCGGACCGTTGTGACGTCCACAAATACGTGCGCGATCTCGAGGAAGTGATGATCCGGACGTGCGCTGACTTCGGCATTTCAGCGGGGCGCATCGCCGGCCTGACAGGTACATGGGTCGGGGCAGACAAGATCGGCGCGATCGGGATTCGCATCTCGCGTTGGATCACGAGTCACGGATTCGCCTTCAACGTCCGAACGGATCTCGATCATTTCAAGCTGATTGTGCCGTGCGGCATTTCCGATCGCGGTGTCACCTCGCTTGAACGAGTGACCGGACGAACGATCGCGCTCGATGAAGTGCAGGATGCGCTCGTGCGCCGATTCTCAGAGGTGTTCGAAAGGTGCGCCGCGTAGTGGCCCTGTCGCTGTCGCGAAATGCCGTTTGCGTGTGCGCGGCTCTCCTGACGTCCAGCGTGTTGTTGGCAGGCTGTGCGCTGCGGAAGGCCCGCGTCCAGGACTACGGCATCCCGCTGTGTGAGAACGGCACAGATGAGGATCTTCTCTCCTCCGCCGCTCTCCAGTGCTGGTTTTCGGCAACGCACGGACGATGGCGCACGCTTGGGCACCAGTCTCACCTGGAGGCGCTGGTGATCGATGTCGAGGCGCGGCAAATCAGCGATGCCCACGAGATAGCTCGCCGGTTTGTCGAGAACAAGGCGGCGGGCGCGTATTCCGAGATCCTCGTCTACGTCCGGGCAGATCGAAGCAGCGGGGGCACTAGCGTCCGTCGTGTTCGCTGGACGACGAACGGCACGTTCGAAACGCTCGACTTCGCCAGCGCGGACAGCGAATCACCGCTGAGAGTCCGCTCGCAGTTCTAGAGTCGGTTCAATGACCTGGATGCGGCGTCGTCTTGATCAGCGACAGCACGGCTTCACCGACGCCGCGTCCGGCTGTTGATCCAACTTCGATCCTGACATTGCGCCAGGTCACCACGTCGCCCGCTGATGCGGGTCGATTGAGGAGCAGCAGCACGAGACCACTGATCGTGGTCACTTTCTCGTGGTCGATCGACCGGCCGAGCGCTTCTCCCGCCTCATCGAGTCGCACTGTGCCGCGCACGCGCACGCGTCCATCCGCTTCGCGCACAATGGGGCCGCGCGCCCGGCCCTCGTCGATGTCACCGACCACTTCCTCGAAGAGGTCTTCGATCGTGACGAGTCCGGCCGTTCCGCCGTGCTGATCCATGACGACGGCCATCTGCGCGCGAAATCGCCGCATCGCGGCAATGACCTCGTCGAGGTACGCCGGTCCCGGAACGTACGGCAATGCCCTCGCATCCCGCGCTGCGACCGGCTGGTTCGAGACGAGATGCCTGAGGATCTCTTTGATGTGCAGGCTGCCGATGATGTTGTCGAGGTCGCCGCTGTAGACCGGGTAGCGTGTATGCGGTTGCGTTCGGACGATTGCTCTGAGCTCGTCAGGCTCGGCGCCGACTGGAATACCGGCCAAGAGCACGCGCGGCACCATGACCTCGCCGGCAGTTCGATCGCCGAACTCGAACAGGTCGCGCAGGATCTGCCCCGCCTCGCCGCGCAGCATGCCACCTTCCTGGCTTTCGCGGACGATGAACTCGAGCTCCTCGGCCGTGTGATAACGCTCTCGTTCGACTTCGCGCCGCTCGATTCCCGCGAGGCGCAGCAGACGGTTGCCCACTGAGTTGAGCATCACCACGAGCGGCAGAATGATGCGCTGCAGGACGGCGATGACGGGCGACACGTAGAGCACGGTCTTGCCCGCCCGTTGCAGCGCCAGCGCCTTGGGAACCATTTCGCCAACGACGATGTGCAGATACGTCAGCACGGCAACGGCGATCACGCTGGCAACTGTGTGCGCGGCAATCCAGCCGAACATCTCGAAACGCACGAACCACGGCTGCATCTGGTTGGCCAGCCAGTGTTCGCCGTACATCCCCAGTCCGAGGCTTGCGACAGAGATACCGATTTGCGTCGTCGCGATGTAACGATCCTGGCGCACGGGATCCTCGAGCACTGCCAGTACGCGCGCCGCCAGCCGGCTGCCCTGCGAGGCCTGGTGCTCGATGCTCGCGCGTGTTGCTCCAACGATCGCGAATTCCGCGGCGACAAATAGACCGTTGGCCAGGATGAGGAAGACGATGATTCCAATCGGGACCAGGATCTCCGTCATCGCCGGTCCTCAGACGGAACAGGCACCACGCGGCGGGCGACGACCAACTGCGGGATGCGATCCGTTACACGTTCGACCTCGAACTCGAAATCGCCGATCACGACTGTCTCTCCCTCAGCGGGGATGTGTCCCAACGCCTCTGTCACTAGGCCTCCCACCGTCGATGCGTCGGTTTCCCACGTCGTCTCGAGAACCATTGCCGCATCGTCGACGCCGACTTCTCCGGGAAGCCGGACTCGTCCGTCGGTAAGTGTTTCAGTGGCAAGCTGGCCAGATCTGAACTCGTCGCCGACGTGGCCGAGCAACTCGGTCAACACATCGGCCAGCGTGAGAAGTCCTGCCGTGCCACCGGATTCATCCACGACGAGCGCCTGATGCGATCGGCGTTCGCGAAGGTCTTTGAGGATTCGATCGGCCGTGACGCTCTCGTGCACGGATGGAATCGGGCGAATCAGTTCGGCGAGCGTTGCGCCTGGCCGTCCTTCGACGAACCAACGGACCAGGTCCTTCGTGCGCAGGATGCCGACGATGTTGTCGAGGCTTTCTCGATACACCGGCACCCTCGAGTAGGGACTTTGCGCGACCACGCTCACAACCTCGTTGAGCGGTGTATCGATTGAGATTGCCGAGATCCTCTTTCGAGGAACCATCAGTTGACGGCCCTGGCGCAGGTTGAGTCGCAGGGCACGTTGCAGTCGGCGATGCTCGTCCGGCTCGAGCAGACCGCCATCACGGCTTTCCGCGATCAGCAGTTCGATCTCGTCCGGTGAATGGATGTGGCGATGAGCCTGATGTCGCGCGCCGAGCAAACGAAGGATCAGGAGTCCCGATCCATTCAGCCATTTGATGAATGGGCGGTACACCCACTGCGAGGCGACCATCGGGATGAGCGTGTAGAGGGCCGTCTGGGTGGGGTATTGAAGCGCCAGCGACTTGGGCACGAGCTCCGCGAAAACCACTTGCGCGACCGTCAGAGCCAGCAACACGACGATGGTGGACGTCGACTGGGCGACGACCTCTTGAAGTCCACCCAGGGCCTCGAAGTACGGGGCCAGCCAGACGGCAAGCGTGGCCTGTGCGTAGGCGCCGAGAACGAGGCTCGAAATCGTGATGCCGATCTGGCAGGCGGCGATGTAGCGATCGAGCGCCGCCGGCGACTCGACGATCGGCAGCAGCCAGGCCGCGAACGGATTGCCGTTTTCCGCAAGCTGATGGAGCCGGCTGCGACGCACGCTGACGGCCGCGAATTCGGCCGCGACGTAAAGGGCGTTAACGAGCAGAAGCGCCGCGATGACGAGGATGGCCGCAAGGACCATTGAGCGCCCAAGTACTTAGCACCGTTTTTGTGTCCGGGCGTAACCGGTTGCTGAGCAATGACTTCGATGGTTGTCATCCGGGTTGGAATAAGACCGATTTGGTCGGTGTTCAGCAAGATAGAGGCGGAACCCCATGGACAGGACCCAGGATCGGTTGCTTATTGACGGGCTTCAAAGAGGAGATCAGGCGGCGGTCAGAAAATTGGCAGAGCTGTATGGGCCGCGAATTCACCAGTTGGCGCTGCGTCATTTGAAAAATCGCGAGGACGCTGAAGAAGTCACGCAGGACGTGCTAATGAAGGTGTATCGCAAGATTGGCGCGTTTCGTGGGGATTCCGCCCTCTCGTCGTGGATCTACCGGATTACGTTCAACACCGCGATGTCGCGCCTGCGCCAGCATCGAGGTGAGCGCGCGGCTGAGCAGGAGCGCGATCGGGCGCTTGCCGCGTTCGAAGCATCAGACGAGGGCACACCTCGCGCGACCGCGGCTCCGGCGGATTGGTCTCACATGCCGGACGAGGAACTGCTGCGCTTTGAATTGAGGCGCGCTGTCGAGGTTGCGGTGCAGGAGTTGCCCGAGATTTACCGCGAGCCGGTGATCCTGCGCGACTTCAAGGGGCTTACGACCGAGGAAGCCAGCACGCGCTTGAAGGTCAAGGACCAGACGCTGAAGTCGCGTCTGCATCGCGGTCGTTTGTTGCTCCGGGAACGGCTGCAGGCGTTCGCGTCAGGTCTCTCGCTGCATCGGCCGACTCCCGCGTACTCGTAGGCCGGGTCTTGATTTCCAGACCCGGCTCGCCCGGCGGGTCCAAAAAGCAGGACCCGCCCTACGGAGTCCAGTTACTGCGTAGAGACGAACTCCGGCCGTGACGCTCGATTGGCGAGCGCCGCGGCCAGTTCGAGCGCCAACCGGGCAACCTGGCTGGTTCCGATCGCATCGATCTTTTCCCAGTCGTCGCCGGGCCGGTGGTAGTCGCCGTGGAACCCGGTGAAGAAGTTGATCGCCGGAATGCGACGCGCGAGGAAGTTGTAGTCGTCACTGCGCCCGGCGCCGGGACCTTCGCGTTTAATCTTGAGCGGGGATGCGCTGGTTTTGACTGCCACCGCGAGGTCGGCCTCCATCGATGGCGCCGCATCGAGCCCACTCACGTCCACGGATCCGTTCGCGCGGCCAATCATGTCCAGATTCAGCATCGCGATCGTGCTCTCCACAGGCACGCGCGGTTCGCTGACGTACGCCGCCGAGCCGAGGAGCCCACGCTCTTCACCCGCGAAGGCGACGAAGATCAACGTGCGTGGAAAGCGGCTGCGATTAGCGACGGCGGCCCTGGCGATCTCGATAATCGACGCGGTGCCGGAGGCGTTGTCGTCGGCGCCATTGTGAATCTCTCCAGCTCTCTCCGGCGACACCGAGAGTCGGCCACCCAGCCCGACGTGATCGTAGTGGGCGCCGATTACGATGGCTTCCTTGGCGCGCGCTGGGTCGCTGCCCGGCAACACGCCGATCACGTTCCGTACCGTGCGGCGATTCTTCGCGATGTGCTCGACGTACTCGACTTTTCCCTCGGGCAGATCGCGCGACCTGGGCATGAGGTCACCATCGATCTGGCGCGCCGTTGCATCGAGCTGCCAGGCATCGAGCAGCGGCTGCATCTCCTCGCGCCGCACTCTCAAGACAGGAATGCCGAGGTCCTCAGCGTCCGGATCGCTTCCAAACAAGCTGTAGGGCGCGTCATCCACGCGGTGTGACGGGTCACCGACGACGAGCAGAATCTTCGCGCCCCGGTTGCGCGCGACCGAGGCCTTTGCTGAGAGCGTGGTCTGCGGCATCGCTCGTGTGCCGTTGAGCCGGCTGCTGGCGTCTCGTTCCTGAGGCTCGTGGCTGAAAATGAGGACGGCTTTGCCACTGACATCGATGCGGCCGTAGTCGTCGTAGACGCCCGGAACCGTGAGCCCGTAGCCCGCGAACACAACCGGCAAGGCGTGCAGGTCGGTTGAGGGCTTGGCGGGATCCTCGTTCGACGGCGCCGACAGCGGGTAATAGCTGACTCCAAGCGCGAGGTTCGCGGTCCGGCCCTTTAGACTCACCGACAACGTATTTCCCGATCCGATCGTTAACCCGGCGATCAGTTGAAAGGGCTGGAACCACTCGTTGGTGGTGCCGCCGGGTTGCAGGCCGACGGTCTTGAACTGTTGCGCGATGTAGTTGCCGGCTGTTTCAAGTTCGGGCGAGCCGTTGCCACGACCTTTGAGCTCGTCGGAGGACAAGAACTTGATGTGCTGCAACACCGTATCGGGCGCAATCTCGGTTTCCGCAGCGATGACCGAGAGGCACGTCAGGACGAGACCGAGGACACCAACTATTACGTGCGAAGGTGCGCCGGTGCGCCGGTGCGACAGTGACGAGGTCCGATGGTCCGAAGGTGACAAGGTCCGATGGTGCGAAAGTGCAGGCGATCCCATTCAGATCGATCCTACCCCAGCGAGGCTGCGCCTCGGTCCGAGGCTGCGCCTCGGACCGACGAACACGTGGCTCCGCCTCGCTGGTGTCAGCGTGTCTTGCCCGCACTTCGTGCGGGCGAGCCGTCTTGACCGGGGAAAGCTGGAGTTCATTTGTCAGCGATCCAGCCGGTCAGCCGGCTATGGCGTTTTCGACCTGGACGCGTTCGCGCGTATTCAGCGCCGGCACCCGGGTGGCAACGATGCCCTGTTTGGACAGGATCGCAGGTAGCACGCCAACCCGGCCACGAGCGCCGAATTCGCCGCCGAGCACGGTGATCACGCTAAACGTCCGGCGCGCGGACAAGACCAGCGCCTCAGTGACTCGTGTTGCGGCCAGCCCGAGCGCGAAAGAACCGGGTGGCCAGAGACGCGCCAGGCGATTCTCGATACGTGAGACCTGGACTTGCGTCAGGACACGCTCCAACGCGTGGCCGCCAATCGACGCCTCGCTCCACGGGACCACGAAGCCGCGCGGAGGCGCACCGAGCACGGTCAGTCCGATTTCCGTGGGCGAGCACTGTGCCTCGATCGCCACCATCGACTTCACAGCGCCACATAAAGCTTCCGCCGCGGAACCGATCAGGCGTTCGCGCCGGATGTGCAGTTCGCGTGCGGCACTGGCGATAAGCGCCGCCTGAGATGGCCCCGCAAACACGATGGGAGATTCAGTGAGATACGGAGCCAGGCGGCTCATCATCACGAGCGCTTCGTCGCCTTGCCACTCGTTCGACGACCGGCCGCTCCGATCCGCGATGATGCAGACCGCCGCTCCGATGGCGCGAGAGAGGTCGGCGCTTCCTTCGAGATGCGTGTGAGAACCGTCGACGGCTCCTGCCTGTTGAATGTCCAGCGCCTTGCCCGCCGCCACCCCGGCCGCGTCATCGAGGAGGATGATGCGGCCCACGCGTTCACTGCGTGCGAGCGCGTGGGCGCACGCGCCCCCGAGTTCTCCGGCCCCGATGATGCAAACAGTCGACACGAATCTGTGGAGTATTCTAGTTCGGCCCCGCTCCAGGGGGCCCCTGACATGCGTATCGACATATGACTCTCACTGGTAAGGTCGCGTTCGTAACGGGTGGTTCGCGCGGGATCGGTCTGGCGTCAGCGAAAGCCCTGGTCGCAAGCGGAGCTGCGGTTGCCATCACGGGAACGGATCAAAGTCGCATCGACTCGGCGGTGAAGTCCCTGGGCGGGACCGTCCTGGGGCTTCGCGCTGACGTTCGGAAATATGCCGACGTCGAGGCTGCGCTCGCGCAGACGGTGTCGAAGTTCGGTGGTCTCGACATCCTCATCAACAACGCCGGCGTCGGCGTGTTTCGCTCGGTGTCGGAGATGGCGGTCGACGAGTGGCACCGCATCATCGACACGAATCTGAGCGGCGTCTTCTACTGCTGTCATGCGGCTCTGCCGCATCTCAAGACGCGCGGCGGCGGCTGGATCATCAACATCAGCAGCCTGGCCTCCAAGAACGCGTTCGTGAACGGCGCCGCGTACTGCGCATCGAAATCGGCCTTGAACGCATTCAGTGAGGCGCTGATGCAGGAGGTCCGCTACGACGGCATTCGCGTCGCCTACGTGCTGCCTGGATCGGTGAACACCGGCTTCGGGGGGTTGTCGAACACGAAGTCGGAATGGGCCCTGATGCCGGACGACGTCGCAGAGGTGATCGTCGATCTGATTGCCCATCCCGCGCGCAGCCTGCCGAGCCGCGTGGAGATCAGGCCCGCTCAGCCGCCGCGGAAGGCGTAACCTACATCTTTGATTGCTGATCTTGGATTGTTGAAACGTTGTTGATTGACGATTGTTGATTGTTGATTTCGTTCGGTTTGTTCAGCGCGCGCCCGTTGTCCAATCGCCAACCACCAATCAAAAACGATTCAATGATCCAAGACCTTCAAATCATCAATGAGTGATTCAGCATTCAGCAAACACCACGAGACGCTCGAAAAACACGAGACCATGATGGGCCGCGATCGCGGCCGGCTGGCCGTGGCCATGGACCTCTTGACGGACGCGCTCGCGATGGTGGGACAGCACGGTGTGTACTGTCAGAGTGCCCGGCATCCTGGGCGTCCGACGATGGACATCACCATGGTGCTGGAGCAGATCAGCGACGCGAAGGAGTTGGTGCAGAGCGTCATCGAGGCCAGGCACACGTGACCACATCGCCGCCCTCCCCTCTGGGGGTCATCGCTCACTACAACCTGCTCGAGCGGCTGGAGCCATCCGGTCCGGGCGACCTCTATCGGGCGCGCGATACGAAACTCGGACGCACCGTCGCCGTGCGGCTGCTGCCAGCCGATTTCACCATCGATCGTCAGCGTCTGATTGCGGGAGCGCGCGGCCTGGCTGCGCTTTCCCATCCCAACGTCACGGCGCTCTTCGACGTGGGCGAACACGAGGACCGTATCTATCTGGCGTTCGAGTTTCAGAAAGGGCAGTCGCTTCGCGCGGAGACGGCAGGCCGCCAGATGAACGTCCGGCGTGCAGTCGAAATCGCCATTCAAATCGCCGACGCCGTTGCCGATGCCCACGCCCACGGCTTTGGACACGGTGGACTCAGCCCCGACTCCGTCGTCATCAGCGCTAAAGGGCGGGCGAAAATCCCGGCATTCGAGCTGGCGTCGCAGAGCGGTTTTGACAAGAACGACAGCACCGGCCGCCTGATCGATTACGACGCTCCCGAAGAAGCACGGGGCGCGGCGCCCGACGATCGCTCCGACGTGTATTCCATCGGCGCCATCCTCTACGAGACGCTGACCACGCGACGGCCGCTGCATCGCGGCGCGTCGGCGCCGAGCGCGTCGAACCCGAAGGTGCCGAAGGAGCTCGACGACATCGTGCTGAAGGCGCTGGCGCCAAATGCTGATTCCCGTTTTCAGAGCGCCGTTGCCCTCGCCGGCTCGTTGCGGGGATCGATCGCGGTGCTGGATGCGCTCGGCATCGCCGGCGAAGAGGAGGAACTCGGTCAGACGCAGGCGACCAGCTTTGGCCGCGTCGCGGCGATGGCCGGCGGGATGCTGCTCGTGGCGGCCGCGCTCGCGTGGTGGTTGTGGCGGTGAAGGCGCTGACTGTGCCTCACGCGCCCTGGGTTCCGGATCCCGGATCCCGAGTCCCGGATCCCGTCAGGATCTCACCCAATCTCTCCGAGAAGGCCGAGCGCGCCAGGACTTGATCGATACCGGCGGCGCGCGCGCGTTCGATGGTCTCGGAGTCGACATGCGCCACGTAACCCAAGGTGCGAATCGATTTCAGGGTCGGGTCGTTCTTCATCGCCACGATCGCCTCGATCGGCGCGAGCCTTCCGCTGTTGAGATCGAAGATCACGAGCGTGGGCTGCTTGTCCCTGATCGTCTGCAGCACGTTCTGTTTCACCCGCTCGAAGTACATGGGGATGCCGAGCTGCTTGGCTGCAGTCGAGATCTTGATTGAGAAGATCAGGTCGTCCACCACGCAGACGATCATGTTTACCCCAGACCGACGCCAAAGGCCTCAACACAAGCGAGCGGTAGAGTAATAGGATTGTAGCCGCATGATCCTCGAAGTTCGCGCAGTGCCTCCTTTTGACAAGAACGGCTTCGTCGTGGGATGCGAGAGGACGCGCGAGGCCGTCATCATCGACCCTGGGGACGAGGCCGATCAGCTGGTTGCCGCGGTGCGCGATCTGGACGTCGACGTCCGATTGGTCCTGCTCACGCATGCCCACGTGGACCACATCACGGGTGTCGCGAGAATGAAGGACGAGTACAGCGCGCCGGTCTACCTGCACCGCGACGACCTGTTTCTGTACGAGGGCGCCGTTCAACAGGGCGCGATGTTCGGCTTCTCAGTTCGCCAGCCGCCGCCGGTCGATACCTTTTATGACGGCACGCCCATCACCTTTGGCGACTACGTCGTGCACGTGCACCATACGCCGGGACATTGTCCAGGGGGCGTCTGCCTGCAGATTGGCCGCAGCGGTGAGGCGGGCAAGGATCTCTTCGTCGGCGACACGTTGTTTGCCGGTTCGATCGGCCGCACCGATCTGCCGGGCGGTGACCACAACGTGCTGATGCGATCGATCACGCAAGTGCTCTTTCCTCTGGGAGACGACGCGATTGTCCATCCGGGACATTTCGCAGACACGACGATCCAGCGTGAGCGGACGACGAATCCATTCGTGCTGGAGTACCTCGCGCGCAGGCCGTAGAGGCGGGTCCTTAGACCCGCCTGGTCACGGTTCAATCTGTCTGGTGAGTTGCAACAAGCTCGACGCGCCCCACTCTCAAGCGATCCCCGGATGAGAGACGGGCGGTCTCAACCCGCGCGTCGTTGACGTACGTGCCGTTCGTGCTGTCGAGATCTCGCACTTCGAGGTCGCCGTCGGGCAATGCCAACAAGCGGCAATGAATCCGTGAAACCAGTGGCGCGTCGACGATGAAGTCGGCGCCGGTCGAGCGGCCGATCGTGCGAACACCACCAGCGAGAATACGGAAAGTACGTTCGGGGAGATCCTCTGTGATCGTTTTCAGTATCCACATGCGTGCGTGAAGCATCTTACCGCGACGATGGCGCGCGCGTGCGCGCGCGCACCTAGTAGGCGACGAGCGATCGCGCCGCGCGCTCGATTTCCGCCTGCGAGGGAAGGAAGTACGCCTCGAGCGGCGGCGAGTACGGCACGGGGGTGTCGAGGGCGCCGATGATGCGTATGGGCGCGTCGAGCGACTCGAAGGCTTCTTCCTGGATGATCGCCGCCAGGCTCTCTCCGATACTGCCGGTACGCGTGTCCTCGAGGACGATGAGCACGCGGTTGCAATGACGCGCGACGGCGAGCACGCAGGACCGATCGAGTGGCGACAGCGTGCGCAGGTCGAGCACACTGGCCTCGATGCCCTCCGTCGCGAGCGTTGCCGCGGCTCTCAACGCGACGTGCACATAGGCGCCATACGAGATGATGGCGAGGCTGTCGCCGGCGCGGCGAAGCGCCGCCTTCCCGAGTGGCGGCGGCGCGGGAGGCGCGGCGGGTAACGCCTGTTTGATCGCAGGGTCGCGATAGAGCGCGATGTGCTCATAGAAGAGCACAGGATCTGGATCGGCGACCGCCGACGCCATCAACGCCCGGGCATCCTCCGGTGTCGACGGCACGACGATCTTGAGGCCCGGCGTGCGATAGAACCAGGCCTCGGTGTTTTGCGAGTGATACGGCCCGGCGTGCCGCAGGCCGCCCCAGGGCATGCGCACGACCATCGGGACGGAGCCGCCCCACCGATAGCGAATCTTGGCGGCATTGTTCACCAGCTGATTGAAGCCGCTGGCGACGAAGTCATTGAACTGCATCTCGCCTATCGGCCGTTGACCGGCCAGGGCGGCGCCGACGCAGACACCGAGCACGCCACTCTCAGCAAGCGGCGAGTTGATGATGCGATCGCCAAATTCCTCGAGCAGTGGCCGGAGCAGCAGGAAGGAGTTGCCGTACTTGCCGCCGACGTCCTCTCCGTAGACGAAGACACGCGAATCAGCGCGCAGCGCGTCGGCGAGGCCAAGAGCAATCGCGTCGAGGAATGTCTGCCCCTTGCGAACGAATGGCAATCCAGGATCCTCGGGCGGAAGTGGGGGATGCAGGCCGATAGCCAGACGAGACTCAGGCTCGAGCAATTCGCGGCGTGCCGCTGTCGCGTCACCGGCGTACACGCGCGTGCCCGCTTCGGCTGGCTGCGGCCATGGCGCATCGATGATCGCGCGCGCTTCGTGCTCGACGATCTCCTGCGCCTCCTTCTTGTAGCGATCCACGCCAGAGGCGTCGATGACACCGGATAACTCGAGCCGCTTCGCATAAGCGGCAATCGGATCCCTTGCCGCCCAGAAAGTGTAGAAAGCCGGATCGGCGTATGCACCAGACGACAACTTGGGGTACTCCCACGTAATAGGAGGCTCTTTACCGAGAAACAACATGTCGTCGTGATGCGCGTGCCCTGACATCCTCATCGACGCGAGCTCGATGAGCGCAGGCCCAGCACCCGAGCGGGCGCGGTCGGCGGCCCAGGTGAACGCCGCCGCGACCTGGTCCGGATCGGTTCCGTCAATCGTGATACCTGGAATCCCATAGCCCCCTGCCTTGTCGGCAAAGACACGAGCGGCGGACTGTTCACCAACGGGTGTCGAGAGCGCGGTCTGGTTGTTCTCGATACAGAAGACAGCGGGCAGTCGACGCGCCGCGCACAGGTTGATCGCTTCGTGCCATTCACCCAGCGAGGATCCCCCTTCGCCGATGAACGAAAGTGCGACGCGCTGCTCCCCCCCACGAGAGAAGGCCATCGCGATCCCGGCGATCGAAAGCGTGCTGATCGACAGCGGCGCAGTGGCCGGAAGGATTCCCCACTCCCAGTCTCCGATGTGCAAATCGCGGCCATCCATGGGAGGCCCGCTCTTGGCCATCTGAGCGTTGAGCACCATCCGGACCGTCGAGGGATCGAGGCGCATCGCAAGCGCGACGCCGAGGTCGCGGATGATGGGGCCAACGACATCGCCCTGCCAACCACGGGCAGGGTCACGAAATGTGGGACCACGCTTCAGGCGAATTGCGGCCGCATAGATCGCTTCCTGCCCCAGCGACCGAAAGCCCTTCCCCTGGAACGGAACATCGTCGTAGCTGACCTCGCCGCTGAGGAAGAACTGCTTCAGGCGGTTGTCGATCGCGCGAACCAGGATCATCCCGCGCAGGATCTCTCGCCGCTCATCGTCAGTCAGCGACGCGGCGATGGCTTCGCGGATGAGAAGACCGTCACAGGCGTCCACCAGTTCGTCGCGTGCCGCCTGCAGTCTCGCCGCGGCCGTGACGCCGGGCGTAGTATCTGGCAGGTCGCTGGCTGAGATTTCTGCGAGGTTCCGGGTGAGCTCCCGGCAAAGAAGCGGTCGCAAATCATCGATCGCGCGTTGATTGGCGGCGCGCCCAGCGTGGTCACACGACATCAGCGCGCGTTGCACGGCCGGCAATGCAAACGGATATCGCTCGACGACGAACGATAACAGCCGGTCCGCCACGGTCGGCATGGAAAATGACCCCGGGGTAATTTTCTGCCTGATGCACGATGAAAATCACCCCCGGGGTCTTGAGAGGGGCCGGCAGTTGACAGAAACTCACTTCAAAGGCTGGGCAAAACCAGGGCCGGTTCCACCAGGCGCGCTGGCGGCACCTGAGGTTCCACCCGACGAGACGCTCGACGCCATCAGTGGGCATTTCCGAATCTTTCAACTGCGCGATGGGCACCGTTTTTCGACCGACGACGTGCTCACCGCGTGGTATGGGACGAGCTGGGCGCCAACAGCGTCACGTGTACTCGATCTTGGATCCGGCATCGGCTCAGTCGGGATGATCGCGGCCTGGCGCCTGCCCGGCGCACGCGTCGTGACGATCGAAGCGCAGGAAGACAGCGTTCGCCTGGCGCGGAAATCGGCGCGCTACAACGGGGTCGAGTCGCGTTACGAGATTCGACACGCTGACTTTCGTGACGCCGAGGCGCTGGACTCGAACGAGACGTTCGACCTTGTGCTCGGAAGTCCACCGTACTTCCCTCTCGGAACCGGCGTTGAAAGCGAGCATCCCCAGAAGATCGCCTGTCGATTTGAGCTGCGCGGCGACATCGCCGACTACTGCCGCATCGCCGCGAGGCATCTCGCCGCGGGTGGTGTTTTCGCCTGCGTGTTTCCCGAAGATCAGCGGGAACGGCTGGAAACGGCCGCCTGCGCCTCAGACACGATCATCGTCCGGCGGCGTCCCGTCGTCTTCAGCGCAGGCGAGGCGCCGCTCATCGGGTTGTTCCTGATGATGCGCGCGACCGACCTGCCGGTGCAGGCTCGTGGCCGAACCTGGCTCGAGCCGCCGCTGATCATTCGAGCCGCCGACGGCTCCGTGCACCCGGAGTACGCCGCGGTCAAATTGTCGATAGGATTTCCGCCATGATCCTCGCGCCGAAGGTCGAAGGGATCCTCCCGCTTCACTCGTCCCCGGCGGCGTTCATTCGTGCGATTCGCGACCGGGTTGCGTCGGGCCTGCTCGGGCCGAATGTTCCGCGCTCGCGTTATGCCATTTCGCATTCCACACCCGATAGGGTGCGAATCCATGCCGCTAATTGGCAGACCGCGATCAACGTCGGGCTCAACGACCTGGAACTCCGATTCGACCATGTTGGAAAGCTGGAGTACCGAGTTCGGTACTGGCGTTGGGCGACCTACGTTCTTGCAGTCGGCGGAATCCTGGGCGTAATCGGCCTCGTCGTGCTCGTCAGCTTCGATGCGCGCGGTTACATCGCCAGCCATCCGGCAACGCAGGTTCCGGGGTTTTCGATCGACCAGCATGTGATCATCGCGTGGATGATGGTGCTGTTTTGGGGATTTGTGTGGCCGTGGCTGCTCATTGCACTACACAAGCGCCCCGTGCAGCGTCTCGTGGAGCGCATCGTCTCCGATGTCGATGCAAGTGGCCGAACGATGTCTGCCATCGACTGACTTCGCCCGATTGACATTCGTCTTTCGTTCAGCGAGCATCGCGGCCGCGCCATCGATTACACTCGCCGAACGATGGCGCGTAGGAATCATCCAATGACGAACCACCGCGGTCTGGCTGCTCTTGTCCTGCTTCTGGGGGCCGCACCGGCGCTGGCCCAATCCTCGCAAGCGTGCGACGGATTGCGATCGCTCGCCCTGGCGACCACGGTAGTGACAACGGCGGCAATTGTCAGCGGCAGTTTCACGCCTCCTGGCGCGACCAACGCCAACGCAACGATTCGAAATCCACAGGTGGCCACGTACAAAGGAACCGGCAGCCTGGACGATGCCGCGAATTACACTTGCAAATGAGACGCGGTCAGCCGCGAATGACACATGCAAATGAGACGGGGTCAGACCCATTCCCACGATCACATGAGTGGCGTATGAAACGAAAGAATTTGTCGATCGTTGTCGCGGCTACCCTCGTCGTCGCGATCTTTTTGACGTCGCGAGGCCTGGGTCAGCGCGGACAACCGGCCCCCAGTGCCGCGCCTGCAGGCGATGTCGTTGTCGGCTCCGGCAACTACAGCCCGATCGTCAACGACCTCGACAAGGCGATCGACTTCTACGGCAACCTCCTCGGATTGACGGTGCCGCCTGCGCCGGCGCCCGGCCCGCGACCGTTCAGCACCGATCCCGCAATTCGTAACATGTTCGGGATCCCGTCAGCGCAGTTGCGTTGGGTCGTGGCCCGCGTCCCGGGGCCGAATCTCGGAGTCGAGATGGTCGAAGCAGAAGACATCGACCGAAAACCGATGAATCCACGTCCGCAGGATCCCGGCGGCATGACGCTCGTGCTGATCGTCCGCGACATCGACAAAGCATTCGCACCGCTCAAGAGTGCCGGCGTCGCGGTCGTGACGCCAGGCGGAGCGCCGCTGACCTTCGGTACTAACAAAGCGCGCGGCGTGATCGTCAGGGATCCGGACGGCCATTTCGTCGAGCTGCTGCAGCCGTCACCGCTGCCCGAAACAAGCGCGCCGCCCGAGAGCAACATCATCGACGGCCGCGTCCGGATCACAGTCGCCGATACGGACAAAACGATGCAGCTTTATCGCGATCAACTTCAGTTTCAACCTCAGGTCGGCTCGTTCGGCACCACTCCGCTGCTGGATTTGATGGGGCTGAAGGGCTCTGAGATTCGATTGACGACGGCTCAAGTGCCGGGATCGGCGCTGCGGATAGAGTTCGTCGAGATCAAGGGAGCGGACCGATCGCCGATTCGTCCGCGGATCCAGGACCCGGGCGCTACTCGCCTGCAAATTCGAGTGAAAGATCTCGACTCGACGATCGGCAAACTGAAAGCGTCCGGATCGACCGTCGTGTCAGCGGGCGGCGTGCCGGCAACGCTGCAAGGAGGTATTCGGGCTGCAATCATGCCGGATCCTGACGGCTTGTACTTCGTTCTCATCCAGGCGGCGCCGCCTCGTGCAGAGGCGGGCAAGTAAGGAGGCGTTATGAAGTCTTTGAAAGCCATGGCCATCATTTTCGCGATGGCCGTCGTCGTCCGCGCAGATGGCGTTCCTACGGTGGTTACCTACGTGCCGCACGACAAGGTCACGTCCACGATGGCCAAGGGTGGGCAAATCATCAACGATCACGGCCTGATCGTTCTGGCGCAACGTCGTGGCGCCGGCGAGGTCGAAGTTCACGAGAAGACCAACCACGTCTTCATCATCGTCGAAGGTGAAGCGACCTTCGTCACGGGTGGGACGCTCGTGGGGGCCAAGGACACAGCGCCCGGTCAGAAGCGCGCCCCGAATGTGCAGGGCGGCGAGGTTCACCACTTGACCAAGGGCGACGTCATCACGATTCCGGCGAAGACACCGCACTGGTTCAAAGAGGTTCCGAGTAAGTCGATCGCCTACTACGCGATCAATACCGAGCCCTAGGGCGTGGGTGTGCCCGGCGTTCACGATCTGGTGCCTGACACCAAGAATTTCCCGTTCACGGATCTGGCGTCTGACACCGGAAATTTCCCGGGGGAGCATCTATGACGACAACGCTCGCCTCGCGACGAGACTTCATCCGGACAAGCGCGGCAGCCATGATGGGCGCGGAGTACAGCGCACGGCACGCAATGGCTTTCGGTCAGACGCAAAGCAACAGTCGGCTCAAGCCCGAGCTGACGGGAGTGAGAGCGCTGGTGTTCGACACTTTCGGTACCGTCGTCGATTGGCGCACGTCGGTGACGCAGGAGGTCGAGCAGTTGGCGAAGAAGAAGGGCTTCAAGGTGGACCCGGCGAAGTTTGCCGACGCCTGGCGCGCTGGCTACGCGCCCAGCATGAACCGCGTGCGAACAGGCGAGTTGCCGTGGACCAGGCTCGACGGCCTGCATCGAATGATCCTCGACAAGATCCTCGTCGACTTCGGGATGACCGGGCTGTCGGAGAGCGAGATCGATACACTCAACCACGCGTGGCATCGCCTGCGACCGTGGCCCGATTCGGTGAGCGGGCTCACTCGCCTCAAGAAGCGCTTCATCATCGCACCGCTCTCGAACGGCAACATCGCGTTGATGACGAACCTGGCCAAGTACGCCGGCCTGCCGTGGGATTGCATTCTTGGGGCGGAGCTCGCGCGTCATTACAAGCCTGACCGCGAGGTCTACTTATCGGCAGCCGATTTCCTTGACCTGAAAGTCGATCAAGTCATGATGGTGGCCGCTCACTTGGGCGACCTGCGCGCAGCGAAGGGCCTGGGACTGCGGACGGCATTCGTGCCCCGACCTCACGAATACGGACCCGGAGGAAAGCCCGATCTGCAGCCGGACGCGGCGGTGGATTTGCCCGCGACTGATTTCAACGACCTGGCGCGTCAGATGGGTGCATAGGCGGTACCCGCCGCGGTCGCTTACGCCGGCTGCTTGCTGGCTGACATCGCGGCCGTGACGGCGCGCGTCATGTCTGCAGTTGTCGCGCGACCACCGAGGTCGGGCGTCTTCACCCGTTCATCGGCGAGCACGGATTCGATGGCGACGAGGATGCGTTCGTGCGCCGCGCGTTCGCCGAGGTGATCGAGCATCATCGCGCCCGCCCAGATCGCAGCGATCGGGTTGGCGATCCCCTTGCCCGCGATATCAGGCGCCGAGCCGTGAATCGGCTCGAACATTGACGGCGTGGTGCGATCGGGGTTGATGTTTCCGCCCGGCGCCACGCCGAGGCTCCCCGAGATTGCAGAGCCGATGTCTGTGATGATGTCGCCGAACAGGTTCGACGCGACGATCACGTCGAGCGTCTGCGGGTGCGTGACCATTCGCGCGCAGAGCGCATCCACGTGGTACTTCTTCAGCTCGACTTCGGGAAATTCTTTTGCAACGCCGGCCACCACTTCGTCCCACATCACCATCGCGTGCTGCAGCGCATTCGACTTGGTCGCGCTCGCCAGCATCTTGCGCGGACGTGAGGAAGCCAGCTTGAAGGCATAGCGCGCGATGCGCTCGATGCCGTGGCGCGTGAAAACACCAGTCTGCTCCGCCACTTCCTGCGGCGTGCCTTTGTGCAGCCGCCCGCCGATCCCGCAGTACTCCCCCTCGGAGTTCTCGCGCACGCAGATCATGTCGATGTCGGCGGCGCCGCGCCCGGCCAGTGGAGACGAGATGCCCGGCAGCAGACGCATTGGACGGAGGTTGACCCATTGTCCAAGTCGCTGACGTAAGGGCAGGATTAACTCGCGAGCCGAGATGTGATCGGCTACCCGCGGATCGCCAATCGCGCCAAGGTAGATCGCGTCGAACTTCATCAGGCGATCGACTCCGTCGTCGTCCATCATGCGACCGTGCTGCAGGTAGTAGTCGCACCCCCACGGGATCGGGGTGAACTCACAGCGGAAGCCGCTTTGTTCGGCGGCATGGTTCAGCACGTCGATGCCGGCCGGAACCACTTCCTTGCCGATACCGTCGCCCGCAATCACTGCAATTCGATGAGTTTTCATGTCGATCGTCTGGATATCATCACGCCAACAAACGCCACGCCTGCCGCGACGAGCCCGCACAGTGTCGGGTCCAACCACAGGTAACGTCCGGCAAACCCAAAGCGTACCACGAGCAGCGTGAGGACACCCGCCACGATGGCGGAGAGCGCCTCGGCCTGACCAGCGCGGCGCGAATACAGGCCGCCGAGTACCGGAACGAACAGGCTCACACCAAGCAGCGAGTAGAAGACCGTCATCGCCTGGACGATCGTGCTCAGGTAGATGGACAGCAGCACGCCGAGCACGCCCCCGCCGACGGCTGACATGCGAGCCACCCCGAGCAACTCGCGGTCGGACGCTGCCGGGCGCACGTAGCGCTGAAACAGATCCTTCGAGATCGAGGTCGAGATCATGAAGAGAATCGCGTCACAGGTGTCGACCTCGGTGGAAAAGACAGCGGCAAGAGCCAGGGCTCCGATCCAGGGCGGCAGAAGTTCCGTGAGCGCCGTCGGGAGCACCAGATCCGGTGCGCTCGCGGGCGGCAGCGCCACGCGCCCGGCCATCCCCAGCAGTACTGGCAGGAATGCGAAGAGCATCAGGCCCACGCCGTTCAGCGCGACTCCCAGACGCAGTGCCCGGGCGCTCTCGGCACCGTAGGATTTCTGAATGAGCCCGGGCGAAATGACGAAGGCCGGTCCGGTCAGTGCGAGCAACGTCCAGCCCGATCCTGGTCCCGACGAGTAGGTGATGTCGGCGAACGTCGCGGGCAGCGACGACGACGTGAGAGCGGTGAAGCCTCCCACTCCAGCAACAGCAAAGGGCACCGCCACCGTGAACCCAACGAGCATGACGATCAGTTGCAGTGTGTTGACCCACGCCGTGCCGAGCAGTCCACCGGCGGTGAAGTAGATCGTCATGATGCCGCCGCCGATGAGCGAGCCAACCCAGCGAGGCGCGCCGGTCAGGACGCTGATGATCGCGGCACCAGCAATGAGCTGGGCGGCCAGAATCCACAGGCTACCGAAGCAGACGAGGCTCGTGATGACGGCGCGCACCATGGCGCCGTAACGGAATTCGAGGAAGTCGCCAGTGGTGTAGAAGCCGTGTTCCTTCGCGAGTCGCCAGATTCGCGGACCCACCCAGAAGGCGAGCGCGAACGACGCGATACCGGCTGACCCACTCCACCACCACGCGTTCAGCCCCTCGCGATAGGCCAGCCCGGCGACGTTGACCGTTGCGCCTGCTCCGATGTTGGCGGCCAACATCGACGCCAGCACGAGCCCGGGACCCAGACTCCGCCCGGCGACGAAGAACGCACTGCTCGTCCGCACGAACCGTGCGGTCCACAGCCCAAGGCCGACGACGGCGCAGGAGTAGATGATGAGAAGAGCGAGGTGGAGGCTCACCGAAAGCGCTGGGGCACCGTGCCCAGATCCCGAGCGGCGGGAAGACCTCCTGAAGACGTCGCGTGAACCGCAGCACGCACGATCGCTTCCGACAGGACATCAGCGGCAAGCGCCCCAATCGTTGTGATGTCGGGCTGGCCTTGCCATGTTGCCGTCGCCAGCGAGAACACCGTGTCTCCATCGCCGATGGTGTGCGATGGCGACACGGCTCGAGACAGGCCATCGTCGGCCATCAGCGCCACGCGATTGACTTCGGCCTTCGTCAGACGGGCGTTGGTCGCGACGACCGCGAGCGTGGTGTTGCCTCCGGGACTGGGCCTCGCCGCCGACGGTAAAGGTGACCGCAGCAACGCGCGCGCATCGGCGAGCCGCTTGCCATCGTCGGTTCGTATGCCCGCGACAACCATGCCCGTCGCGGGATCGATGACATCGCCCACCGCGTTGACCGCGGCAATGGCGCCGACGACGAGACCGTTTGAGAGAGAGATCGAGGCCGAGCCGAGCCCTGCTTTCATGGCGCGCTCGTTCCCGCCCAGCAGCTTCCCGACAGTGGCGCCCGCGCCCGCGCCGACGTTGCCTTCGGCGACCGGTCCTGTACTTGCCTCAGTCGCGGCACGGTACCCGCAGTCAGCCGTTGGCCTGATCGTCGAGCTGCCGCCGAATGCCAGATCCATCAGGACGGCGGCCGGCACGATCGGCACCACGGTTCCGGCGATCGGGTAGCCGATCTTCCTTTCTTCGAGATAACGCACGACGCCTTGTGCCGCGTCGAGTCCGTACGCGCTGCCGCCAGTGAGCACGATGGCGTTGACGCGCTCGACCATGTTCAGCGGATCGAGCAGATCGGTCTCGCGGGTGCCCGGTGCAGCGCCGCGCTGTGAGACTCCGCCGACGGCGCCCGCCCCGTCGACGAGGATGACAGTGCATCCTGTCGGTCGCTCGCTCAGCGTGTGATGGCCAACCTTCAGCCCGGTGACTTGCGTAAGACCTTTATCGGGCGCCATCGGCTTCACCGTCGACTGAACCTGGCTTGAAACCGTCGCGGCGGTCGCCAGCGTCGCGACGATCACCGGCAGCTTCCACGTCATGCACTCCACCCTACGATTCTCCCGGAACACAACGCATGTTGTCGATGAGACGCGTCGTCCCCACCCATAGCGCACCGGCGGCGACGACGGGGCCGGTGATAGCTTCGACGGGCTGAAAATCGACGGGATCGACCAGCTCGAAGTACTCGAGTCTGAGGCTTGGATCAGGCGGAATCTGACTGGCGGCAAGTCGCTTCAGGTCGCTGACGCTGGTGACGCCAGCGGTGATGGCTGCCTTCACCAGCTGCAGCGCGTGAAAGAGCGCCGGAGCAAGTCGCCGCTCGCGTGAATCGAGCCGTTGGTTGCGCGAGCTCAGTGCCAGGCCGTCTGATTCGCGGACGGTGGGGACTCCCACGATGGTCGTCGGCACGTTGAAGTCCGAGACGAGTCGTCGAATCACCGCTAGCTGCTGCGCGTCTTTTTCGCCGAAGTACGCCCTGTCCTGCTGCACGATCTCAAACAGTTTCAGGACCACGGTCGCAACCCCACTGAAGTGACCTGGTCGAAAGCGTCCACACAAGTGATCGGACAGCCTCCCGACTTCGATTCGACATTCGGGCGAGACTGGATACATCTCAGCGACTGAAGGCGCAAACACGAGATCGACACCTAATGATGCGCACAAGCCAGCGTCGACATCGAGCGATCGCGGGTAGCGCTCCAGGTCTTCTGATCGATCGAACTGAATCGGGTTGACGAAAATACTGACCACCACGGTCGAACACTCCGCCCGAGCCTGTCGAATCAGGCCGGCGTGCCCTTCGTGGAGCGCGCCCATCGTGGGAACGAGACCGAGCAGACCGGTCGGACGCCTTGTCGCGACCCCGGAGCGCAGGTCGGCGATCGTCTCGACAATCTCCATCCGGACTTATCGGTCAGAGACGGAAAGCTTCAACAACGACTGCGGGTAGCGCCCTTCGCGTACGTCTTCCACGTATGTTCGGGTCGCCGCCTGGACCGTCTCGGCCAGGTTGGCGTATTGCTTTACAAATGACGGGATGAAGCGGTCGAACAGTCCCAGCATGTCGTAGCTGACGAGGACCTGGCCATCACAGTGGGGACCGGCACCAATGCCAATAGTTGGAATCTCCAGAGAGGTACTGACGCCCTTGGCGACGTCCTCCGGGATCGACTCCAGGACGATGGCAAACGTGCCGGCGTCCTGCAGCGCGATCGCATCCGCGGCGAGGGCATCAGCGTCTTGCGGGCGAGTGGCCTGTTTGATGTAACCGCCGAGCCGATGAACCGATTGCGGCTGAAGCCCGAGATGTCCCATCACCGGAATACCGACGTCGACCATCCGGCGGACGGCCTCGAGCACCGGACGTCCACCTTCGATCTTGACGGCGGCCGCCCCCCCCTCCTGGAGCAAACGTCCGGCGTTGCGCACGGCCTCCTCGGCACTCACCTGGTACGACAGGAACGGCATGTCGGCGACGATCAATGCACGCGTCGCGCCGCGTGCGACCGCGCGCGTGTGATGGAGCATGTCGTCAAGCGTGACCGACAGCGTGTTCTCGTAACCGAGTACGACCATGGCGACCGAGTCGCCGACGAGCAACGCATCAACACCCGCCTGGTCCAGCAGACGCGCCATGGTGGCGTCGTAGGCCGTCAGCATGGCGATCTTCTCGCCACGCGACTTCTTCTCTTTGAGATCGGGGACGCGAATGCGGGAGGGGCTCATGACTACCTGGCCGCCGTTATCGAATTGACGCGAAGGTCTTGCTCAACCAGGTCGTCACGGCCATCGTGACGTCCTTGCTGACATTGCGATCGGTCAGCGTTCCGTATTCGCTGGCCTCTCCGGTCGTGGCCGGCACGAGCAAATGGTTCACACCGCGCACGACCACGACATCGACCGACTTCGACTTGCTCTCCTTGCGCGCCAGATCGGAAAGCTTCTCGACGTGTTCAACCGGGACCTGGCGATCAAGAGCGCCGTGGACGAACAACATCGGTTGCCGCACATCCTCGAGCACCTTCGCCGGATCGAACGTCAGCAGGCTCTGGAACCATGGGGTGTCGGCCTCTCGGCGAAGTTGCGGCGGCACCGTTTCCCAGCCTTTGCCGGTCAACACGGCGGAGTGAATCTGTTGCTGAAGCGCGATTCTTTTGTCGCGCTCCTCGACCGGGAGCTTCAGTTGATCGAGGGAATAGCGCTGCTGCTCCAATATCAACTCTGCCCCTCTGCTCGCCGGCCCGGCGATCGAGACAACAGCGGCGATGCGTCTTTCGCGTGATGCGGCGAGCAGGCCAATCCAGGCGCCTTCACTGTGACCAGCGACGGCGATCCGCTTGGGATCGATGTCGGGCCGTTTCTCCAGCCAACGCACGATCGCGCGTACGTCCTCGGCGAAATCGGTAACAGTGGCGGACTCCGAGCGACCGCCGCTCTGTCCGTTGCCGCGCTTGTCATAGCGCACGGCCATCATCCCGGAATCGGCGATGGCTCCCGCCAGTTGCGCCAGTGTCGGGACGCCGTGGACCACCCCGTCGCGGTCGCCGACACCAGACCCGGCGACAAGTACGACCGTGGCGAGCTTCGTGTTCGGTGCTGATTTTACGGGTCGCGTCAGCGTTGCGCCGATGTTGAAGCCCACCGCCGGAATGATGACGGCTTCGTCTCCAGGGTTCGAGTGGATCTGTGTGCGCGACGTGGTCGAGGCGACGTCCTCGCGCACGATGTCCAGTGAATCAACTGGTACGTTGACGCGGACAAGTCCGCCATCGTCATTGGCCGTGAGATTGACGGCGACCTCACCTGACGGGTTTGCGTAGACCAGCTCGAAGCGGCGAACGTCGAGAACCGTCGTTCCTACTTGCATCCGCTCGCGGTGGATGGCTTTCACCTTCACCGCGATCTCGATCTGCGGGACGACATAGACGCGGAATTCGGCTCCCTCCTCGGAGTTCTCGACGAGACGACGCGCGAGCGCGACGTATGAACCAAAGACGCCGTTGACGTGGATCAGCGTCTTGGGAGCGACGTCGTGTGTGGCTGATATCGGCTGGCCGGGCGCGACTCCATCGGTCGCAGCCTTCCCGTTGGCAAACGTCGTCTTGAGCTGGAGCACACTGTCATTGATGGTTGCGTCCAGCGACAACGTAGTCGGTGTCCAGTCAGCGAGGTACTTGAACTCAGCGTTGCGCACCGTGATATTGAGCGGGGCCAACATCCGGCCCTGGGTCGTGATCGTGATACCGCTCTGGTCGCGATTGAACGTGACGAGCTCGCGGCCAAGGGGGTTACCGCGCACAAAGACCAGGTAACCAGCGGTCTGACGAGGAGAAGCCGCCTGTGGCTGGGCTGCGGCAAGGTAGGGGAGACCCAGCAGAAGCAGGTAGATACAATGTACGAGATATCTGAAACGAAGCACTTCAGCGATCGTATCAGGTCTGCACGGCCGATGACTTCCGCGGACGGCTATCGGGCTATTCAGCAGCAGGCGGCTATCGGCGCGGTGGCTCCGCGCCTCCAGATTGCCGTCGCCGGGCAGGACCGCGCCGCCTACCTTCAGGGCTTGCTGACGAACGACATTCAAGGGCTGACACCGGGCACCGGCTGCTATTCCGCGTGGCTGTCGCCGCAAGGCCGCATGCTTACAGATTTACACGTCCTCGAGTCGGGCGGCATGATCCTCCTCGACGTGCCGGCGGAAAACCTGGACTCCACCATTCAGCGCCTCGAACAATTCGTCTTCACCGAGGATGTCCGCGTCGGCTCACTGGCCGAGAGCCTGAGCAGCGTCTGGATCCATGGTCCTCGGGCTGCCGCGGTGCTCGAGCAGGTCATCGACGGCGCACGTGGCCTGGGCGAGTGGCCGGAGTACCGCCACTCGCAGTTCGAGTTCGGTGATTCCCCGGTATCGGTAGCCCGCATCAGTCAACTCGGCGTGCCCGGGTTCTGCGTGTACATGGAGCGGGCCCGGGTGGGCTCGGTCGTCTCAGCGCTGACCAACGCCGGCGCCGTCGCTGTTTCGGCGGATGCCATCACTGCGGCGCGGATTGAGGTCGCCTATCCTGCGTTCGGGGTCGACATGACAGAGGAGACGATTCCGCTCGAGGCCGGTATCGAGTCCCGTGCGATCTCCTTCACGAAGGGGTGTTATGTCGGACAGGAGGTGATCATCCGCGTTCTGCATCGCGGTCACGGACGCGTCGCGAAGAAGCTGGTCTCGATGCGGATCGACGGTCAACGACCAGATCGTGGCGCGAAGATCTATGCGAGCGATCGCGAGATGGGATGGGTGACCAGTGCGGCCGAGTCACCTCGTTCGGGCATGATCGCGCTGGGATATGCGCAACGCGATTTTGTCGCGCCCGGAACTGTGCTCGAAGTCGAGACGCCCTCGGGACGAGCGTCTGCCGTTGTGACTGAAGTTCCCGTACCGTCAGCGGTCTGAATCAGTCAGCAGAATGCCGCCGCCTTCGAACGGCACGTCCGATTCCAATCGCCAGGAAGGCTGCTCCCAGTCCGATATAGGCGCCGGACGAATTGGAGATACCAAGCACCAGGAAGGCGACTCCGAGCGCGACCCAGACTGACCCGCTCCTGCTTACATCCGCGCAGCGCTCGAGGAATCCTTTACGACTGTTGACGTTGTCCGACAAAGCGGCCGGATCGTAGCACGACGAGGGGCATCCGCCTTCGCCTGGCTCCGGCGAGGCCGGATCAGCGGGGCTCGGATTCAGTCAATCGTCTGATCAGTTCTTCGTCCGCCGGCGGAAAGTCGAGCGCGCGCAACTCGGCTCGCCGGACCCACTTCATTTGCTGACCGAGCAGCGGCCGCGGTGCGCCACGCAGCAGGCAATGGTAGAAGTGCAGCGAGAGTGTTCGCTCGGCGTAGTCGAACTGAGTCTCGAATAGCAGCGCTCCCACTTCGACGTCCGCATCCAGTTCCTCGCGGATCTCACGGGCCAGCGCCTCGGCGTGGGTCTCGCCGGTTGCGATCTTCCCGCCAGGAAACTCCCAAAGCCCCTCGAGATGTGCGCCCTCGATTCGTCGGGTCACCAGGAAGGAGCCGTCCCGTTCGATCACGGCAGCGACGACTACGATCACGACTCGCGGCCTGACGACAATTTTGGGAACGAACGGCACATCCTCGTCATCGGGCAGCCGATGCATTTTGGCTTTCGTGCGACGCAGACGGTTGCACCGAAGTCCATCAGCCCCTGATTGAAATCGAAAACCTGTTTGTGCGGGACGAGCGTCTCGGACAGCGCCCACAGGTGCTTGCGCATCGCGTGTGATTTGGGATCACCGCGTCCGATGAACACGCGAAACAACAGGCGTGCGACGTTGGTATCCAGGATCGCTGCGCGCTGTCCGAAGGCGAAGCTCCTGATGGCGCCTGCCGTGTACGCGCCTATGCCCTTGAACGAAAGCAATGTTGCCTGGTCGGAGGGTAACTCTCCGCCGTAGCGCTCCACCGACTCGCGCGCGATGGCGTGCAGCCGGCGCGGCCGGATGTTGTAGCCGAGCGGCCTCCAGGTGTTCGTGACGTCATGCTCGTCCGCGGTCGCAAGCGCCGCCAGCGACGGATAGCGCTCGAGCCACTCGTGATACTTGGGAAGCACGCGGTCGACCTGCGTCTGCTGCAGCATCACTTCCGACACCAGGATGTGATACGGGTCGCTCGTGCGACGCCATGGCAAATCACGGCCATTGGCGCGATACCACGTGAGCAATCGACGACGAAAACGCTGACGGGTTGGCGGATTGGGTAACGAAGGCGCTGGCATCAAACCCATATAATTTCACGGGGACGGAGTCGGGACGTGAAGATTTACACAAAGACCGGAGACACGGGCGAGACGTCGCTGTTCGACAACTCACGTGTGTCGAAGGCTGACGCCCGCGTCGAGGCGTACGGCGAGGTCGACGAATTGAACGCGACGCTCGGCGCCGCGCGCGCCGCGGGGCTGGACGCGGATCTCGCGGGTGCGCTCGAAACGATTCAGAAAGAGTTGTTCGCAGTGGGCGCGAGACTGGCCGATCCGTCGAAGCGCATCGCCGGCCGAGTCGAGAAGGCGGCAGTGCTGCAGGCCGACATCGAGCGGATGGAACAGGCGATTGATCGGCTCGAGACTGAGCTCGAACCGCTTCGCCGCTTCATCCTGCCGGGTGGTGCGCTGCCCGGTGCCTTGCTGCATGTCAGCCGAACGATTTGCCGCCGTGCCGAGCGGCGCGTCGTCGGCCTTGGTCCGGGCGCCGTTGAGCCAATCGTGGTCGTGTACCTCAACCGGCTCTCCGATCTGCTCTTCGTCATGGCGCGGGCGGCGAATCGTCGCGCGGGTGTTGTCGAGACGGAATGGTAGATCTCGATGCTGCCTACGCGGCGTGCGCTCGCGACTGTCGTGCGCACTACGAAAATTTTCCTGTGGCATCGTTGCTCTTGCCTCGTCGCATGCGTCCCCACATCGCGGCGGTCTACGCATTCGCGCGGGCCGCAGACGATTTCGCTGACGAAGGGGACCGCCCCGCGGAAGAGCGCTATCGGCTGCTCGATCTGTGGCGTTCCCGGCTGCGCGAAGTGGTCTCGGGAACGTCATGCACGACGCAGCGACCACCGGAAGCGGGCGAGCCGGTTCACACGCGCGAGATCTTCCTTGCCCTCGGGGTCAGCATACGAAGGCTGCAACTCCCTGCCGCTCTCTTCGAGGACCTGCTGAGCGCGTTTCGGCAGGACGTCACGGTCACGCGTTATCAGAGCTGGACTACCCTGTTCGACTATTGCCGGCGGTCCGCGAACCCGATTGGCCGCCTCGTCCTCCGCATTGGTGGCTATACGGCTTCCGATCTCGACGCGTGGTCGGATGCGATTTGCACGGCGCTGCAGTTGACCAACTTCTGGCAGGACGTGAGAAGCGACTATGCCCGGGGTCGCATCTATCTTCCGCTCGAGGAGATGCGCAACCACGGGGCGGATGAAGGCGCGCTCACGGAGGGGCGAATCACGCCGGAATGGAGGCACGCCGTCGCCGCCGCCGTCGTGCGAACCCGTGCGCTGTTCAACAATGGTTTGCCTCTCTGCGATCGACTCCGAGGACGACTGCGATACGAGATTCGTGTGACCTGGCTCGGTGGAACCCGCATCCTCGATCGCCTCGAAGCAATGGGCTTCGACGTGTTGAGCCATAGACCGACCATCGGCACGACCGACATTCCGTGGCTGGCGGGAACGGCACTCGGCTGGCCCAGGTCGATTCGCCAACGCGCGGCCAGCACATGAGCCGCGACACCAACTTCTATTACTCGTTTCTCGTCCTGCCGCCGCGCAAGCGCAGCGCCATCATCGCGACGTGGGATTTCTGCCGGGCGGTCGACGATGCCGTCGACGAGATCGTGCCTGAGCACGAATGGGCCGGCGGGCTGAGCAACGATGCGCGAGCGAAGGCCACGGTGAGGCTAGCGCACTGGCGCGCAGAGCTCGCTGCAATGTACGAGGGAGTACCACGCACCACAGAAGGCGCGGCGTTGCAGCCATACGTTCGCGAGTTCCACCTGCCGCGCGCGCGCTTCGAGGACTTGGTCGACGGCGTGGAGATGGATCTCAAGCAGGTCCGCTATGACAGCTTCGCGGCCCTGGTCGAATATTGCCGTCGCGTCGCGTCGGCCGTCGGTCTGATTTGTCTCGAGATTTTCGGGTACCGCAATCAGTCGGCCAGGCTGTATGCGGAGAACCTGGGGCTGGCGCTGCAATTGACGAACATCATTCGTGATGTCAGCGCGGACATCATTCGTGGACGCGTCTATCTGCCAACCGAGGACCTGCGGCGATTTGGCGTAACCGAGGACGATCTTCGAGCCGGCCGCATGACTGAGGCAGTCGTGCAACTGCTCCGATTCGAGTGCGACCGCGCCCACGACTACTATCGTCGCGCCGCACAGCACCTGCCCCCTGAGGATGCACGAAGTCTCGTCGCGGCCGAGATCATGGGCGCCATCTATTTCGAGATCCTGAGACGTATCGAGCGCAACGGCTACGATGTTTTCAGCGCGCGTATCCGCGTGCCGCGGCCTCAGCGAGCGGTGATTGCATTGCGCATGTGGATTACCGCGCTTCTTGGAGGACCCCGGGGGTGATTTTCGACCCGGCCGCCCACCAAGAATCACCCCCGGGGTCTTTTTACGACGTCGTCGTCATCGGCGGCGGCTTCGCCGGGTTGAGTACGGCAACCGCTCTGGCCGAGAAGGGCATTCGCGTTCTCGTGCTCGAGGCGCGGCCGGCGCTGGGCGGCCGCGCGTCAGCCTTCGTCGATCCCGCGACCGGCGAGCGCGTGGACAACGGCCAGCATGTGCTGACCGGCGCGTATCGCGAGACGTTTCGCTTCCTGCGTCGCATCGGCACAGAGGCGCAGGTGCACCTGCAACCAGGACTTGCGGTCGACATCATCGACCGGGACGGGCGCGCGTCTCGTCTTACCTGTCCCGAAATTCCAGCGCCGCTGCACCTGCTCGTCGGTGCCTTACGGTGGGATGCCATTGGCTGGCGGGATCGGTTCGCGCTTGCTCGCATGAGGAATGGCGGCCGGCGCGGCGGCTATCCCGGCGCAACGGTCCGCGAGTGGCTCGCGGCGCACGGGCAGACGCCTCGCCTTGTCGATCTCCTGTGGGAGCCGCTGGCCGTGGCGGCGCTGAACCAATCGATCGACGAAGGCGCCGGCGAGATGTTCGGCGAGGTGCTCCGCCGCACGTTCACGTTCGAGCGACGGGATTCTTCGCTCGGGCTGGCGCTGTGCGCGCTCGATGACTTGTACGTGAATCCGTCCACAACGTACATCGAGCGATCCGGTGGAGCAGTCCGTGCGAATGCGGTTGCGCGGGTTCGCGCCGACTACGCCGCGGCGTCCGTCCGCGTGAAAGACGAACTCTTTCATCCACGCGCGGTGATTTGCGCGACCGCGTGGTACGCGTTGCCGACTCTGTTCGAGAACAGTCCACCGGCCGTTGCCAACATCATTCGCGCGGCGGAATCGACGCAAGCGTCGCCGATCGTGACGGTCAATCTCTGGTTCGATCGCCCGGTGACGTCGAGCACGTTCGTCGGGTTGCCCGGGCGCTCGATGCAATGGGTATTCGACAAGCGCGCGCTGTTCGGGGGATCCACGTCGCATTTATCGCTCGTCTCCAGCGGAGCCGAGGCGCTGGTGAACTCGAGCAACCAGGAACTGGTCGATCTTGCGCTCGATGAGTTGAGGGCGGCGATGCCGCCGGTCCGCTCGGCGACGCTGCGTCGCGCCGTCGTTGTGCGTGAGAAGCGAGCGACCTTCTCCGTCGCTCCTGGTCAGCCCACTCGACCACGGACGGCAACGCCGGTTCCGGGTCTCTTCCTGGCCGGTGATTGGATCGATACCGGCCTGCCCGCTACTATCGAGAGCGCGGTCGTAAGCGGCCACGCGGCCGCGGCCGCGGTCGTTGATTTCTTACGCGCGGGCTGAAGCCCGCGCTCTACGATCTCGTTGGGAGTGGGCAGTTGGGACATGATCCCGATCAGTCTATGAACTCGATCGTCGTCCATTACCAGGAACTCGCGCTGAAGGGGAAGAATCGTCCTTGGTTCCTGGCGCGCCTCGTGCGAAACCTGAGGGAGGCCCTGTCAGACCTCGACGTCCGTAGCGTGCGCGCGCTGATGGGCCGAATCGAGGTGGTCCTCGGGCCTGATGCGTCTCGCGAAGCCGTGGGCGAACGCATTCGCCGGACGTTTGGCGTCGCCAACTTCTCTTACGCAGGCCGGACGGCGCTCGACCTCGACGCGGTGTCGGCGGCGATTCTGAACGCTCTCGGAGATCGGACCTGCTCCAGCTTCCGCGTCTCGGCGCGTCGCGCCGACAAGCGCTTTCCAATGACGTCGCCGCAGATCGAGCGCGACGTCGGCGGCCGCATCAAGGAGGCCCGCGGCTGGAAGGTGAACCTGGACGAGCCCGACCTGACGATTCACGTCGAGCTGCTCACGGATCAGGCGTTCTACTTCTTTGGCAAGGAGCGCGGGCCGGGAGGGCTGCCGACGGGCACGGCCGGTCGCGTGGTGAGCCTGCTGTCAGGCGGGATTGATTCACCCGTCGCCGCGCATCGCATGATGAAGCGCGGGTGCGCGGTCACATTCGTGCATTTCCACAGCTACCCGATTCTCTCCCGTGCATCACAGGAAAAGGCACGTGAGCTGGTCCACCTGCTGACGAGGTGGCAACACCGCTCTCGCTTGTACCTCGTGGCGTTCGGCGAGATCCAGCAGCAGGTCGTGTTGTCAGTGCCCGGCCCGATGCGTGTGGTGATCTACCGCCGGCTGATGATGCGCATCGCCGAGGCGATTGCGACGGAGCGGCGCGCCCAGGCGCTCGTCACCGGTGAAGTCGTCGGTCAGGTCGCTTCGCAGACGCTGGAGAACCTGGCCGTCATCGGCAGCGTCGTGACACTCCCGGTCTTCCGGCCGCTGATTGGAATGGACAAGGACGAGATCACCGCCGAGGCAACCAGGATTGGCTCGTATCCCATCTCCATCATTCCCGACCAGGATTGCTGCACGCTCTTCACGCCGCGCAACCCCCTCACACGCGCGCGCCTCGCCGATATCGAGGCGGCGGAGCAGGCGCTGCCGATTGACGAAATTGTCGCTCGCGCGGTCAAAGAGGCCGTCATGGAGTATGTCGAATTCCCGGCGCCCGCCAGGGCTGTGAGCGAGGTAGGATCAAAACAAGAGGTGTAACCGTGGCTTCAACCGCGAGCGTCGAACTGACCGTCCCGGGCATCAAAGGTATTGCATCCATTCTTGGAGACGACGTGCGGCTTCTCGAGCACCAGTGCAAGACGATCCCGAAGGACAGCCTTCTGCTGCCGGGGCCTGACTACGTGGATCGCGCGTACGGGCTATCGGACAGGTCGCCACGGGTTCTCGCCGCGCTGCAGTCGATACTGAACACCGGGCGGCTTGCGGGGACGGGGTACGTGTCGATCCTGCCTGTCGACCAGGGCGTCGAGCATTCGGCGGGCGCCTCGTTCGCCCCCAATCCCGCCTACTTCGATCCCGAGAACATCGTGAAGCTGGCGATTGAAGGCGGGTGCAACGCCGTTGCCTCGACGCTCGGTGTCCTCGGCGCGGCCAGCCGCAAGTACGCCCACAAGATTCCTTTCATCGTGAAGCTGAATCACAACGAGTTCATCTCGTACCCGAACTCGTTCGACCAGATTCGGTTCGCCAGCGTCAGGCAGGCCTTCGACATGGGCGCCATGGCTGTTGGCGCCACCATCTACTTCGGATCGGAAGAGTCGAAGCGGCAGATTCAGGAAGTGAGTGCGATGTTTCAGGAGGCGCACGCGCTCGGGATGTTCACCGTCCTGTGGTGCTACTTGCGCAACTCCGCCTTCAAGACCAAGGAAGCAGACTATCACGTGGCGGCCGATCTCACCGGCCAGGCCAACCACCTCGGTGTGACGATCGAAGCCGACATCATCAAGCAGAAGATGCCCGAGAACAATGGCGGATACAACGCCATCAACTTCGGGAAGACGCACAAGGCCGTCTACTCACAGTTGACGAGCGACAGCCCGATCGATCTCACGAGGTACCAGCTCGCCAATTGCTACATGGGACGAGCCGGTCTCATCAACTCTGGCGGAGCGTCCTCAGGCGAGGGAGATTTGAAGGAAGCCGTGAAGACGGCCGTGATCAACAAGCGCGCCGGCGGCATGGGCCTCATCTCCGGGCGGAAGGCATTCCAGCGGCCAATGAAAGAGGGCGCTGCCCTCCTCAACGCGATCCAGGACGTTTACCTGACAAAAGAAGTCACGATCGCCTAAGGAAGTATCTCTCGCGTGGAGCGGCGGGGCTGCGGGTCCCCGCCGCGCTTCAGTGTGCCTTGCCCGCGATTACTGAATGCTGACGATCCTGATAACGGGCTGCATGGTGTAGCTGCTCCCGTTCTGAATGATGGACGACTCGCCGTCGAAGTCGACCAGGACCGTGGTTGCCGCGCTGCTCGTTAAGCCGAACGATCCATTCAGTCTCACTTCACCCGACGGAATCGTGAGAGGCGACGAAGCACCAGCGGGCTCCCCGATAGACGGGGCGCACGGTGTCGACGACTGGGCCGAGTTGTCAAAGTAGATCTTCGCGCTCTGGACGACCAGCCTGATCATCGTGTACGTCCCGGGCTCGATGGCGCCTCCGCCGAGCAGGTCCTGAGCGGCGTTCTGCAGCTTCTTCAAGTCGCAGGTGCGAGTGGAGCCGCCGGGGAATGGAAGCCTCGTCCAGTCGCCGTTCCGATGGGTGGCCACCTCCGAGAACGTCACCAGCACAGCCTTCGCACTGCCGTAGGGACTGTCGGTGATGCGCACGTTGAAGGTACCCGCTCCTCCGGTGCCAGATCCGTCAGAAGGACTCGAGGGATTTGATCCTCCGCACGCGACGGAAACGAGCAAGGCGGTCGCAGCGAGAACGGACGTTAATCGCATGTTTTACTCCTGGATGCAGAGGGGGCAAGACATGAGCCACCCCGGCCGGTTGCACGCAAGATGTTCCGCTGAAAGAGGTTGTCTGTGGGTGCGCCGAGTGGGACGGGTCAGACTTGCACGAAAACCGTTACCGACTTTTCAATTTGGTCAGAACAGCGAGGCGGGTCCCACGACCCGCCTCTAAAGGACGTGCAAAACCGTCTCTAATTGACGCGGGTGATGCCGATCACCGGGCTCATCATGTACGTGCCGTTGCCCGTCTGGTGAATCGATCGATCCCCGTCGAAGTCGATGACCATCGTCGTTGCAGCTTCGGTTGTGAGCGTGAATCCGCGATTGAGCTTCACCTCGCCGGAGGGGATACGGAGATCCGCCATCCTGCCGGCGGGAGCAGCGATTGTCGCGGCGCACGCAGGTCCGTCCGCTGGATTATCGAAATAGAGTCGTGCGCTCTGTACGACGAGCCTCACCTGCGTGTAGTCACCCGGTGGCAGTGGACCGGTGCCGAGTACGTCTTCTGAATTCTGCAACTTCTTGAGATCGCAAGTTCGAGAGGTGGCGCCACCGGCGAAAGGCACCCTGGTCCACTCGCTATCACTTCGATGCGCGGTCACTTCAGAGAACGTGACCAGCACGGCGCGCGCATCGCTGAATGGGCTGTCGGTCAGTCTGAGATTGAACGTCGCTAACCGGCCGGAGGGGCTCGATGACGGCGAGTTGTCGCAAGCAGTTGCTCCCAGGACGAGAACGACGGCGAGCATCAGCGCTGAAGGGCTTTTCATTAGCAATCTCCCAAACCCATCGATAGCAAAACTACGTCCATTTGGTCACTTCTGGGCTAAACGTCGATGGAAAAGGAAGATCCGGCCGTACTCATTTTTGTATTCACTCGTGGTTGGGTCGAAACCGCCGAGGTCGATGTAAATTCGGCCAGTTACTGCTGCAGGTACTCACGAAGGGCGGCCTTTGTGCTCGAGAACGCCAGCTCGCCCCAGGGGATCTGATCCGGCGCAAACAGCCGGACCTCGAGGCACTCGTCGTCGCAGGTCAGCGTCCCTCCGGTCATCGTCGCGACGTACACGATGATCACCGGCGCGACACCAGGATACGAGTACACATTGAGCAGGCGGTCGATACGGATATCGACGCCTGCTTCCTCGCGTGCTTCGCGAATCGCGGCGGCAAGCACCTCCTCACCGCGATCGACGAATCCACCAGGGCAGACCCACTTGCCGTATCCCGGTTCGATGGCCCGCCTCACGAGCACGATGTGATCGTTGTCGCTGCGGATAATCGTTGCGACTGCGACCTTGGGATCCTGGTAGAAGATGAAGCCGCATTGTATGCAGACGAGCCGGTCAGGCTCGGTCGGCTTCAGCGTACGCAGCTCGAGGTCAGCGCCACACAACGGGCAGAAGCTGTAGGGGCGCTCATCGTGCGGATGCATCCGGCTCTCGAGCCATATAATTTACCCCTATGTCCATCCTCAAGGTCGCGCGCATGGGGCATCCTGTCTTGCGCGAGCGCGCGCGACCGGTCGCGAAGTCCGATTTACGCGATCCGCTGATGCAGAAGCTGATCGACGACATGATCGACACGATGCACGAGTATCACGGGGTCGGCCTGGCGGCGCCGCAAGTGCACGAAGGTCTGCGACTGTTCGTCGCACTGCTCGAAGATGACCCCGGTCCGAAAAGCGAGGCGACCGTCATCATCAATCCGGAAATCCTCCCGTCCGGCTCGACCAAGGAAGAGGGGTGGGAGGGTTGTCTGAGCATCCCGGACATCCGAGGTATGGTGCCCCGCTTTACCGAGATCACGGTATCGGCGCTGGATCGCAACGGCAAATCCATCGAGCTTCGAGTGAAGAATTTCCCGGCGCGCGTCGTCCAGCATGAAACCGATCACCTGGACGGGGTGCTCTTCTTCGATCGCATGATGTCAATGCAATCGCTCACCTATCTCGACGAATACTCTCGGTATCACGCCAAAGACGAGGATTGATCGATTCTTGATTGCTGATCGTTGATTGTTGAATCGTTGTTGATTCGTGATTGCTGACTGTCGATTGAATGGACTCGTTGCTTCGGCCAACCACTTACTGATCCTCAATCGAAAATCTGCAATCAACAACGAATCTCTAATCAAAGATCAACGATCACCAATGTTCTATAATTGCGCTTCCAGTGCTCTCCAGTGGTGCGCCCATCGTGACGCTGCGAACAGCGCCGCAGACGCCATATGATGGCGCGATCGCGGCGGCACGAACCTGTTATTCCCCGCGCGTGATCGGCGCGAACGAAGTCACCGAATCGCAGCGCGATTCGATTGGCGTGCTGACCTTCGACGCCGGTCATCACACGGTCTATCAGCACGCGCATTTCGAGTTCGGGCTCGAGAACATCTCACGGCAGTTCGTCTGGACGTTCCTGCATTCCTACCCGTTTTACAACTCCGAGCAATCCAGCCAGCGCTACGTGAAGCTCAAAGAGCCGCGCGCCTATATGCCGCCGCTGGTCGGGCAGGCGCGCAGCGTGTATGAAGCCGCCGTCGTGCGCGCGTGGGATCGTTACGCGGAGCTGTCGGCGCTGCTCAAAGACGACGCGCTCGCGATCCTGAAAGAGCTGCGATACGTCCGTCCCAACACGAATGCCGAGCGGCTGAAGCAGATTGAGAAGGACGCCGAGAAGCGCGCGATCGAGACCGCGCGCTACGTCATCCCGATTGCCGCATTTACCTCGATGGTGCACACCGTTTCGGGCATCGTCTTGCACCGGCTGCACCGGATGATGAACACCGGTGACGCGCCGCACGAAACGCGGCTCGTGATCTCGGAGATGGTGCGCCTGGTCAAGGAGTGGGACCCGTACTTCTTCGACAAGGTTGGTCTCGCTCCGATCCCCGATGAGGACGTGCAGGAGGGCGCTTTCCCGCGACCTCGCAGCGGTGGAGACTGTTTCGCGGCCGAGTTCGACGCGCGGCTGAACGGACGATGGTCACGTCTGCGCACCTCGTCGCCCGACGCGGAATCGGTCGTGGCCGAGTCCGTGCGATCGGTGTTTGGCCTCGCGGCCGGCGAGATGGAGGACGAGGAGGCGCTCGACCGCGTCCTGAATCCGGCACGGAATCGCTACCGGCTCGACGTGCTGAATGTTTCCTATCATTCGCCCCTCATGCGCGCGCTGCATCACGCGACCTACGTGTTCGAGAAGCGGCTCAGTCACACCGCTGATTCGCAGGACCAGCGCCATCGCATGGTGCCGGCTTCACGACCATTGATGACGTTCGCCGACACCGCGCGTCCCGACTACATCACGCCGCGACTGATAGCTGCCAATCCGCGCGCACGAGCCGTCTATGACGCCGCGATGCAGGAAGCATGGGAGGCCAAGAATCAGCTCCTCGCGCTCGAGGTGCCGCTGGAGCACGCGTTGTATCTGCTGCCCAATGCCAAGACGCTGCGCTTCGTCGAATCAGGATCGCTGCTCGCGCTGCTGCACAAGTGGACGCTGCGTACGTGCTTCAACGCGCAGGAGGAGATCTACCT
>Ga0075418_10000499_pt1 | contig 41716 bp, 35 predicted proteins | sample SoiMetdeltSBSDD2_FD_81776 | JGI IMG/M metagenome (GOLD analysis project Ga0075418, IMG submission 81776) | Bulk soil microbial communities from a Populus tree surrounding site in Tennessee, USA - Soil MetaG P. deltoides SBSDD2 | ecosystem: Environmental > Terrestrial > Soil > Tree plantation...
CGATCCGACCTTCACCGCCGACGGCTTCGCCTGGTACACCGACCAGAGCAACAGCTACATCGGGCGAGTCGATCCGAGCAGCGGCGCAGTCGTCGACTTCCCGACGCCAACGCCTGGCTCCGGCCCGCACGGAATCTGCACGGCCCCCGATGGCTATGTCTGGTACACGGCACAGAGCGTCGGCCGACTCGGCCGTGTCGATCCTGCGTCGGGTGCGATCACCGAGTTCGTGCTGCCGGCAACTGCGAACCGACCGCACACGCCGGTCGCACATCAGGGCGCCATCTGGTTCACGGCGCAGACCAACAACACCTACGGGCGGTTCGATCCGGGCACCGGTGTCACGCAGGTCTATCCGGCGCCGATCGGCTCGCTGCCGTACGGCCTCTCGCCAGCCCCCGATGGCTCGCTGTGGATCGCGTTGTTCGGCACCAACAAGCTGGGCCGCGTCGACACGACGACCGGTGCGCTGCAGCTCTTCGTGCTGCCGAGCGCGAGTGCGCGGCCGCGCCGGCTGGCCGTGGCCAACGACGGTCTCGTGTGGTTCACGGACTACCAGCGCGGTTACCTCGGCCGGCTCGATCCGAGCACGGGCGCGCTGCAGGAGTGGCCTGCCCCCGACACTCCGCCGGGACCCTACGGCATCTCGCTGGGCACCGACGGCCGGATCTGGTTCCACGCCGCCGGCACGAACGCGATGATCGCGTTCGATCCGCTCGCGCAGCAGTTCGCGACCATCCCGATCCCGACGGCGGGTGCGATCGTGCGCCACATGGTGACCGACTGGAGCCGCGGCCGGTTGTGGCTCGCGTTGAGCGGTACGGCTCGGCTCGGTCTGGTGCAGCTCGTTGTGCCGGTGACTACCGTCGGGGCAGGTTGTGCCGGCATCGCGGGCGTGCCGGTGATTGCCGTCGACGGGACGCCGCGCATCGGCAGTTCGGTGACGGTGTCGGTGAGCGGCACGGCGGCACCGATCGGCGTGCTCGTGTTCGGGTTCTCCGACACGATCTGGCAAGGCATCCCATTGCCGCTCGAACTGACTGCGTTCGGCGCGCCGGGCTGCTACCTGCGCGTCGGCCTGGACGTGCTGTTCGCAAGCGCGCCGCCGGGCCCGGTCAGTGTGACGTTGCCCGTCGCTCCGCTGCTGAACGGGTTCCTGTTGTTCGCGCAGTGGGCGATGGTGGCCGATCCGTCGGGACTCGGTTTCGTCACGAGTGCCGGCGTGCGCATGCGCGTGATCGGCGTGTGAGGGCAGGACGTTCCTCATGCCCCCGTGGCGCGCAGCGCCGCGAACACCGCTTCGACCTCGGGCCCGAGACGGTCCGCGGTGAACAGCTTCAGGCTGCGCGCACGACCCGCAGCGCCGTGCGCCGCCGCGATCGCCGGGTTCTGCAGGTAGTGGGCCATCGCACGTGCCAGTGCGTCGACGTCGCCCTTGCCGACGACAGCACCCGTCACGCCGTTGCTGACGATCTCGGCGTTGCCGCCCGCGTCCGAGACGACCTGGGGCAGCGAAGCGAAGCTCGCTTCGAGACACGCATTGCAGAGCCCTTCGTGGAACGACGGCATCACGAACAGGTCCGCGGCCGCATAGACGTCGTGCACGGGTTGCACCCGACCCGGCAGCATCACGCGCGAGCCGAGGCCGTGCGCTGCGGCGCGCGCTTTCAGCCTGTCCTGCTCGCTGCCGCCGCCGGCGAGCAGCAGCACGGCCTTCGGCCGCTCGTTCGCGAGGCGCGCGAACGCGTCGATCAACACGTGCTGGCCCTTGCGCGGACGCAGCACGCCCGCACAGCTGATCACCTGACTGTCTTGGGGAATGCCGAGCCGCGTGCGCGCCGCCGTCTTGTGTTGCTGGAGACCGGTCCAGGGTGACGGGTCGATGCCGTCGTAGACGAGCGTGATGCGTTGCTGTGGCACGCCCGCGCTGACCAACCGCTGCCGGATCGCGTCGCAGATCGCGATCGTGTGGTCGCAGAGCCGCGTGTAGCGGAAACCACCGAGCAGGCCGGGACGGATCGGATAGTCGATGCGGCGGATCGCGACCTTCTTCGCGCGCACGCCGAAGGCCGCGAGCCCGCCGAGAAGCAGCGAGCGCCCGCAAGCGAAGTGGATCACGTCCGGCGCCGAACGCCGGTAGATGCCGCGCAAGCGCGGCCACAGATCGGGACGCCACCATCGCCGCAGCGGTGCTTCGTGGACGGGCACACCGAGGGCGCGCGCAGTGGCCGCGAACGCGGCCTTGCTGGCCAGCACGACTTCGTTGTGGTGCCCCGCGCGCTGCAGGTGTTCGAGGATCAGTTGCAGCTGCGCTTCGCCGCCCGAGAAGCCCGTCTCGGCGAGCACGTGCAGCAGCCGGAGCCGGTGTTGGCCTCGCGCTGCGCCAGCTGCGCTCACAGGATCGCGTCTTCGCCGGTGAGCTGACGCCCGATGATGAGGCCGTGGATGTCGTGTGTGCCCTCGTAGGTGATGACCGACTCGAGGTTGCACATGTGACGCATCATCTGGTACTCGTCGGTGATGCCGTTGGCGCCCAGGATGTCGCGGCCGAGCCGGCAACACTCGAGCGCCATCCAGCAGCTGTTCCGCTTGGCCATCGACACGTGGTAGTGCTGCATCGTGCCGGCTTCCTTCATCTTGCCGAGCCTCCAGCACAACAGCTGCGCCTTCGTGATCTCGGCGGCCATCCAGACGAGCTTGTTCTGCACGAGCTGGAAGCGCGCGATCGGCTTGTCGAACTGGATGCGGATCTTGCTGTAGCGACACGCCTCGTCGAACGCCGCCTGCGCGGCGCCGACCGCACCCCACGCGATGCCGTAGCGCGCCTGCGTCAGGCAGGCCAGCGGGCCCTTGATGCCTTCGACGCCAGGCAGCAGCTGCGACTTGTGCACGCGCACGTCCTGCAACACGAGCTCGCTCGTGTCCGACGCGCGCAGCGAGAATTTGTTCTTGATGCCCTTGCCGGCGAAACCCTTCGTGCCCTTGTCGACGAGGAAGCCGCGGATCGTGCCTTCGCATTTGCCCCAGACCACCGCGACGTCCGCGACGCTGCCGTTCGTGATCCAGTATTTGCTGCCGTTCAGCACGTAGTGATCGCCGTCCTTCACGGCCTTGGTCAGCATGCCGCCCGGGTTGCTGCCGAAGTCGGCCTCCGTGAGACCGAAGCAGCCGATGAGCTGGCCCTTGGCCATCTTGGGCAGGTAACGCTGCTTCTGCTCTTCGCTGCCGAACGCCCAGATCGGATACATGCACAACGAACCCTGCACCGACACGAACGAGCGCAGGCCCGAGTCGCCGCGCTCGAGCTCCTGGCAAATGAGGCCGCTCGCGATCGGCGAGAGACCGGCACAGCCGTAGCCCGTGAGGGAAGCACCATAGACGCCCATCTCGCCGAGCTCGGGGATCAGGTGACTCGGGAACGTCGCCGCGCGGTTGTGCTCCTCGATGATCGGCATGAAGCGGTCCGACACCCAGGAGCGCAGGGTGTCGCGGATCATGCGTTCTTCGTCGGACCAGAGTTCGTCGACGTTGTAGAAATCGAGTGCCTTGTAGGGATCGCTCATGGATGCGTTGGCAGGAGCCGGTCGCCAGCGCAGGATAGAGGCGCTGCACCGGCAAGGAAAGCAATCCCAGGTGCCCCCACGCGCGTGACGACGAACACGGCCAATCGCTGCCCCTGCTGCGGCTACCTCGAGGAAAACGAGCCGTGCCTGCGATGCCGCGGCGTGGCACGCGCGCTCTCTGGTCGCGACGAGGCGCGCGCGGGCCGCGGTCTCGGCCTCGCCGACGTCTACCGCGGTCTGCGCGATGTGCACCAGGCGGTGTTCGCGCTTCTGCACGGCAGGGAGTTCATCGGCCTCTTGCGCTGGCCCATCGCCGCGAACGCGATCGCGTTCGTGCTGCTGCTGCTCGGCGGCTGGTTCCTGCTCGCGCCGTGGTATGCCGCGATCACGGGCAGCACGTGGTGGTTGTTCGACGGGCTGCGCGCAGGACGCGCCGAAGCGGCTCGCCACCTCTGGCTCTTGTGCACGTGGCTGCTGCTCGGTCCGCCGCTGCTCGACGTGCTGACCGGCGCCGTGCACGAGCCGCTGCGCGTCGCGACCGAACTGCGCATGCTCGGCCAGGCGAGCCGGCCTTCTGCGCCGGATGGCTTGCTGAGGTTTCGCGACCGGATCCGCATCCTCGCGCTCGCGACGGCCGCGCTGCCCGTCGTACTGCTGGTCTCGCTGGTGCCCTGGGTCGGCCTGCCGATCGTGGTCGCAGCCGGCGCCGCGTCGGCGGCCATCGTCTGGTTCGAACCGCCGATGGCGGCCCGCGGCCACACTCTGCGCGCCCGCCTGCGCCTGCTGTGGCAGAACCGCTGGCGCGCACTCGGAACCGGAGCGGGCATGCAGCTGGCTGCGGCCGTGCCGTTCGTGAACGTGCTCGTGCTCGCCGGCGTCGCCACGGTCGCGGCGACCGCCTCCTACCTGCACTTCGAGAAACGAGCAGCAGCGTGATCGCGCGCCGGTCCGGAGCTAGCCTCTGCGCACGATGCCACGCCAGATCCTGGTCACCAGTGCACTGCCATACGCGAACGGGCCGATCCACCTCGGTCACCTCGTCGAGTATCTGCAGACCGACATCTTCGTGCGCTTCCAGCGCCTGCGCGGCCATCGGATCGCCTACGTGTGCGCCGACGACACACACGGCACCGCGATCATGATCCGCGCCCAGAAGGAAGGCCGCACGCCCGAGCAGTTGATCGGCGACATGGCCATCGCGCACCAGCGCGACTTCGCCGCGTTCGGCATCTCGTTCGACCACTACGGCTCGACGAACAGCGGCACGAACTACGACCTCTGCAAGGACATCTGGGCCGCGTTGCGCAAGGCAGGTCTCGTCGTCGCGCGCTCCGTCGAGCGGCTGTACGACCCGGTGCAGAAGACGTTCCTTGCCGACCGCTTCGTGCAGGGTCAATGCCCGCGCTGTAGTGCATTGGATCAATACGGGGACAGCTGCGAGGTCTGCGGCTCGACCTATGCGGCGACGGAGCTCAAGAACCCGCGCAGCGTGCACTCGGGGGCCGTGCCCGAGCTGCGTCCGAGCCAGCAGTTGTTCGTGAAGCTCGAGCCGCTGCAGGCATTCCTGCACAAGTGGACGCAGACGAGCGGCGCGCTGCAGCCCGAGGTGGCCAACTATCTGGCCGGCTACTTCCTCGACAAACCGCTGCAGGACTGGGACGTCTCGCGCCCGGCACCCTACTTCGGCTTTCCGATCCCCGACGCGCCCGGACAGTTCTGGTATGTGTGGTTCGACGCTCCGATCGGCTACATCGCGAGCACGGCCGAGTGGTGCGCGCGCACCGGCCAGTCGCTCGACGACTGGTGGCGCAGCGACAAGTGCGAGATCGTGCACTTCCTCGGCAAGGACATCACGTATTTCCACACGCTGTTCTGGCCGGCACTGCTGCAGGTGGCGCGCTTCGAGCTGCCGTCGCGCGTGCAGATCCACGGCTTCCTGCGGATCAATGGCGAGAAGATGTCGAAGTCGCGCGGCACGTTCGTGACCGCCGCTACGTATCTGCAGCACCTCGACCCGAGCTGGCTGCGCTACTACTACGCGAGCAAGCTCAGCAGCAAGATCGACGACCTCGACTTCAACACGGCCGAGTTCGTCGGCAAGTGGAACAGCGACCTTGTCGGGCGCGTCGTCAACCTCGCGAGCCGTTCCGCGCGGTTCGTCGAAACCACGGGGCTGTCGGCTTCCTATCCCGCGGACGGCGGTCTGTTCGCGCGCGCTGCGGCGGCCGGCGATGCGATCGCCCAGGCCTACGAGTCGTGCGACTACCGCGAAGCGACGCGTCTCGTCATGACCCTGGCCGACGCGGCCAACGAGTACGTCGAGCAGAAGGCGCCTTGGACGATCAAGAAGGACAGCAAGCGAGCGAGAGAACTGCAGGACGTGTGCACGGTGGTCCTGAATCTGTTCCGCCAGATCGCGATCTACCTGGCACCCGTGCTGCCGGAGCTCGCGCGCAAGGCCGGCGAGCTGCTGCAGGAGAGCCTTTCGCGCTGGGATCTCGCCGCAACACCGCGCGTCGGCACCAAGGTCGCGAAGTTCGAGCACATGATGGGGCGCATCGAGGAGCCGAACGTCGCAAAGATCTTCGCCGCGAGCGCCGCCGAAGTACCGGGCCCTGTCGCGCCCGCAAAGACCGCCAGCGCCACGGGCGCGGACGCATTGGCGAAGGAACCGATCGCAGCCCAGATCACGATCGACGACTTCCAGAAGGTCGACCTGCGCGTCGCGCGCATCGTCGCCGCCGAGGCCGTGCCCGAAGCCAAGAAGTTGCTGCGGCTCACGCTGAACCTCGGTGGTACGGAGACGCGCAACGTCTTCGCGGGCATCAAGAGCGCCTACGAGCCGGCAGCGCTCGTCGGCCGACTCGTGGTCGTCGTAGCCAACCTGGCTCCACGCACGATGAAGTTCGGCGTCAGCGAAGGCATGGTCGTCGCGGCCGGAACCGACGGCGAGGTCTTCCTGGTCTCGCCCGATGCAGGGGCACGGCCGGGCCAACGCCTGCACTGAGCGCTCGACCGCCCAACAACAAAACGGGACACGGCCCTGGGCCGAGTCCCGTCCTGAGTCGTTGACCGGGAGGGGGGAGCCGTCGCGGTGGAGCAACGGCACCCCGGGGAAAGGGCTACTTCTTGCCCTTCTTCTTGGTGGCCTTCTTTGCCTTCTTCGCCTTCTTCTTCTTAGCCATTACGCTCTGTCCTTGTTAGGGTTTTGGTTAGGGAAGACCGGCCAGGGCAACACCGAAGTGCGCACCGAAACTCCGGCCACATATCAGGATCGGCACGTCGGGGCCCGCGATTCACCGGAACTCGCGTTGGAGGCTTGAGATACTGCGTCCGTGGCCGGTCGCATCATGACTGCGAATTGGTATCAGATGCAGCATCCATAATGGCTAAGCTCGCACAATCATGAGGCGCTACGCCGGCCCGGACCTGCCTGCAGGTTTTCTGATTTTCTTTGCAGGCTTGGTGCGAACGCGGGGCCGGAAACACCGCGATGGGCTGCACGCAGCCAGCGCTGGGCCGAGCTACGCGCGCTCGAACACACCGTCGAACAGTCAGTCGAACACTCAGTCGAACACTCAGTCGAACAACTTGTCGAGCGTCTTCTTCGCGTCCGTGCCGTAGCCGTCACCGAGGCCAGGATCCTGGTCGCCGCGGTCCAGCGCTTCGCGGTGGATGTCGGCGAGCTTCTTGGCGGTTTCCGTCGCGTAGAGCCGCACCATGCCGACCGTCGTGCGGTCGTCGAAGAGAATCGTCAGCAGCGTGCGATCTCCGACGAGCGACAGCTGGATGTTGTCGCGCTCACCTTGATGAAACATCGCGGTGAACTCTTCCTCGCCGAGCAGCCGCGCCATCTCCTTGGTTGCCGCGAACGAGCCAGCCACCAGCGCGGAGATCGTATCGATGTCGATGGTGCGGAGCTCTCCACGCTTCGTCACGAGGTGTCCCTCCTTGTCGATCAGCAGCGCACACTTGGCGCCCGACAGGCGGAGGAACTCGGCGAGCAACTTGTCGATCTTGTCGACGTCGTTCTTGTAGAACGTCAGCCGGTCGTGCCGGAGCTTGGCGTTCGCAGACATCGGTTTCTTGTCGGCCATGGCGGCTCATCCAGCTTGGTTGCCGAGGAAGAGGTAGGCGACACCTGCTGCGGCAACCAACAGCAGCACGGTCAGTGCAACCAGGACTCCGAAGCCGCCACCCTTGCGAGCTGCAGGCGGCGCGGTGACCGGCGTGGCGGCCACGCGCCTCGCGACCGGGGCGTGCCCCGGCCTGCCGGCCGGCGCCGGCCGACCGGCCGCAGCCACGGGTTTGCGCAGCAACGCGGGAGACGCCCCCCTCGCAGCCGCCGGTGCGGGTGCAGGCGCAGGCCGCCCGACGCCGGGCCGCGCCTGTGGTGGTGCCTTGCCCGCCGGAGCTGGAGCCGGTGCCGGCCGGCCCGCTGGTGCTGCTGCGGCTGGTGCCTTGGCGCCGACCGTCTTGCGCGGATTGCGCCCATCGATCTTGTCGATGCTCTCGAGCACCATCGCGGCGAGCGTCTTCAGCGTCGGGAAGACACCTTCGCCCGTGTAGGCGACGGCTTCGAAGGTCGGCACGCCGAACTTGTTGAGCCGCTTGTCGAGCTCCGCAACCGGCATCGCGTTCGGCAGGTCGCGCTTGTTGTATTGGATGACGTGCGGCAGCTCGCGGATGTCCTTGCCGTATTCGGTGAGGTTCTCGATCAGGTTCGCATAGGACTCGATGTTCTCGTCGATCTTCTCGGGGTCCGAGTCCGCGACGAAGATCACGCCGTCCACGCCCTGCAGCACGAGCTTGCGCGTCGCGTTGTAGTAGACCTGGCCGGGCACCGTGTAGAGCTGGAACTTCGTCCGCATGCCGGCCACGTTGCCCAGGTCGAGCGGCATGAAGTCGAAGAACAGCGTGCGGTCACCGTCGGTGGAGATCGAGGTCAGCTCACCCTTGTTCTCCTCCGGTGCCTTCTGGTGGACGATCTCCAGGTTGGTGGTCTTGCCACTCATCCCAGGGCCGTAGAAGACGACCTTGCAGTTGACTTCTTTGAGCGCGAAGTTGATCTGGACCATGGTTCAGCGGGTCGGTGCAGTTGATCGCTCGAGACTCCGTGTGAAGTCCCTCGGGCGACATCGGTTCATCGACTGGGCCCCCTGGAGCCCTTGAGCCTGCGTGCAAAAAGCCGGCGGCGTCGGGACCGGCTAGCCGAGGCGCGACGCGCGGCGGATGCGCAGCGCCGTCTCCTGGACTTCCTTGCTGGCCTGCGACACATCGGCGAACTGGTCGAACAGGACGACGAGGTAGGAGTCTTCGAGCGTCAGGAAGACGGCCTTGCCGTTGGTGGCGTGCAGCACGAACTGGGAACACGCACCGAGGCCGCCCTCGGCCAGCGTCCGCTTCGTCGTCATCATCAGGTAGGAGGTCAATCCGACCACCACCTCGCTGTTCAGCGTCTTGTCGAAGGACTGGGCGGCCACCATGCCATCGGTGGTCAGCACCGCAGCGCCCTTGACTCCGGGGAGCCGGTGCAGGTCGGCAACCGCGTCGTGGATCTTGTTCATTCGTGGCTCTCCCCGACCGAATGCAGAGCGCCCGCCACGAGCTCCTGCAGATCGGCCATCACTTGTTCGAGGTCGGTGCCGCGGTCGCACTGCGCCGCGGCGAGCACGTCGCCGTAGACACAGATGCAGACGTGGCCGAAGTCGCAGTCGACGACGGTCTTGCTCGCGTTGCCGATGTCGAGCCGCTTGGCGAACCGGTGGGCTGCCTTGGCCACCACACGAACGACGCGCAGGAACGGATCGCGCCCGTCGCGAATCGCGCCCTTGATGAGCGCTTTCGAGCCCCGGATGAAAGTCGCCTTGCGCACGCCCGTGATCTCCGACACCTGCGCGAGGCCGCCGCGCGCGCGGGTCATCGCCTCGTCGCCGTCCGGCTTCGGCGCGGCTGCGAGGGACGGATGCAGCAAGCACCCGTGCCTTTCCACGTCTGCGAGCAGCGCGTCGACGTCGGTCCCATAGTCGTCGAGCCCGGCCACGTGATGCAACAGAGCTTCGAGCTCGATGTCGTCGGGTGCGAGTTGTTTCACGGCTTCGAGATGTTCCTCGGCAGCGCGAACCGCGCCGATCCGGTAGAGCAGTTCGCCGAGCAAGCGACGGGCCTGTCCATCCTTGCGATTCATGGTGACCGCGCGTTGCAGACAGCGCACGGCCTCGTGCCCTTCGCGTGCCGCGAGATCGCGATAGAAGTTCATGAGCTGCGCTTGTCCCTGCACGACCCAGGAACCTGGATCGTCCGGGAAGCGAATACTCCATTCCTGACACGTGGCATGCAGAGCCGCCGTGTCACCGAGCTCGATGAACAACTGCGCGAGCTCGCGAAAGAGCTTGCCGCTCGGCGATCGCGTGAGCTTGGCACGCAGCGTCAACGCCTTCTTGCTGCGCAGCCCCCGACGCGCGCACTCGAGCAACTGGCGCAGTTCGGTGGACTTCGGGAACAGGGTCAACCCGTCCTCGCCCACGCGTTCGGCCTTGTCGTGCATCTCGAGGTTGATGTAGACCTGGCCCAGATCCACGAAGGTGGAAGGAGACGGATGCTCACGGGCCCGCTGTTCGAGCCGTCTCAGGTCCTTCCACACCTTCATCCGCTGGATCAGATGCATGTCGTCACCGAGCCGCTCCGCTAGCGGATCAAGATCACCTCGCCATCCGCAGTCGGCATGCCGACGACGAATTCGTCCATGCCCGGCGCTCCCGGCGTGAAGCCGCTGTCGGCATGCTCCCACTGCACGGTCATCGAGTCGATCAGGATCGACTGCAGCACGTCGTGCGCCGGCCTCGACTTGGCCTTCGTCCGCCGCAGCTGCACCAATGCCCGGTTGCCGCGCACGCGCAGGCCGCGCTGCGGTGTGCCGTTGAGGGGCAGTTCGCTCGAGATCGTGCCGGCCGTCCGATCGATCGCGACGAGCTGGTTGTCGGCACCGATCGCGAGCACGACCGTCTTGCCGAGGGCGATCTCGCCGTCGGTGAGCGTGCGGCCCAGCGGCAGCGTCCACACCACGCGCCCATCCGATTCCTCCACCGCACGGATGGTCCCGTCCGCACACCCGAAATACAGGACGCCGCCCTCGGCGAGCACGCGGGTCACGAGACCGGCAGAGCTCTTCAGCGTGTCCACGCGATTGCCATCGGAGGCATCGAAAACCAGCACGCGGCCTTCGAGCGTGCCGACGTAGATGAGCCGGCCCTTGATCGTGCACGGACCCGAAGGCGTGCTCCCGATCGGAGACGACCACGCCTGGCTGCCGCTCACCTGCTCCCAGCAATGCAGCATGTTCTCGCGGTCGATGATGGCGACGCGTCCCTGGTCGACCGTGAACTCGGTGCCGAAGCCAGCGGCTACGGTCAGCGGCCACTTGCCGCCTTCTTGCGAACGCTCGAGCGGTATGCACTCGATCGTGTTCTCGTTCGTGGTGAAGAACACTCGCGCGTTCTGGATGACCGGCACCGAATCGACCTGCCGGAGTCCGTCCAGATCGTGGAACTTCACGTCCCCCGTACCGTCGCTGCGAGCGAAGGCAAGTCGGCCGCCCCGGAGCCCTACGGCCAGCCAACCTTCGCCGATGCCGACGCCGGTCTGCGCCGGCGAGTCGAACGCGAGGCGGCGGGCGGCCATGATCTCGAGCGCGAACTCGATCTGTTCCTGTTTCCAGTCGAGAGCGACCTGCTGCGGTTGGAACCCTTCGCGCTCGGCCACGAGAGTCGCATTCTGCCCCGGGAAGCAGGACACGACGGCCGGCGTGATCACGGGTGTCTTCTCGCCGCCAACGGTCTGTTCGAGGACAACACCGTCCTTGAGCAGCCTCGCGCCCGCAGGCACGGTCGAGACGAGCACGGGGATCGCGACGCGTCGCGCACTCGCCGTTGCATCGAACTCGGCATGCAGGCGCAAAGCGATCACCCGCGCCTTCTGCCACTCACCACCGGCGATCAGCACATCGTACTCGGCCGTCAGCTGCTCGGCAGTGGCCAGGAACTCCATGAGCCGTTGGTGCGATCGCTCGACCTGCTGCTCGAGCGCCCACGCCGTGTCGCGCGGCATGCCGGCCTGCTTCACGAGCTCCACCACCTTGTTCAGCGCCTGCATCGCTTCCTCGGGATGCCCCGCGAGGAACTGCTCGCGATGCCGCGCCCACTCGCGCTTGTAGCCTTCGCGGACCTTGTTCAGCTCGGCATCGAGAGCGGCTCGTTCTGCCTGCTTCCTCGCTTCGTAGCGCTGCCGCGCCGCCTCGATCTTCTGCAGCTCGCCTTCGGCCGTTGCGACCGACGTCGTCAGCGGGAAGGTGCTCATGAACGTCTGATAGGCATTCGCGGCAGCTGCGTAGTCCTCGCGCGCGAGCTGCTCGCGCACGTCGATGGTCGCGAACTCGCTCTCGGCGTAGTCGTTGTAGAGCCAGTAGCCGAAGCCGGACCCCAGCAAGAGGACGAACAGCACGGCGAGCCCGCTCAGCGTTCGGCCGCGGCGCCTGGACCGCTCGTCGAACTCGTAGAGCTTGCGCACGCGATCGGCGATGTCGCCGCGCGTGCGATCCAACTGCAGGACCTTCTGCAGGTAGGCAACACCTTCGAGCGGCTTGCCCTGCCGGACGAGGTCTTCGGCGATGGACTCGTAGAGCTCCATCACGCGCTTCTGATCGCCGGCCTTCAGGTGCACGTTGACGAGCGCCTTCTTGAGATCCGGGTCCCTCGGATCGCACAGCAGCAAGTGCTCGAGCACGGTCCTCACGCGCCCGAGGTCCCCCAACTCGAGCAGCAGATCCACGAGTTCCTTGCCCTCGGCGATCGGGTCGAAGTCGGGCAGAGAGACCCTCGAAGCACCGAGAGTCAGATCGACGAGTCGCTCTCGCGCCTGCAGATCGGTCGGCACGAGGTTCCTGACCTCGAGCAGCCGCTTGGCCGCGCCCGCGCGATCGCCATGGTTCTTGCGATGCTCTGCCTCGCACTCGAGGTGGTAGATCGCGTTCTCGAACTGCTCGGCAGCCTGGTAGGCCTTCGCGGCCAGCGAATGGACTTCCGGGATGCCGATGCCCTGTGCGATCGCACGCTCGTACAGATTGATCGCGTCCTGCAGCCGGCCCTCACCGAGACACTCCTTGGCGAGCGGCAGCAGCTCGCTCGAGGCCAACGGTGCGATCGCTCCGGCCTCGAGCAGGTTGCTGATGACCTTGCAGACCTGGAAGGTCGACAGGCCCGTCATCTCGATGATCCGCGCGCAGTTTCGCCGCCCGTCCAACAGCTCGAAGATCGCGGGCCCATCGGGACCGAACTGGTTTGCATCGACCGACTCCGCCGTGGCGACGAACAGTTCCGTGACGTTCGGCACGCCCTGGCTGATGTAGGCCCACTCGTCGATGCGTCGAGCGGCCTCCATGATCACGCTGTCGCAGTTGAAGAAGAAACGCTCGTCGACCGCCCCGACATACCCTTCGAGACTCTTGGCGGCTTCGTGGAACTCGAACTTGGCGTCGCGGCAGAAGAAGAGCGAGTAGATGTCCTCCTCGATCTCGGTGCGATACTGCTCCTCGAGTTCGCTCGCTTCGAGATAGCCGCCGGCCAACAGGCTGTCCGTCAGCGGCCGCCCCTCGCGCGCGGCGTGATCGCGCACCTCGTCGACGGCGGCGGCACTCAGACGCCCCGTGCGCACGAGCCCCGCGACCACACGATCGAGTACGAGGTGCACGTTGTGGTGGACGGTCACTCCTCGTTGGTCGAAGTAGAGGACCTTCCACATCCTGGCGGACTGGATGCTCAAGAGACCGACCTTCCGATTGAGGGCCAGCATCTGGAACACCTGTGCCAGATCTACACTCGCAAGATCTCCTCGTAGTGCCATAGACGTGTGCGGTCCGAACGCGTTATCCGTCGCGTGGTCCTATCGACTGGCGGCAGAAGCACGTTGAGGCGATGACGGAAACCCAGGCATCACGGGAAGGTGCATGCCGACGAACCTGCACCGGCAAGCCACACCCCCACCGCGGTGAACCACGGTGCGATGCCGATCAACAGCCCGCGCTGTGGGTAGAAGGGCCACCGGGCGCCCCAGGCACCTTGCCGCCGCGGGGCCGGTGCCGTACTGTCCGCGCCATGTTGTTCGTGGCCCGATTCCTGCGAGCGTGCTTGGCACGACTGCATTCGCTCTGCGGGTGGATCGGATACCGGTTCGGCTTCCGCGCGGCAGCGCGCCGGCACTACGAACGCGTGCTCGTGCTGCGCGGCTGCGATTTCCCGGCCTACGTGCACTTGGGCCGGATCGCGTTCGACGTCGGCGACTACGCCGGGTGGCGACGCGAGTTCGAACACGCGCGGCGCGCCGATCCGCGGCGCTTCGAGAGACTGCGCCATCGGTTGGATTTGTTCGAGCCGCGCCTCGCGGGCACCGACTTCGACCGGCAGGGCACGTTTGCCACTTTCGACGACACGGGCGCGCGAGCCACGTGGCGTTCGCTGCGACCGTTCGGCGGCAACGGCGGCCATCGCGCCAACTCGACGCGGCCCGACCTCCCGGTCGAGCCCAGCCTCGACGCGTTGCTGCCGGGCTGCGATGCGCCCGCCGAAACGAGTTTCGACTCCCAGAACGGCGCCGTCAGCGAGAATTGCGACCGGGCCGCCGACGCGAACGCACACGACGATTGTGGGTCGACTGCCGAACGGCGGCGCTTCCGCGCCCTGGGTCCGATCGCCGCGAGCGACCTGAAGCGGCTCGATTTCGACGATCTGCTGCGGCGTCTGTCTAGTTGAACCGGCGCAACGCGGGGAAATAGCAAAGGCGAAACACGCACCCAGCCCCGCTGCGACGGTTCCGTTTGCAACCGCCCGAGAACGGCCTCGGTGGCTTCGGAACGGCGTAGACGCTAGATTCCCGCCGACTTCGCCGCCCATGCACGCCACCGCTCTCGAATCCGTTCACGTAGCTCTCGGCGCCCGCATGGTGCCGTTCGGCGGCTGGAACATGCCGGTCCAGTATCGCGGCATCCTCGACGAGGCCCGCACGGTGCGCACGAAAGCCGGGCTGTTCGATCTCGGCCACATGGGCCGCGTGCGCATCAAGGGCCCCCACGCCATCGAGTTCCTGCAGAAGCTGCAGACCAACGACGCCGCCGCGATCCCGCCCGGAAAGATCCGCTACTCGATGATCCTGAACGAGCAGGGGCTCACGCAGGACGACATCCTCGTGTACCGCAATCCGAAGAGCGACGGCTTCTTCCTGGTCGTGAACGCCGGCAACACGGCACGCGACCTCGAGATCATGCGCAAGACGAGCAAGGGCTTCGACGTCGTCGTCGAGGACTGCACGCGCACGCTCGGCATGATCGCGATCCAGGGCCCGCTGTCGCAACAGATCGCGCAGCGGTTCTGCGCGGGCGACCTCGCGTCACTCAAGTACTACGCCTGGATGGAGACCGTCGTGTGCGGCCTCCCGATGACGATCTCGCGCACCGGCTACACGGGCGAAGACGGCTTCGAGATCTACGCGCCCAAGGGAAGCGAGAAGAAAGTGTGGGATGCGTTCTTCACGGCGGGTCGCGCGGACGGCCTGACCGCGATCGGCCTCGGCGCGCGCGACACGCTGCGCCATGAAGCGGGCATGCCGCTCTACGGTCACGAGATCGACGAAACGACGAACCCGCTCGAAGCCGGCCTCGACTGGGCGGTCAAGATGAACCACGAGTTCACGGGCAAGCAGGCGTTGGAGCGCCTGGTCGCCGCGGGCGGGACGGGGCGCAAGCTCGTCGGGCTCACGAGCCCGAGCAAGCGTTGCCCGCGACAGGGTTATCCGATCGTGCGGGCCGGCGAGAAGGTTGGACAGGTCTGCTCGGGCAACATCTCGCCGACGTTGGACACCAACATCGCCACCGCATACGTTCGCACCGACGTGGCCACTCCCGGCACGGCCCTCGAGTTCCTCGTGCGCGACAAGGGCGAACCCTGCGTCGTCGTGCCGCTGCCGTTCTACAAACGCCAACGCTGAACCGCACGCCTCTCCCCCCACGTCAGCCTCCAGAGCCGCACTGAAGAGAAGAACATGCGTCCCACCGACTGCAAGTATCAGAAAACTCACGAGTGGTGCAAGATCCAGAATGGCATCGCGACCATCGGCATCACCGACTACGCGGTATCCCACCTCAGCGATCTCGTGTTCCTCGATCTGCCCGCGAAGGGCGCGTCCGTGAAGATCGGTGAGAGCTTCGGAGAGATCGAGTCGGTGAAGGCGGTCAGCAGCCTCTACTCGCCGGTCAACGGGGAAGTGATCGACAGCAACAAGGACCTGCCGGACAACCTCGAATGGTTGGCGCAGGAGCCGTTCGGCAAGGCGTGGATGATCCAGGTCAAGGTCACTGCCAAGTCACCAGACCTGCTCGAAGCAGCCGCCTACGAGGCCCACTGCAAGGCCGAAGGCTGACGGTGCGCCTCATCGTCCACGAGCCGTCCGAGGCCGCGTGGAACATGGCCGTGGACGAAGCGCTGTTGGTCGCCGGCATCGAGCCGACGTTGCGCCTCTACGGTTGGTCCCCGCATGCCGTCTCGCTCGGATACTTCCAGCGCATCGAGGAGTTTCGCGACCTGCCGCCCGACACGCCGGTCGTGCGGCGCCTCACGGGAGGTGGTGCGATCCACCATGGCGACGAGATCACGTTCTCGCTGACAGTCGACGCCGCGTCGCTGCCGCGCGACATCGGCGCCAGCTACCGGCTGCTGCACGATGCCGCCGTGGCCGCGCTGGCCGCTGCCGGTGTGCCGAGCCGGCGCCTGCACGGAGGCGCGACTACCAGCACGAGACCCACGGACCGCTGGTGCTTTGCCCAACCGGGGTGCTTCGACGTGGTCACCGACCGCGGCAAGCTGCTCGGATCCGCACAGCGGCGCATCCGCTTCCCGCGCGCGCGCGTGTTGCACCATGGCTCGATCGTGCTGAACCGGCCCGAACTCACGCCTTTTGTCGGTGCGACGGCCGACGCCACCGACTGTACAACGGCATTCGCGCAGAGACTCAGGGACCTGCTCGGCGCGCACATCAGCCGTGCGCTCGCGATGGACCTGCGACATGGTGCCCTGACCACTGCAGAACATGCGCTGGCAACGCAACTCTGCAGCGAGCGATACCGCGACCTCGCGTTCGTACAGCGCAGCTGAGGCATCGCGGCCGAGACTACGGGCCCAATGCTGTCAAGTCGGGCACGACGCGGCGACGAAATCTAGCGGTCACGCCACCGCGCCATGATCAGCACCAGCGCCGCACTCGAAGGGCTCGTCGATGGCACGGTCAGCATCCCGGCCATCCCGGCGGTGCTCACGGAGATCACCGCGATCTTCAACTCGCCGCACGGTTCGGCCAAGGATGCGGCCGCCGTCATCGCGAAGGACCAGGCGCTCGCCAACCGCGCGCTGCAGCTCGTCAACAGTTCGCTCTACGGCCTCAAGAACCCGATCTCGGACATCAATCTGGCCTGCTCGATGCTCGGCCTCGCGACCATCAACACGCTCGCCGTGCAGGCAACCGTGCTGCAGACCTTCGCGAACACGGTCGCCGTGGACGGGTTCGATGTGCAGTGGTTCTGGGACCACAGCTTCAAGACCGCCGTCGCTTGCCGCATGCTGGCCCAGCTCTCGCCTGCCGCCCACGGGCTCTCCAAAGAGGACGCCTACACGTGCGGGCTGATCCACGACATCGGCAAGCTGATCCTCATCGACTCGCACGCCATCCGGTTCGGCGAGGCACTGAGCCTGTCGAACAAGGCGCAGATGCCGCTGGCCAAGGCCGAGACCGAGGTGTTCGGGTTCAACCACGCGCACGTCGGCGGTCTGCTGGCCGGCCGTTGGAGGTTCGGCGCCGCGGTGCAGGCCGCGGTCACTTACCACCACAACCCGGCTGCCAACCCGGATGAGCGCGCACTCGGTTTCCTGCTCATGGCCGCCAACACGATTGCACACCAGGCGGCCGGCGCCACGAACGGCGGCTACCGCGGCGACACCTGCGACGACGAGGCCATGCAGGCCCTGGGTCTGACCGACGCTCAGCGCGCGGAGATCCTCGCCGCGACGATCCCGGCCTGCCGCGAGAGATGAGCGGGTAGCCTACCCCGCATGGCGCTCGACGAACTGCTGGCCCGCGAAGGCCTCGCTCCTCCTCTGCGCTTCTTGGTCCTCGCGATCACCGCGGTCTGGCGCGCGGACTGGGACACGCTGCAGGCCTGTGCCCGCGCCGCGGCCGCGCGTTCCTTCCCGCGTCAGGACCTCGAAGAGACCCTGCTGCAGTCGGTCCTATTCTGCGGATTCCCGCGCGCTGTCACGGCATTCGAACAGCTCGGAGAAGCCTGGCCCGCGGCAACGGCGCCGACCGGTGGCGGCCTGCCGCGAGCCGAGCAGGGTCCGGCCGGCCAGGTTCTGTTTGCGCGGATCTACGGACCGAACGAGGCTTCGGTCCGGGCGATGTTGAAGACCTTCCACGAGGATTTCCACGACTTCGTACTCGAAGCCGCCTACGGCCGGATTCTCACGCGACCGCACCTCGGGCCTCGCGTGCGCGAAGTGCTCGCGGTGGCGGTGCTCGCGGCCCAGGACCAGTTGCGCCAATTCGTCGCCCACGCGCGAGGCGCCCTGCACTTCGGCAGCAACCTCGCCGAGTTGCGGGAGACGCTTGTCTCGGTGTTCGGGGAGACGGCGCAGGTCGAAGGGTGGCTCGCGCGGCTCCGGCATTCCAGCGGCGACAGCGAAAGGTGAGGGATCAGTTGATCAACACCCTCGGCGCGGCCAAGATGTAAGGAAGACTCTCCACCTCGCCCCCGGAGGACCGAGCGACGTGCCCACTCCTCCTCGGTGGAGAGTCTTGTTGTGTCCGCGAGCCGAGGATCACACCGCGGCCGGGACACGTGAACTACCCATCGCACCGGGGCGAGTTTCACTTCGTGGCAAGAAAAAGGTCGCGAGGTGCGGTCCACGATGAGCCGGTCACGCGCGTTGTGGCTGCCTTGATCTCGCGCGACTGCACGAACTGGTCCGCGTGGCACGGCGCGCATCGCCACGAAGGCACGAGTCCTCTCGGCCCAAGCGTGTCACCGGGAAACGGACCGAGGACATGCGGCACGTCTGCTCCTCTGCGCGCAACGAGCACTGGCCGCGATTGCCGCGGCCGAACAAGCGGTCGCGAACATGCCGCCGACCACGGGATCACTCGAGTACTCGCGGCTGATCCAGGCCACCGAGGCCCACGGGCATCCAGCCAGCACCGCACGGTAGCATCTGCCCGCATGCTCGCTGCCCTGCGCACCTCGGCCCTCGTGTTGGCATCCGCCTGCACCGTCGAGCCACCGGCCGTGATGCAGAGCCAGACGCCGCCGACTTTCGACCTCGTGCTGCGTGGCGTCACGCTCGTCGATGGCGCAGCTCGCGTGCTCACGAACGGCAACCTCGGCATTCGCGACGGCAGGATCGCGGCCCTCGGCGAGTTCGCCGTGCCGAACGGCACACCGGTGCTCGAGCTCGCGGGGCTCTACGTGGCCCCCGGCTTCATCGACGTGCACACGCACGTGGACTCCGACATCGTGCGCGAACCGCTCTGTCAGAACTTCCTGCGCATGGGGGTCACGACGCTGATCACGGGCAACTGTGGCAGCTCGGTGCAGGACCTCGCCGCGCACTTCGCGCGCCTCGAGAAGGGTGGCATCGGGCTCAACTACGGCAGCCTGGTCGGCCACGGCACCGTGCGCACGGCGGTGATGGGCTCGCAGAACCGCGCCCCCGATGCGGCAGAACTGCAGCGCATGATGGACCTCGTCGAGATCGGCATGCGAGCGGGCGCCTTCGGCCTCTCGACGGGGCTCATCTACGTGCCGGGCACCTACGCGGAACGCGCGGAGATCTCGGCCCTCGCGACGATCGCGGGTCGCTACGGCGGGCTCTACGCGAGCCACATGCGCAACGAGGGCAACAGCGTGCTCGAGGCCATCGACGAAGCGCTCGCGATCGGCTCGGCAGCGTCGGTGCCCGTGCACATCAGCCACATCAAGTGCACGGGCAAGCCGAACCACGGTCGCTCGGCCGAAGTGCTCGCCGTGCTGCAGCAGGCCAGGGCCAGGGGCGTGCGCGTGACCGCCGACCAGTACGCCTACGACGCGAGCTCGACCGGACTCGACGTGCTGTTCCCCTCCGCCGAGCTCGACGTCGGCCGCGAGAAGTTCGCGGCGCGCCTGCGCGACGATCGCGAGTTTCGCGCGAAGATCCACACGGCGCTGCTGACCAAGATGGACGAGGTCGGCTTCGGCGACTTCGGCTATGCGCGGATCGCATCCGCGAAGGCCGACGCCGAGCTGAACGGTCTGCTGCTCTCCGAGGCAGCCCAGAAGCGCCTGCAGCGCAGCGACCGCGATGCGCAGGCCGACATGGCCATCGCGTTGTACGTGGCCTCCCCCACGTCCCGCGTCGGCATGGTCTACCACACGATGGCCGAACAGGACGTCGAGCGTTTCATGCGAGAGGATTGGATCGCGGTCGCGAGCGACGCCGGGATCCGGGCCGACGTCAGCGTCGAACGCCCGCATCCTCGCGGCTCCGGCAACAATCCGCGCGTGCTCGGCCACTACGTGAGGGAACGCGGCGTCACGGACCTGCCGACGGCGATCCACAAGATGACGTCGCTGCCGGCCGGGATCTTCGGTCTCGAGGACCGCGGCGAGCTGCGTGTCGGCGCGTTCGCCGACCTCGTCGTGTTCGACCCTGCGAAGGTCCTCGACCAAGCCACGTTCGCCGAGCCCCTGCGGCATCCCGAAGGCATCCGCATGGTGTTCGTCAACGGGGAGATCGCGGTGAACCAGGGCCTGTTGACCGGCGTGCGCGCCGGCAGGGTGTTGCGGCGCACGGCTGTGCGGAGCGGCGCGTGAAGACCGTCGTCGTGCTCGCCGCCGTGTTGGTCGACATGTTCCTCTGGGGCGCGCTCGCTCCGTGCGTCGTTGCCCAGGAGCAGGGCACGCCACCTCCCGTGCCGGAGGCAAAAGAGCTCATCGCCCGCCACACGAAGCTCGATGCCGAGCGGCGCTCGAACGTCGTGCGCAACATGGAGCGGCGCCTGCAGCGCGAGTCCGATGAAACCCTGCAGCGGATCCAGTCGGCGCAGCAGGGCAAGGCCGCGTATCCGGTGGCCAGCCAGCCCGTGTGGTTCGACGAGGGCATCTTCGCGACGGGCGCCGCCGCGCGCTCGCTCGTCGCCCAGGACAGCGAGACCCACCGCCGCATGACGCGCGGCATGCACCCGTTCGAGTTCCTGCCCAACCTCGTCGCGGGCGTCTACTACGATTGGCGGCAGGGCGTGGCGGTGCGGCGCCCCACCGACCTGACCGACGACGAGCGCTTCGCGAACTACGCGCACGGCTACACGCACGGTACCGACCACCTGGTGGCCCAGGTGCTGGCCGCGCTCGACAAGGACCCGATGCAACGACGCCTCGGCACCTACTTCGAGCACCTCTACGCCGACCGCAACGGCGCGGTCTTCGCGGGCGTGAGCCTGTTCGACGCGTGGCGCGCGGGCACCACGCTCGAGATGCCCGACACCGACGCTATCGCCTACGCGCAGCTCGTGCTCGGCACGCAGTCGTTCGTGGCCCCGTTGCCCGACAATAGGCGCCGCGACAGGCTCTACGACAAGATGAATGAAGGCTACACCTCGCACCGCGACTACCGCACGCTGCGTCTCGCGATCGCGGCTTCGTTCGTCGCTGCGACGCCGAGGATCGATGCCACCTACGAGCCGCTCGTCGCGCGCTGCCACTGGCTGTGGCAGAAGCACGATCTCGACCTCGCCAAAGTGCGCGACTACGTGCTGGGGACCGCCGACCGCGCGGAGTTCATGAAGCGCGTCGACGAAGCGATGAAGACCGAGGGCGACCTCGTCACGGCGCGGCGCACCGTGCTCACCGACATCGCGACGTTCCTGCGCGCGCTGGCCGACCGCGAGCTCCGCGCTGCGAACGGCTGACGGGCACGCCGGCGCGCTCCGCGTCACCGCCGCAGCCAACCGCGGCGGCGCAGCGAGCGCGCGAGCTTCTCAGCGAGCCGCCGCCAGGTCGTATGCCGCGCGTCCCGATCGAGACCGAGCGCTTTCAAGAAGCGCATCGTCTCGGCGCGCGTCGGCACCGTCTCGAGATGGGTCCGATGGCGCACCACGTAGCGCTGCATGCGCACGAGCATGTCGTCGCGATCGGCCTCGGCCAGCGGTTTGCGCAACGTCGCGCGATCGAGATCCACGAGCACCGCGCGCACCTTGTCGCCGCGTGGACTGCACAGCACGTTGTCGAGGTGCAGATCGGGATGCCGCAGCCCCGCCGCAAACGCGAGCTGCACGACCGTGCCGACCGCATCCGCCGCATATCGCCGCAGCGCCGGATGGGCGGCCAGGAACGCGGGCAGCCGCAGCGCATCCGGTAGCAGTTCCGTGCAGAGACGCAACCGCCAGAAGGCACGCCCTCGCCTCGCCACGGCCGCGATCGGCGTCACGACCGGCACGCCCTCGCGTCGCAACGCCGCGAGCAGTTCGAGCTCGGACCGCGCGCGGCCGGGCCGTGCGTATCGGTCGTGAAGCAGCGAACCGAGCGCGCCGCCGCGTCGATAGGGCCGCACGACGACCTGCCGTTCACCGAGCCGAAGCAGGCCGACGCCACCTCGACCCTTGGCGCCCGGCAGCGGCTCGAGCGCGGCCCAGAACGGGGCGAGGCCGAGCCCGGCGAAGTCTGGGTGCACCCAGCCGATTGCCCCGTGAGCACGCTGTTCGACGAACTCACCAGTGGAGGCCACCTCGCCATGATAAGGATCCATGCGCGGCCAGATACACGACGAGACTGGAAGTCGGAGCACGGATGCCGAATGCTCGTGGTCCGTGCGATGACAGCCATCCCGAGCAACGCCCTCGAGACACGCCTGCCCGGCGAACGACTGCTGCCGGCCGGCGGTCGTGTGCTGCTCGTGCGCCTCTCGGCGCTCGGCGACGTGTTGTTCGCGCTCGAGACCGTCTCAGCACTGCGCCGCGAACGGCCCGACGTGCACGTCGACTTCCTCGTCGAGGATCGATTCCAGTCCCTGCTCGCGGGCCACCCCCAGATCGACCGCGTGCTGGTCTACCCGCGCAAGAGCTGGCTCGCGATCCCACGCAGCGTGCTCGCGATGCGGCGCCGGCGCTACGACGTCGTGCTCGACGTGCACGGCATCCTGAAGAGTGCGCTGCACGTGATCCTGGCGCGCGGCAAGACCAAGGTCGGCGCCGCGGCCCCCGCCTCGCGCGAGGGTGCCGCGCGCGCCTACGGTCTCGTGGTGCCGATGCCCACGCCGGTCCCTCACCGCGCCGACATCGGTCACCATCTGCTGCGCGCGATCGGCCTCTCGGGACAGCCCACGCCACCCGTGCTCGCCACGCCGCCGGCGCCGCCAGACCTGCTCGCGGGTCTTCCTGCACCTCGTGTGCTGCTGCACCCCGGCACCTCGGCGTTCGCGGTGTTCAAGCGCTGGCCCGGCGAACGCTTCGCCGGACTCGCGCGCGCGCTGCGCGATCGCGGCCTCAGCGTGCTCGTCGGCTTCGGCCCCGGCGAACGCGCGCTAGCCGAACCGTTGCTGGCCCGGGCACCGGGCAGCCGCGGGGTCGACGGCACAGCACTCGGGCTGCTCGGACTGGCGGGAGTCATGCGCGAGTGTGCGGTCGTCGTCGCTGCAGACACCGGCCCACTGCATCTCGCGGCCGCGGTCTCCGTGCCATGTGTCGCCCTGTTCGGACCGAAGGACCCGGCCCGCTACGGGCCGCGTTCGCATGGCGACGTGCGCCACGAGATTCTCTACCACGACGTGCCATGCCGGCCGTGCCGTCGCCGGACCTGCGTCAGTCCACAATGTGTGCTCGGCATCGGCAACGACGACGTGCTGGCCGCCGTGTTGCGCCAGCTGGCCGCGCAGGGGTCGTCATGACTGTGGTGCCGACGACGGTGATCCGCCATCACAAGGAGAAGCTCAGCAAGTGCTCGCTGCGGTTCCTGCACGATCGAGCCGAAATGACGTTCCTGAAGCACCGGCCCGGCTTCCGTTTCGACGCGACGGGCTTCGTGCTGCTCGCGATCGACGCGGCGCCGCTGTCGGCTGCGGACGCGGGTCATGCGCTGCTGCTGCTCGACTCGACCTGGCGCTGGTTGCCGCGACTCATGGCCTGCATCGGCGGCGAGCCGATCCGGCGTTCGATCCCGAGCCAGATCCGCACGGTGTATCCGCGCACGAGCAGGGTCTTCGAGGATCCGCCGGAAGGGCTCGCTTCGATCGAAGCGCTCTACGTCGCACGCCGCATCCTCGGCGACGACGACGAGAGCCTGCTCGACGGCTACCACTGGAAGCAGGCGTTTCTCGCGAACCTCGCGGCGAGCGAAGTCCGCTGACGGCCTCACGGCCGCGCGAGCGCCATCGCGAGTTTCTCGGGCGACGGCTCGACACCCGGTTCCGCGGTCGCGATCCAGACGAACACGGCGCGCGCGTCGCCGAGACGTGTTCCATCGACCGTGACGCGCAGCGGCGTCACAACCTGCGCCTGGAACGTGTCGCCCGGCGTGTGGTGCACGAAGTGCAGGTCGACAAAGACAGCACCAGCCGGTCTCTCGACGAGGCACAGATCGAACGAGTGGCCGCCCGTCGGCGCCACGAGCTCGACCTCGAGCCCGCGGTCGCCGAGGTGCCTGGCGTGCACCGCGGGGCCGGACCAATCCGGGACCCAGATCGCTGGGGCGGGCCCCGCGCAGGCCCCGAGCAGAATCGCCAGCAACAGCGCGGCCCGGATCACAACAGTCTCCGGATCACTGGCCGGGATCCGGGTTGCGGCCCGACCGACATCATGGTGGCGAGGTCCTCCATCGCGAAGTCGCGGCCCGAGAGGTTGTCGCCCGCACCGATCACGACCGCCTGCGGCGCGTCGAGACTCGGCCACGCACCGAACAGCTCACCAGGATCACCGATGAAGCCGTCGTTGTCGCGATCCGTCCCGGCCACGAGCAGGTAGGTGCCCGGCGTGATCGAGCCCATCGCGAACTGGAAGCTGCTGCCGGCCGTCGTCTGGACCTGGAACCGCGCCTCGAGCGTCTCCGGGTCGACGAGCACGATGAACACCGTGTCGTTCGATGCCGGCGACGCGCCGACCTGCAGCCGAAAGTCGATCTCGACCGAGACCGGCGTCGCCCCGTCGAGATAGTTGAGCGTCAGCCGCGTCTGATAGACGCCGTTCTGGAGCCCCGTGCGGTCGACGGTCACGTCGAGGCGGTCTTCGGCGATGCCGTTGCTCGGCGTCGCATCGACGAGCGTGCCATCGAACCACGGCGCCGCAGGCTGGAACGCGAAGCTGTCGAACACGAGGTTGCCGGTGCCGCGGTTCTCGAGCGCCAACGAGAGCTGCGTGAGGTTGCTGCCGAAGTCGACCGCGGCAGGCGTCGCGACGAGGATCGGGTTCGTGACGGCGCCGCCACCAGCCGCCTGCACGGCCGCGAGCGCATCGACGAGCCGGCCGTTGTTCGGCAGCCCGGCGACGGGCACTGCACTGTTGATCAGGATCGTGCGGATCTGGCCCGCGGTCAGCGACGGATTGCGCGCCTTGACGAGAGCCGCGACGCCGGCCACGTGCGGGCTCGCCATCGACGTGCCGTTCTCGAACGCGAAGAACAGCTGCCCTTGGTCGTTCGCCATGCACGAGAGCACGCCGTCGGGAAACGAGTCGCCATTGCGATCGGCGGTCATGTCGCCGCCCGGCGCCCAGATGTCGACCGTCGGGCTGAAGTTCGAGTATGGCGCGCGCGCGCGCACCAGGTCGACCGCACCGACCGAGAGGACCGAGTCGAACCCACCCGGAGAGTTGAACGCGGCCGAGTTGTCGTTGCCCGCGGCCGCGACGATCAGCACGCCGGCGTTCGCCGCGGTGTTGCACGCCTGCTCGAGCACGGTGCTCCCGCCGGGACCACCGAGGCTCATGTTGATCACGTCGGCGCGCTGCGCGGGCAGCTGGCCGCTCGCATTCGTGAGACGCGCTGCATAGAGGATGCCGTTCGCGATGTCGTCGATGCTGCCGCCGCCGCGGCCGAGCACGCGCACGATCATGAGCTTGCAGTTCCAGTCGACGCCCGCGACACCCGCGCCGTTGTTGCCGTTCGCTCCGATCGTGCCCGCGACGTGCGTGCCGTGGAAGCTGCTGCCCTGCGGCGTCAACAGGTCGCCGTTGTCCTCGGGATTCGGGTCACGGCCGTCGCCGTCGCGCGCCGTCGCCGGATTGCTGATCATGTCGAACCCGTCGCTCGTGAGACGACCAGTGAACTCGGGGTGCGCGGACACGATGCCCGTGTCGAGCACGGCGACGATCACGTTCGCCGAACCCTGCGTCAGGTCCCACGCCTGCTCGAGGTTGATCTGCGGGTAGTGCCACTGCTTGTCGTAGAACGTGTCGTTCGGCTGGACCGTCGCCTGTAGCATGTAGTTGGGGCTCGCACACCGCACGCCGTGCATCTTGCACATCTGCTCGGCCGCGCAGCAGGTCGCGAACTCGGCGCTCTGTGCGAGTGCTGCACCGTGCACGACGCTTTCGCGGCCGACCGCTGCGCGCGCGCGGAAGACGGCGACGGGTCCACCCGAACGCACGAGCTCGAAGTCGTCGCTGGCGAGGTCCTGGGCGGCAGCACCGGGCTCGAGCCAGGCGACGACCTCGCCTGGCTCCATGGGGTCCATCACGGGGAACGTGGAGCCGAACGAGCCGGGTGCCAGTGCGGGCAGGCGCACCTGGCCCGAGATGCTGGCAGTCGCGGTCCCACCGCCGCCGCCACCACCACCGCCGCATGCAACCGCGAGCAGACCGACCCAGGAGAACAGCCAAGAACGACGCAAGAACGAGTGCTTCATGGAAGGGTGGCGACAGAACGGAGTGGTCTCGCCGGCGTGGCACTTTCGTCGTCAGCGCGCACGCCTCGGCGACGAGTGGCACGCCCGCCAGGAATCGAACCTGGGACCACCGCTTTAGAAAAGCGGTGCTCTATCCAACTGAGCTACGGGCGCTTGCTGCGGCCACGATAACGCTGGCCATCGGGGAAGGCACGCGAACGCACAGCCACGGTGAACACGTCGGGGCGGAAACATCAGCTCGCGGCTCGATGAGGAGCCCTGGCCAGTCGGGTGTCGTCCGATGGCGAATGCAGGTGACGCGTCGGCGCCCCCGGCGCGTCGGGATACGAGTGTTCTGGTCGTGTCGCGCCAGCTCCGCGGCTGACGAACGTCTCCACGATCGTCCTGGAGCACGCCGCCACACGACCCAGTCGTCATCGCCCTCCTTTCCGTGCAACTCCGAGTCCCGATGCGTCTCCTCCTTCACAGCGGCGGCATCGATAACCCCCACGGCGCTGGTCGAACGGCAAACTGCCTGCCTGCATGGAGGAGCGGGGCTGCATCCAGCTGAGCACGGCGCTGCCCGCGGCCACGGTTGCACTCGCCGGCACTGAAGGCTCGCTGAGGCGCAACCACTGAAGCCGCCGAAGCGGAAACAGCAAGCTCGCCATTCCCATCGCAGAGGGCGTTCGCTATCCTGCTCGCCCCCAATGCTCGAGGTCGCACCCGCCGGAAGTCCCCAACGACTCTGGTCCGGCGCCTGGGTGCTGGAGACCTGATGCCGGCCAGCCTGTTTCGATCGTCGCGGCGGTTGCCGCACACCGAGGCTGGCTCCTTTCCGAAATGACTGCCAACGAATTCGCTTTGCTCGGACTGTCCGAGCCCATCCTGCGCGCGCTCGCGGCTCGCGACTATTCGACTCCCACGCCGATCCAGACCCGCGCCATTCCGCACCTGCTGGAAGACCGCGATCTGCTCGGCATCGCCCAGACCGGCACCGGCAAGACCGCAGCGTTCGCGCTGCCGATGCTGCAGCGCCTTGCGGAACGCAACGTGCGTCCGATGCCGCGCATGCCGCGCTCCCTCGTGCTCGTGCCGACGCGCGAGCTCGCGACGCAGGTCGCCGACTCGTTCGAAGCCTACGGCCGCTACCTCGGCCTGCGCGTCGCCGTGATCTTCGGCGGCGTCGGCCAGAATCCCCAGGTCCAGATCCTGCGTTCCGGTATCGACGTCCTCGTCGCGACGCCCGGGCGTCTGCTCGACCTGATGCAGCAGCGTCACTGCGATCTGTCCGAGGTCGAGACCCTCGTGCTCGACGAAGCCGACCGCATGCTCGACATGGGCTTCCTGCCCGACGTGCGGCGCATCCTGTCGACGCTGCCGCGCGACCGGCAATCGCTGTTGTTCTCGGCGACGATGCCGCCCGACATCACGGCGCTAGCGAACAACTTCCTGCGCGACCCGCTGCGCGTCGAGGTGTCGCCGCCGACCAAGACCGCGGACCTCGTCACGCAGAGCATCTGGTTCGTCGCCAAGGTGCAGAAACGCGACCTGCTCGCCGAACTGCTCGGCGATCCGGCTTTCGAGCGCACGTTGGTCTTCACGCGCACGAAGCACGGCGCGGACAAGGTCGTGAAGCACCTGCGCAGCGTGCGCATCCCGGCCCACGCGATCCACGGCAACAAGTCCCAGAGCGCGCGCGAACGTGCGCTCGACGACTTCCGTTCGGGTCGCGCGCATGTGCTGGTCGCCACCGACATCGCCGCACGCGGCATCGACGTGCCAGACATCACGCACGTGATCAACTTCGACCTGCCGAACATTCCGGAGAGCTACGTGCACCGCATCGGGCGCACGGCGCGCGCAGGACGCAGCGGCATCGCGATCTCGTTCTGCGACCACGAGGAGCGCGAGTATCTGCGCGACATCGAGAAACTCATCAAGCAACGCATCGCAGTCGCGGGTGAGTGGAACCAAGGCGCCAGAAAGCCAGCGCCTGCTGATCCCGCGCGCCGAGTGCGCCACCCGGAGTCCGCGAGCACGCGCCGCGAGCTCCCGCGGCCCGCGAAGCGGAACCGACCCGAGCCACGCGAGGCACGCGGCCCCTACGTTCCCCAACCGCCGAAACCACCCGCGCAGGAAGGGCGTCGTGGACACGGGCCGGCGCGCCACGGGCGTCCGCACGGCGGTCACAAACATCGCCCCGCGACGCCGAACTACGTCGATCCCGAGCAGCGCCGCAAACCGCAGCAGCCGCACCTCGACGAGCGCGATGAGCGCACGGCAAAGCAGCCGCATTGGATCCAGCAGCCGGGGCCGCGCCGTTCGAAGCACTCACACCGGCGCTGATCGGGCCTCGCGATCGCGAGACGATCGACCGAGACATGGTTGGCAGCGGGCGAAGCGCGCGCTTCACTGCCGCGCGTGCCATCCCTGCTGCCGTTGACCGTCGTGCTCGGAACACTCGCCGCCGCGACGCTGCTGGCACCACGGCTGCGCCTGCCGCAACCGCTGGCGCTGGCACTCGCCGGCATCGGGCTGTCGTTCCTGCCCGCGGCAGGCGACCTGCACGTCGACCCGCACCTGATCCTCGTCGGCTTCCTGCCGCCGCTGCTGTACGCGGACGCGTGGCAGACGTCGTGGCGCGACTTCCGCCGCTGGCTGCGGCCGATCCTGATGCTCGCGGTCGGGCTCGTCGCGGCGACGATCGTTACCGTCGGCGTCGTCGCGAAGTGGTTCCTGCCGGAGCTGCCGTGGGCCGTGTGCTTCCTGCTCGGCGCCGTCGTGTCGCCGACCGACACCGTCGCCGTGCAGGCGGTCATCGAGAAGCTGCGCGTGCCGCGGCGCATCACGGCGATCGTCGGAGGCGAGAGCCTCGTCAACGACGCGACGGGCCTCGTCGGCGTGCAGATCGGCGTCGTCGTCGTGCTGCGCGGGCTCGTCGACGCGGGCACCGTTGCGCTCGAGTTCGCGTGGGTCGCCGGCATCGGCATCCTGACGGGCGTCGCGGTCGGCGTGCTGTTCACGCTCGTCAACCGTGTCGTGCGCGAGGGCACCGTGCTGTTCACGCTGTCGCTGTTGTCGCCGTATTTCGCGTTCGCGATCGCCGCTTCGCTCGACGCGTCGGGCGTGCTCGCCGTCGTGATTGCCGGTGCGCTCGTCGCGTGGCGCGTGCACCTGATCCCGCCGATCTCGCGGCTCCGGCTGCGTGCGTCTTGGGCGGAGATGACGTTCCTGCTGAACGGCCTGTGCTTCCTGTATGTCGGCCTGCAGGCACCGGCGTTGCTGCGTGCGGCCGCAGAGCACGGGCACGCGCTCGTCGTCGCGGGCCTCGCGGTCAGCGCCGCCGTCGTCGCGACGCGCGTGGCGTTCTGCTGGCCGTCCTCGTATCTGCTGCTGTGGTTGTCACCGCGGCTTCGCGCGCGCGAAGGCGGCTACGCGACGCCGGGCGGCGTGATGCTCGTGTCGTGGTGCGGCGTGCGCGGCGCCGTGTCGCTCGCGGCGGCACTCGCGCTGCCGGCGACGACGAGCGAAGGCCAACCGTTCCCCGGTCGCGAACAGGTCGTCGTGTGCACCGTCGTCGTGATCCTCGCCACGCTGTTCGTGCAGGGCGGCACGCTGCTGCCGCTCGTGCGGCTGCTCGGCCTGCGCGACGACGGCACGACGGAGACGGAGATGCGGCGCGCCCGCGAACGGCTGCTGCAGTCCGGCATCGAGCGCCTCGACCAGTTCTGCAGCGAGCAGAGCTGCCCGGTCGCCGTGCACCGCTTCCGCGACGCGATGGCGGACGAGCTCGCGTCGCTGCGAGCCGACGACGCAGCGGAGCGCGCGCGTGCGCGGCAGCGGCTTGCGGTCTCGCGCGAGGTCCGTGCGGCCGTCGTGCAAGCGCAGGACGCGGAGCTGCTGGCCCTGCGCGACTCGGGCGCGATCGACGACCACGCCTACAACAACCTGCTGGCCGAGCTCGATATTGCCACTGCCGATCGGGCCGCGACCGACGACGCGGCGGCCGCCGTCTAGCCTGCCGCTACGGCTCCGCGTCGAGATCGTCGCCGTCCACCTCGGCTGCTGCGGGACCGGCAGGCGGCTGCGTACGGTAACGGTCGTGGATCCACAGGTATTGCTCGGGCGCACGCCGCACGAGTTGCTCGATCGTCTGGTTCACGCGCACGACCGCCGCATGGAGGTCCTTCTGCTTGTCGCCCGTGCGTTCCAACACGAAGGGCTCTGCCGAGGCCATCTCGAAGCGAAAGCCGCGGCCACGCCGAAGCGCCACGGCGACGACGATCCGATAACCGCGGCGCAGCGCGAGCGTGACCGCACCGCGCTCGCAGCTCGCGATCTCGCCGAAGAACGGCGCGAACACGCCCCGCAAGCGCTGGTTCTGGTCGACGACCATCAGGCCCACGTGACCGTCCTCGAGCGCCTTGGCGAGGTCGCGGATGCCGCCGCGGCGCGGATGGATCGTGAGGCCGCCGCGACTGCGGTTTCTGACGATCCAGCGTTCGAGCAGCGGATTCCGCGCGATACGACCCATGCCGTGGGCTTTGCCGACCAACTGCGCGACGCCGACCGCGCCGACCTCCCAGTTGCCGAGGTGCGCGCTGAGCCCGACCCACGGTCGTGCGATCGAGAAGTGCTGCCTGGCCTGCCCGTAATCGATCACGGTCTCGAGCCGCCCGCCGCGCGCGAGCAGGCGCGTGAGCCGCGCCATGTCGAGCGGCACCTTGAAGAGGTTGCCCGTCGCGCGCGAGCCGATGCGCAACAGCTCGCGTTCGGAGAGTTGCGGGAAGGCGTTGTGCAGCATTCGCAGCGCGTAGCCGCGGCGACGCCGGTCGCAGCGGAAGAACAGGCGGCCGAGCCAGTCGGCGAGCGTGTAGCCGAGCCATTGCGGCACGCGCGCCGCGGTCCCGATCGCGGCGCGGGCCATCCAGTAGACGAGATGGTCGGAGATGCGCACCTTCACAGCAGGAACTCGCTGGCTCGGGGTGGTGCGTCCAGAAAGCGCAGGTCGATCCGCAGCACGTGACGCGGCACGGAGAACGCGATCATGCGCGCATCGTCCTTCTCGGTCGTGACGAGCACTGCGGCGGCTGCCGCGGCGGCTTTCCCGGCTGCAGTGACTTCGGCCTCCGTGAAACGATGGTGGTCGCGAAAGCGGAGCTCGCGCACGACTTCGGCGCCGAGCCGTTCGGCCGTCGCGCGGAACTCCTGCGGCCGCGCAATCGCGGCGAGCAGCACACAACGCTGGCCACGCAGCTCGGACAACGGCAGCACGGCGCCGTCGGGCTGGCGCACGAGGTCGCTCGGCGCGTGCTCGCAGGCGTGCACGGCGACCTGCTTGCGCGCGATCGCCGCGATCTGCGCGACGCGAGCCGCGAGCTGTTCTCGCTCGAGGCCGCCCGCGCGCGTCAGCAGCACGAGCCCGGCGCGCCCGAGACCCGAACGGAACTCCCTGAGGTCGCCGGCCGGCAGACAGGAGCCGTTGTGAAACGGCCGTCGAGCGTCGAGACAGACGACGTCGAGATCGCGGTGCAGGGTCCGGTGCTGCATGCCATCGTCGAGCACGATGTAGTCGGCGCCGCTCTGCACGAGCCGCCGGCCGGCCGCGACGCGGTCGGGATCCTGTGCCTGCAGCAGCCACGGCAGCCGCCGCTGCAACATCGTGCCCTCGTCGTTGAGCTGCGTGCCGGGCGCGCGGCCGTAACCACGCGCGAGCACACCGGGCTTGCGACCAGCGGCGCGGGCCAGGTTGCACAGGAACGCGACGGCCGGCGTCTTGCCGGTTCCGCCCACAGTCAGGTTGCCGATCGAGACCACGGGCACCGGTAGCCGGTGTACGGCGCGCAGACCGGTGTCGAAGGTCCAGTTCCGAACCGCCGCGATCGCGCCGTAGAGCAGCCCGAGCGGCCACAGCGCCTGCCGCAGCGGGTGGCCGACGCCGGCCGCCATCACTTCGCCGCGAGGGCAGCGATCTCGTCGGCAGTCGTCGCCGCCGTCGTCTCGACGCCCTCGATGCCTTTGGCCAGCGCGATGCGCTTCACCATGTTCACGAGCGTCGGCTTCGGGCCGCACTCGACGAAGTGGCGCACGCCGGCCGCGAACATGCCTTCGATCGTCTGCTGCCAGAGCACCGCACCCGCGAACTGGCGCTGCAGCGCCGACCGCGCGGCAGCGGCCGTCGTCACGGGCTTGCCATCGACGTTGCACCAGACCGGGAACGCGGGGTCGCGCATCGAGGTCGCGCCGAGCACCTTGGCGAAGGCGACGCCGGCCTCCTTCAGCAGCGAACAGTGGAACGGCACGCTGACGTTGAGCTTCAGCGCGCGTTTCGGCGGCGCGAGAGTCACGATCTGGTCCATCGCGGCGATGGCACCCGACACGACGATCTGCTCGGGCTCGTTGATGTTCGCGATCTCGCAGAGCCCGGCATCCACGCGCGCCACGAGCGCCTCGACCTCGTCGAGTCCCATCTTGCGCACCGCGACCATGCCACCCGTGCCGACGGGCACGGCGTTCTGCATGCGCGTCGCGCGCTGCCGCACGAGGCGCACGGCATCCTCGAATCCGAACGTGCCCGCCGCGACGTGGGCCGCGTATTCACCGAGGCTGTGTCCCGCGGCGAGATCGGGCCGCTGGCCGAGCGCGCGGAAGGCCGCGATCGCGACGGCCAGCGTGGCCGGCTGCGTGTTCTCGGTCAGCGCGAGCTTGTCGTCGGGCCCGTGGAAACACAGCGCGGCGAGGTTCTCGCCGAGCGCCTTGTCGGCCTGCGCGAACGTCTCGCGAGCGATTGGAAACCGCTCGACGAGGTCCTTGCCCATCCCGGCAAACTGCGAACCCTGACCGGTGAACAGGAATGCGCGCTTCATGGAGCGACAGCATTCCGCCTCGGCCCCTCACCGATCAAGCGGTCATCGCGGAATCGCGACGCGGCTGCGCAGTCCGGTCACTAGTCGCGGCGCGAGGTGCGGCGGGTCGGCTCCGCGGCCTCGGGTTCCGCGGGCTTGGGAGTCGCTTCGACCCCGAAGTGCGCACAGGCCTTCTGCCACTCGGCGAACTTCTCGACGAACCGCATCTCGGACTCGGAGGGCGTCGCACCGATCACGACCTTGCGCCGCATGATCTCGTCGCGCTTTGTTGCGTTCCAACCCGCAGTCGGTGGATACGCCTGAACGAGCTGGAACCAGGCGCGAGTCTGCTCCTGCTCGGAATTGGGCGCTGCGTCCTTGCCGGCTGTGTCGCCTTTGCCTTCCTTGTCCTTCGCGTCCTTGTCCTTCGACTCCTTGTCCTTCGCGTCCTTTCCTTGCTCGCCGGTGCGGGGCTCGACTGCCGGAGCCGCGGGTGCCGCGGCGGCACCGGCACGGGACGCCTCTTCGCGTTGCAGCTCGCGTTCGATCTCCTCGAGGTCCTCCTGCGACAACCGCTGCAGCACCTCGTACTCGGCGAACTGCGAGAACGGGATGAACACGTAGTTCCGCACGCCCGTCGTGTACCAGAGTCGGATGCCGGCGCCTTGCTCCTTGGCCTGGGCGTCGACGAACCGCAGGCCGTCGACGCGTTCGACGAGCTTTCCGTCCTTGACCACTCCTCGCAGTGTGTTGTCGTTCTTGAGACGCACCGCAACGCGCACGTGGCTCTGCAGCGGGCGGCCAGTGTCCATGTGCTCGCGCATCAACTGGGCCTTCTCCTCCGTCACCTTGGCCGGGTTGGTTGGCTTCGGTGGATCCTGCGGAACCGGCGGTGTCTGCGCCTGCGCGAGCAACCAAGCAGTAGATGCCGCAAACGCGGCCGTGACGTGGAGCCACTTCATGCCTTTCCTATCGGCTCTTCGGGCACGCCGACTTCTGATCGGTCCCGGGCCGGGACCAGAGCGGCATAGCGGCGGCGGCAACGCGGATTGAGCAGAGTCCCGGCAAGCAGTCTCGGCCCAGGACGCTAGTGCTGGGACTGCTGTCGAGATCGCGGTGCCACGGGCCCTTCTGCCCCGACGACCGGGCCACGACGCGCACCCAGCAGGAGGCACGAGAACTCGACGTCTGCGCTCGGGTGGCGCGCCGTGATCAGCAGCACGCCACCGCACAACGCGAACGGCGGCGCCGTCGTCGCGACGAGCAGGTCGGCGTGCAGGGCAGGCACGTCGTTGATCACGAGGGTCATCGGCACGCAAGAGACATCGCCCGTGTCGCAGTCGAGCGGCGACGGCGCCTCGGTCGCGGCGTGAAAACGCGGCCGCAGAACGACGCGCGCGCCGAGATTGCTCACGACCGACCAGAACGAAGGCCGCTCCACGACTTCCCACAACAGCGGCGCGAGCACGGCGTCTTCCTGCACGACTTGCAACAACGCAATCGTGCACACCGTCGCATCGGCGAGTGGACGCACGTCCATGCTCTCGTAGAAGGCCGCGCCGCGCGCTGCATCGGGCCGTTCGGCGAGACGTCGCTGCACGAGCGCGCAAGCCTTCGAGAACCCGCGATCGAGCAGATCGCGCGGCAGCAGCGGTTCGGAACGGCCGAGGGACCGCCCTGCTTCGTCGGTGACCGTGGCCACGACGCGGCAGCGACGGGACCGGAACTCCCGCGGCTCGCCATTGATGCGGATCGACCACTCGAGCGGCGGCAGGAGTCCGCCGGCGGCGACCTCGTCGCCTTCGCGCGCGATCGCGAGTGGTTCCGCGACCCGCAGGTGCAGCATCCAGTGCCGTGCCTGCGCGCCGCTTCGCAGGCGAAGGCCATAGAGCACCTCGTCACCCGCGCGCCACGCGGTGTCGCTCGCGAGCGCATCGAAACCCTGCAGCAGTTCCTTGGCGCCCGGAAACGAGTCCCCCGACAGGTGCTCGGGCACGCCGGCGAGGCGCACTTCGGGCGCGCTCGCGGTGCAGCACGAGAGCACGAGAGCGCAGCAGATCGCAAGCGATCGCGTCACCTGCCGCCCCCACCGGCCGCTTGCTTCTTCTCTTCCTTCGGCCCGTCCTTCTTCTGCTCGTTCTTTTGGGCCTTTTGGGTCGCCTCGAGGCGTTTCATGCGCTCCTTGTGCAGCTCCGGCTCCACGCGGTGGAACACGAACTGCACCTCCGTGTCGTGAGGCGGCATCTTGCTCGTGAACCACCAATTCTGCTGATCGCGCGCGTCCTTGTGCACCATCGTGGCGAGGTGGTTGTCCGGCGACATGTAGCACGTGCTGACGAGGTTGCCCTCCATGTCGGCGACGTAGACCTCGGGCTCGTTCTTGTAGATGCGCGCCATGCGGCCACCGAGGTAGACCCACGAACAGTCGACCACGGCTTCCTGCGTGCTGAGGTCCATGATGAGGTCCTCGATGCAATACTGCTCCTGCTTGCCCTCGGGCGTCTTCCAGCGCACGGTCATCCAGAGCGGCATGCCCTTCGGCGGCGTGATGATGAGCGGGTCCGCGCCCTTCTCGATCTCCTCGAGCGTCGGCGGCGGCTGCTTCTCGACCGCGGTCGCATTCTGGCCCGGCTGCAGGCCCAACATCAGCAGCGCCGCGTTGAGCACGCTGGGCTTGCTGCGCGTCACGAAGATCGCCTCGTGCTTCTTGCCGCGCCGGTGGATCAGCAAGTACTCGATCTCGTTCTGCGGCTCGTTCGCGGTCGCGGTGATGGTGACCGTCTGCGCCTTGCCGTCGAGCTCGATGCCCTCCTTCTTGAACTGCGCGAGCACCTCGTCGAGCACCTGCTTCGGATCGGCGGGTTGTGGCGTTTCCTGGCCCGTGGCCTTGAGCACGAGCGCGAGACAGGACAGCACGAAGACAGCTCTCATCGAACGACTTCCTTTGGCTTTTGTGGAGTTGGCGGAACGAGGCTCTGGACGTCGCGGCCCGCAAACTCACGCACGAGTGTAGCGGCCGCGGCGGCCCCGGCGACGTCCCCGGCGGCCATCGCCTGGGCACGAGCAATGCGGTGCGGAGCTGCCGCGAGGGCGGCCCACGGATCGCGACCCGCCCCCGGATCGCGTTCGCCGAGGAAATGCCGCGCCGTGCGGCGTTCCTGGGGCAGGCGCAGCAGCGCGCCGAGCGCCTGCTTGCCATGCGCGAGTGCGGCTTCGAGATCGCCGCGACGTTCGGCATCCTGCAGCAGGAACCAGTGCGCCGGCCCGGTGCCGACTTCGGGCTCCGGCGGCAACGCGAGCATCAGCGGCGCCGTCGCGATACCGACGGCTGCCAACACTTCGCGATCGATCGCGAGGTTGCCCCAGAGCACCATGAGCCGTTGCCGCGAGATCTGCGTGTGGCGGCTGTCGCGCAACACCTCGCCGACGACTTCGCCGAACGCCGTCGCCACGGGCGCCGAATCGCTGCCGCGTAACCGCTGCGCCACCGCCGCCGCCATCGGGAAGCCGAACCGGCCGTTGCCCCAGCGCTTCGTGGACCGGACTTCGCGCTCGGCGTCGGTGAGCGGCGGCAGCAGCACGAGCTCCGCGAGCAGGCGCACGTCCGCGCGCGACAGCGGCTGCGGCATCGTCGCGGCCAGCTCGTAACCGAGTGACTCGAGTCGTTCCGGCAACGGTGCCTTCGCGATCGCTTGCCGCAGCTCCGCGACGAGCGCATCGCGTCCGGGCCCAATGACGAGCGCACGCAGCGCCACTTCCTGCAGCTCGAGCGCGCGGCTCTCACCGCTGTCTCTCGCCCACACCTGTTGCAGGCGAGCGAGCACGGCAGCATCGGTCGACCGCGCCGCCCACACCATCATCTCCGCGGCCAGGTCGTCGTCGGCGACGCGAGCCAGGTCGTCCAACAGCGACAACGCGATCGGCGCCGGCAGCGAGCTCGCGAAGTGCCGGCACCGGCGCACGAACGTCGCCGACGAGACCTTGGCGTGCGCGACGAGCTCCGCGAGCTGGCGCCGGTCCCCGAGCGTCACGAGTGCGAGCCGCACGTCGTCGAGCGCAGCCCTCTCCTGCTCCTCGAGACCCGCGGCCTTCGCATTCGCGAGCTCCGTGACGAGCAGCTCGTGCACGAACGGCTCACGCCTGCGGCCCAGCGCGTCGACGAAATCGGACCATTTCCTCGCGCCGCGCAACGACGGCCAGATCTGGCTCAGCGCCGTGGCGCTGCCGTGTTGCACGAGGGCCATGGCGGCCGCCTCGAAGAACACACCCTCGATCCGCTCTTGCCCGGCCAGCATGCCGAGCAACGCCCTCTCGACCTCTCCGCCGAGCACCTGGCGCCGCGACAGCGCCTTCACGGTGGCCGTCGATCGCTGCGCGTCGCCACCGAGCCACTCCACGAGCTGCGGGCCGGGCAGCAGGTCGACCCCGGCGTCGAGCAGGCGCTGCAGGCGCGCGATGTCCGCGCCATCGGCCGTCGCGAAACGGACCACGGGGTCGGCGACGATCCGCGCGTCGAGCAGCGCGTCGAACGCACTCTGTGCGAGGCGCTCGTCGCCGAGACTCTGCAGCACGCGTTCCGTGCGTTCTACCCCCTTGAGTTCCACCCGGTCGAGCAGCGGGCCCGCGTAGGCGAGCCAGAGCGCCTCGAGCGGCGTCTCGCCGTCGAGCATCGCGCGTGCGCGTTCGCGCACGAGACCAGGATAACGCTCAGCCACGCGCTGGCAGATCGTGGCCGCGGCCGGGGCCGGCAACGTGACCGCGAGCCCGAGCAGCGCGCGGCAGCCCTGGTCGGACAGGCGGTCGAAGAGCGGTCCGACCTGCACGACGTCGAGTTGCCCCTGCAGCAGGCTCGCGTGCAACCGGCCGAGCAGACCATCGGCGACGTCCGGGGGCGTGACTGCCGCCGCCGCGCGGAACCCGTCGTCGGCCTGTCCCGCGAGCAGCGTGTGCAGCAGCAGATCCATGTCCGCCGCCGCGAGCGGCCGGCCCTGCGCCGCGAGCGCGAGGCAACGTTCGTCGTCCGAACGGCCCGGAGCCGGCAGCGTCCGGCGCGCGGCCCAGGCCGCGGCCGCCGGGCGCGGCGCGATCGCGAGCTCCTCGAGCATCGATCGCGCTGCCGCCGCCGAGGCATCGAGACCTTCGAACAACGCGGGCGGCAGCTCGGCCCACTCGTGGCGCACGATCGCGACTGCGGTCCGTCGCAGCGCCTCGTCCTCGTCGCGCAACGCGGCCATCGCCGTCGCGAGATCGAGCGCCCCTTGCTCCTGCAGCTCGGCGAGCCGGCGGCAGCGTTCTTCGCCCGGTTGCCGCGGATCGGCGACGAACACACGCAGCGCCTCCGTCGCCGCCTGCGCCGCGAGCTGCGGCAGCGCGCACAGACAGGCGACACACGCGGCCCACCTCATCCGAGCACCTGCGCGATCGCCGTCGGCAGATCCGAGGCGAGCAGTCCATGCTGGCCGACGGTCTTCGCGACGAGGTCGCCGGCCCGGCCGTGTGTTTGCACGGCAAGGCATGCGGCTTCGAACGGCGCCAGACCCTGGGCGAGCAGCGCGCCGAGCAGCCCCGCGAGCACGTCGCCCGAACCACCGGTCGCCATGCCCGGATTGCCGGTCCGGTTCGTGTAGCAGCGTGTACCATCGCACACGAGCGTGCCCGCCCCCTTCAGCACGACGACCGCGCCGCTGCGTCTGCACAGCGCCTGCACGGCGCCCGCGCGATCGGCCTGCACGCGCTTGCTGTCGATGCGGAGCAGCCGCCCCGCTTCGCCGGGATGTGGAGTCAGCACGAGCGCGCTGCGATTCCTGGGCGCAGCCGCGAGCGGCGCGAGCACGTTGAGCGCGTCGGCATCGAGCACGACCGGGACCCGGCTCGAGCGCAGGATCGCGCGCACGAGCGAACGTGTGGCCGGCGTCGCGCCGAGACCCGGCCCGGCCACGATGGCCGTGGCCGACGACACGGCCCGCTGCAGGTCCACGGCGCGGCGCGACAGGGTCACGGCACCGGGCACCGCGATTGGAAGCAGCGGTTGCAGCGCCACCGGAAGCGCGACCTGCACGAGGCCCGCCCCACCGCGCAGCGCGCCGCTCGCACAGAGCACGGCCGCACCGAGCATGGCCTCGCTGCCGGCCACGACGAGCACGGTGCCGAAGTCGCCCTTGTGCGCGTTCGCGTTGCGCCGCCGCAGCGGCGTCACTGTGCGCACGATCTTCATGACAGCGGCCACGACATCACGCACTGCACCTCGCCCGTGGGCTTCTGCTGTGAATTGTGCAGCGCGAGCCGATGGAATCCGCGCACGGAAGCCGGGGGCTGCGCGCCGGCGAACGCGCCGAGCGCCAACAAGAGATCGACGATCACGGGTTGGTAGCCGCGCTCGTTCCCGTCGTCGATCTTGACCGCGATGCCGATCGCGCCCGGCCAGCGGCGGCGCTGCGGATCGGGCGCCAGTGAAACCCCGTAGACGCCTTCGGCGCCGTTCTTGGCGAACACGCGGCCGGACCAACACCGCAGCAGCGCCGTGCAGAACCGCCGTTCGCCAGCCACCAGCAGCGGAGCGCGCCCGGCGGCATCGAGGATCGTGCGGCATGCTGCCGCTCGAACGGAGCCGAGACGATCGGGGTTCGCGAGGCGGCAAAACGCCCGCGCCAGCGCCGCGAGCGGCAGCCGGAACGTCGGCGCCCCGCAGCCGTCGAGGCCGACCTCGGGCGGGCCGGAAAGCCCCGCCATCGCGAGCACGGCCGCAGCAACCTCCTGCTGGCTGCTGCACCGCGGGTCGAGGTAGTTCGCGAGATCGTCGCCGCACGCGTGCGCGAGGTGCAGGAAGCCCGTGTGCTTGCCGCTGCAGTTGTGATGCACCCTGCCCGGCTTCTCGCCGGCGCGCAGCAGCTCGAGCCGCGTGTCCTGGTCGAGCGGCGCCTGCGGACCACAACCGAGCTGGTGCTCGCCGAGGCCGCCGCGCGCGAGAAACGAACGCACGGCCGTCGTGTGCACCGGAGCGCCGTCGTGACTCGCGCACATGACCGCGATCTCTTCGACCGGCAGCGCCAGCGTCTGGGCGAGGCCCCGCTCGAGGAATGGCAGCGCCTGGAACGGCTTGGTCGCCGACCGCGCGAAGATCGGGCGATCGACGCCGCCGAGGCTGAGCACGCGTTCGTCCTCGTGAAAGACCGCGACCGCGCCGCGATGCCACGACTCGACGGCACCGCTGCGTGTTGCGACCGCGAGCACGGGATTGGCGACCAGGAGGTCGGCGGCGGCCGCGGCAGGATGCGTCGTCGAAGCGGTCACGGCTCTCCCTTATACCGGAGCGCGCGTTCGCGGCCTCGCACGGCCTCGGCAAGGCGCTATAACGGCAGCCCGTCGCGTCCATGGAACTCGTCGAAGTCGAACTCTCCCGGGTCGTCATCCACCAGAAGGGTGACGCGCAGTTCATCCACCTGCGCGAAAAGCGAGGCAGCCGGGGCTTCCCGATCGTGATCGGCTACGCGGAGGTCGAGGAGATCAACCGCAAGCTGCACGGCATGCAGCCGCCGCGACCACTCACGCACGACCTCGTCGGGCGGATCCTCGCGAACCTCGGCTACCGCCTGCACCGCGTCGTCATCACCGAGCTCAAGGACGACACCTTCTACGCGATGCTCGTGCTCGTGCCGCGCGACGCCACCACGGTGACGCCAGGCAGCGAGCGCACGATCGACTGCCGGCCCTCGGACGCGATCGCGCTGTCCGTTCAGACCAGCGCGCCGATCTTCGTCGCGAAGGACGTGTTCGAAGCGGTCGCCGCAGAGTAGGGCGGTGGCTTTGCCGCGGTGGGCGCGCTAGCGTGCGCTGCGGCACGACGCAATCCGTGGTGGGATGGCAGAGTGGCCGATTGCGGCGGTTTTGAAAACCGCTGTCGGTGAATAGCCGACCGGGGGTTCGAATCCCTCTCCCACCGCCATCTCCTCGAGTTTGGCGCGGACTCGTGCGCGCTCACCGAGGAGCGTCCTCCTGCTGCTCGGCGAGGTAGACGACACCCATGCCGCCCTCCCCGAGCACATCGAGGATGCGGTACGGACCGATCCGCTGCGGCCGCTCAGCGGTGTCCGTCATGTCGCGGCCCCCTTCCATCGCGGTTCGCGAATGACTGCCGATCGGGAGCATCCTAGCGTGAAGGGAAGCGCCCCGGGGCAGCGCACTGTGTTTCCTGCGCGGGCACCCTCGCGAGTGGGAATCGCAGTTGCGCGCGCAACGCGGCGCGGCTCTACTCCGGATTCTGCGCCGGAGAGGTGGCAGAGCGGCCGATTGCGTCACCTTGCTAAGGTGATGTACCCGTAAGGGTACCGGGGGTTCGAATCCCCCCCTCTCCGCCAGTTCCTCTCGCGAGGAA
>Ga0075418_10000501_pt1 | contig 41656 bp, 46 predicted proteins | sample SoiMetdeltSBSDD2_FD_81776 | JGI IMG/M metagenome (GOLD analysis project Ga0075418, IMG submission 81776) | Bulk soil microbial communities from a Populus tree surrounding site in Tennessee, USA - Soil MetaG P. deltoides SBSDD2 | ecosystem: Environmental > Terrestrial > Soil > Tree plantation...
ATCCACCGGATAATGCGCCATTGTAGCAAATGGCTAGCGCCATAGGTGGTACGTTCGCGTACCGAGGCACCATCTTTGTAGGTACCTTTTTTGCCGAATGCGATGGCGAAGGCGCCGGCGACGATGTGGCCGCCAGCGTAGGCGAAAAATAGCTGGCCTAGGCCGGCGTTTTCATAGCGTTGCCAAAATGTTTTGTAGTAATTGTAACCACGGATACGAAATGAGCCAGCCGCGGTGGCGGCTAGCAGGTCGTACATGATGTGGCAGTTTTTGTCGGTGGTTTTGACTGGTGTGGCGGTGACGCCATCGCGTTCGGCGCGACGAATGGCGTGACGGCCTTTTTGATTCAGGTTGGCTATAACGGTGTCGAGAGTGGGCGAGAGGTCGATAAGAACGGTGGACGCATTGGGCTGGATGTGTGAGACTTTCGCCAGGCCAAGTTTCAATAGGCTGGCAGCGGTTTCTTTGGACTGGGCGAGTTCGGGCTCGATTTTGACTGCGAAAACGCCTTGCCTGGCGGCGAATTCACGCAGCGCCGGCAACAGGTCGTCGAGCTGGCGCAGGGTGGCGACCCCCGGGCCTTTGGGTGTGTACCATAGCCGGCCCAGGCCGGGGACTGTTTTTTCTAGCACGGTAATGGCCAGTTTGCCGGCCACAATGAATCGCGGCGTCCATCCGCCGAGTATTTTCTGCATGGCCAGTTCGTACCCCTGAAACACATTGCCGCCATCGGGGTTGGCCAAAATATGTTCGTTCCAACGGGTCTGTTCGTCTTTTTCTGCAAATCGCACGGTCATGTATGTATTGTAAATGATATGTGGTATATAATGATACGAATGGATGATAAATTGATGACGGGACGCGATATTCGCGGTACAGAAGAAACAGGATTAACAGTAGAATTAGCGTGGGACATGGGCAAGGCACTGGCAGAGTGGCTGCCCGGCGACAGTGGCGTGGCTGTGGCGTATGTGCAGTCGCAAGAACATGTGGCCGATGCCGTGATAGAGGGCTTGCGCTTGCAGGGTCGTGCTGTGGTAAGTAGCGGCGTGACCGATGTTGCAACCACCAAGAAATTCGCGTTGGAGCATAACCTAGCTGCTGTAGTGGTGATAGATTTTGACGAGGCTACCCAGGTAACGACCATTGAACTGTATGGCGAAGGTGGCAAGTTGATCGACGGCGCCGGCGGCCTGGGCGAGGTATTGGAACTGGCCAAGGCTGGGAATTTCGTACCTGCACCAGATAAGGGCGAATTGACCGGCCTAGTATAGTACGCTAGGGGGATATTGACATGTAGGCACGCAAGTGTCATAATTCGTTAGTTCCATCCACTATTGATTTGATTGGGAGTCGTAATGATGGTTCTTGCGGATGAGGCTAAGGCCGGCATAGTGGGTACGCTGCCTCCATGGGCGCTGATTCTCGTCGGTTTGGGTCTCTTGCTTGTCGCCGCGCTGCTTCATCGCTTTTGTGAGAAGAGCAAAGAGGAGCCGTTTCTTTTGGAGATGGCATCTTTTGTGTGTGGCATCGGCGGCCTCTATGCACTGTTGCGGGGAATCTTCGGTCTCTCGTAGCGCGCACTCCTCCCCGGCCTATCATAAGGTCGGGGAGGGCAGCCTATTTGCTGCTCACCGTAAGGCGGCAGTGCCGCTGTAAGGCTAGGTCGGTTCACGTAGCAGATAATAGTACAACAACATTTAGCACTCGCGGCTTGCAAGTGCTAATTTTTTTTACTACAATGAAAGCACTAAAGATGTAAACGGAGGAAATCCCATGAGTACACCTATCAAGCCTCTGGCGGATCGTGTGGTTGCGGTACGCGAATTAGCGAAAACCCAGACCGCCAGCGGTATTTATTTGCCCGATAATGCCAAGGAAAAGCCAGTTTTGGCCAAGGTAGAGGCTATTGGCCCGGATGTGAAGGGTATTAAAGTGGGCGACAAGATTGTCTACAAGGAATACTCGACCACTGAATTAAAGGTGGACGGCACGGAATATCTGATAGTAAAGGAAGAAGACGTCCTCGCGACTGTTTAGGAGAGTTTATGGCTAAGAAAGTTTTTTATGACGATGATGCGCGCCAGCGTGTCCAAGGCGGCGCCGAGGCGCTGTACAACGCAGTAAAGGTAACGTACGGCCCCAAGGGTCGCAACGTGGTAATAGCTAAGGGCTACGGCGGGCCAACGGTGACGCACGACGGCGTGACGGTGGCCGAGGCGGTGGATTTGCCCGAGAATGACGACGAAACGTTGGGGTACAAAGTAGGTGCCGAGCTGATTAAACAGGCTGCTAGCAAGTTGAACAAAGAGGCTGGTGACGGCACGACTACTGTAACGGTGTTGACGTACCACATTTTGAAAGAAGCCAACCGCCTGATTGCGGCCGGACATAACCCGCAGGAGCTGCGCAAGGGTATTGAAGCAGCTGGCGCTGAAGTAGTGAAGCAGCTGGATGGTTTGGCTGAAAGCATTGAAGGCAAAAGCGATCGCGTGGCCGAAGTGGCGACTATTAGTGCAGGCGACGCTGGCATCGGCAAGCTCATCGCTGACGTGATAGCCAAGGTAGGCAAAGACGGCGTGGTAACGGTAGAGGCCAGCCAGGGATTGGAATTGGAAGCCGAGGTGGTGGAAGGTTTTTCACTTGACCGCGGCTTTGTGAGTCAATTCTTCGTGACCGACACGGCGCGCCAAGAGGCTGTGTACGAAAAACCAGCCATTGTGATTACCGACCGCAAAGTCAGCAGTGTGCAAGAATTTTTGCCAATGCTGGAAAAACTGGCGCAGGCTGGCAAAAAAGATGTGGTGCTGATAGCCGACGAAGTAGAGGGTGAAGCGCTGAGTATATTGGTGCTGAACAAATTGAAGGGTGTATTTAACACCGTAGCGGTGAAGGCGCCTGCCTTTGGCGACCGCCGCAAGGAAATTTTGGCTGACATTGCCACGCTGACCGGTGCGACTGTCATTTCCGAGGATCAAGGCCTGAACTTTGAAAACGTCGACCTGGATGTGCTGGGAAGTGCGCGCAAGGTGATAGTGGGCAAGGACGAGACGACTATCGTAGAGGGCGCTGGCAAGGCGGCCGATGTGAAGGCGCGGATTGCACAGATACAGTCGCAGGCTGAAAACGCCAATAGCGAATACGACAAGGAACAATTTGAAAAGCGCGCGGCAGCCCTGAGCGGTAAAGTTGCGGTTATTAAGGTGGGCGGTGCGACCGAAACCGAGATTGATGAAAAGAAATTCCGCGTGGACGACGCCGTGGCTGCAACCAAGGCTGCGCTGGCCGAAGGCATTGTGGCTGGTGGCGGTGTGACGCTGGTGAACTTGGCTGCGACTATCAAGGCTGATGGCGCCGACAGCGTGAGCGCTGGCCGCCAAATCTTGAAAAACGCGCTACGCCAACCGTTCTTGCAGATTACTGCTAACGCGGGACTGAACAGCGAAGCGCTGCTGGCGCAGGTAGAGGCTGGAAAACCAGGCTTCGGCATCAACGTGAACGCGCCTGAAAAAGGCCTGACCGACGTGAAAAAAGCCGGTGTCATCGACCCAGCGCGCGTGACCAAAAAAGCTGTGCAAAGTGCTGTTTCCATCGCTAGCACCGCAGCAACCATGGGCGCCCTCGTGGTAGAAATCCCTGAAAAGGAAGCCCCAATGCCTGGCGGCGGGATGCCTGGGATGGGGATGATGTAGCCTAGGAGCTAACTAAAAACGACCTCTATTTCGGAGGTCGTTTTTAGTTAGTTTCTTTGACATATAATCGATAACACTCACTAGGCGCTCGGTCAACAATATTGCATCGCATTGTAATTATGGAGAATGTAGTTTATAATACCGAGTTGTCCGAAGAGATACTCAGAGTAGGAGTGTTTGTGAGTGAGTTTGCTGTACTGATGCAGCTCAATCCGTCCGACAGGGCAGAGGAGGTGGCGAAGCAGCTAGCGCGGCGCCATTCCGACGGTGTCTTGCCGGGTACAGCTGCCAAGGTTCTTGGTGATCTGTACTCTGATGCGAGTCAGGGGCAGATTAAGACGCTGCAGATACGACTGGTTCAGGAAGGCTGGATCGTGTCTGACGGCGCCCGTGGACCCGCGGGTGCGATCTGGAGCTTGACCCCGGAGGGCGCTGAACGCCGGCAAGCCTCCTGTGGAGGTGGACGTCCCGCTTGCTCCGACTGCGGCGCAAACTCTGCGCAATGAGGCTCAGATTGATGAGCAGCGCGCAGAGGCCTGGGAATGTTCGGCTCGCTTGAAAAAGCGAGCAGCCGACTTGGTCGATGAGCTGGGCGACGACATCATCGAGTTCGTTCAGATTCTGGGCGAAGTCGTCGGCATCTAAGTCTTTCGGACAATGGGCCGTCGGCACACGCATCCAGCTGTGTCGACGTGCCCTGCGTCACTTGATTTTATTTCAATAACACCTCATGCATGAGGTGTTATTGCGTATGACTTTCTAAGCCGTGGGCTGTGACGGCCCCGCCAAATAATCAATTTCCTTGATAATATCTAGCAACGCCTGTGCACGGCGGGCTTCGTCGGCGATGCCTTTGGCGGCGTCGTGGGCGGGGGCGATGAGTGCTTGGTCGTCGGTGGAACGAAGTAGTAGCAGGTAGGTGTCGAATTTTTCTTCTGGGGCGACGTTTAGTTTATCTACCAAGGGGCGCAACTCGCTGAGAGCGTCTTTTTTGATAGATTCAAGGTCGCCTGAAACGACAGGCGCAGACATAGCCGGCGCAATGGGGTCGGGTGCTGCGGGTGCGACGACCGGCTCAGTCACTGGGGCTGCCGACTCGGCCACCGGAGGTGTACTTTCCTCGACGGCAGGCACTGTGGCTGCTGCTTCAGCTTGTTGATTTACCCCAGCCAATACTTTGGCTAGTTCTTGGTCGTCGCTAATTGGTTGTTGATTTGTTGGTTGAATATCCATGCCCACCTCGACATTACGGTTATACTTTGTTACTAAATACTGTATCATAGTACTAGTATGAGTCGCAAGTAAAACGGAGGCCGATATGTTAGATGACAACAATGTGCTGCGCCAGCGAGATCCGCAAGATGCGCTGGGGATTGCGGCACAGCAATACGAACAGGCGCGTTTTAGCGCAGATATTCAACATGGCACGAACGATGGACGAGCTATTACGCGCGTGGTGGTGGCGGGAATGGGTGGCTCGGCATTGGCTGCGCTATTTGTGAAGGCGTGGCTGTGGGACGAATTACAGATACCATTCGAAGTGGTACGCACCTACGATTTGCCTGCGTATGTGAATTATGACACGCTGGTTATCGTTAGTAGTTATTCTGGCAATACCGAAGAAACGTTGAATTGTTTACAACAAGCTCGCGAGAAAAACGCTCAAATAGCTATTGTGTCAGCCGGCGGTAAATTGGTTGCAGCTGCCCAGGCGGACGATATTGCCAGTGTGGTATTGCCGGCTCATGTGCAGCCGCGCATGACGGTTATTTACAATCTGCGTGCATTAACGGCGCTGTTGACGCATTTTGGCGTACTACCCCCCGATCATTATGGCGAGATTGCCGATGCAGCTGAGTGGCTGCGCGACCAGACGGCCAATTGGGTGGCTGGGGTGACAACGGATAAAAATGACGCCAAACAGTTGGCACTGATGGCCGTGGGTAAAACACCCGTTTTCTACGCCGGTAGCCGCATGGCGCCCGTGGCGTATAAATGGAAGATTAGCTGGAACGAAAGCGCCAAGAATGTGGCGTTTTGGAACGAGTTGCCCGAATTTAACCACAACGAATTTATTGGCTGGTCGTCGCATCCGGTAGAGAAGCCATTTGCTATTTTCGACCTCGTCAGCCATCTGGAACATCCGCGAATATTGAAGCGTTTTGAGATAAGCGACCGGCTGCTGAGCGGCATGCGCCCGAAGGCAAACACGGTGGAAATGAAAGGCGAAACGGTGCTACAACAGATGTTGTGGGGCAATGTATTGGCTGATTTCGCCAGCATTTACACGGCGATTTTGAATGGTGTCAACCCCACGCCGGTGGCGTTGGTGGAGAAGCTAAAGGCTGAGCTCGCTTAAGTTGTCTTCCTGTTATTTTAATTGATACCAAAATGTATTAGAAAATATTGCCCCCTCTCTTGTGTGAGGGGGCAATATGACGCGAAGGCTACTTTAGCATCGGCCCTTCGAAGAATGCCTCGCAGCCGATGTCTTTCTCGTCATCGCATCGGTATGAATCCGACATGTGAACACCTTTCCTGTTGGTAATGGCGCCAATGAGCGTGGTCGAGCCTGCACATTGGGGGCACTTGACCTCGTCGTTCATAATTCTCCCTTTTGGAATGTCGGTCTCATTACACAGGCGCTAGAAAGATAGTGCGCTTAGGTAGTATATCATGAAGAAAGAGGTCGCTGGGACTAATGATATCGGCGCAACGATTCAATAGGGTCTTTGCGCGCAGCGCGCAGGGCGGGGTAGATGCCGAAGAGTACGCCAGTTCCAATGGAAAGCCCCAGCGCTATAAGAGCGATTTGCCAGGAAAGTGCTGGCAGGAATGTGAGGAAGGTGCTGATGATAAAGGCGAGTGCGTAGCCGCCGATATAGCCCAGGATGCCACCGAGCAGGCTAATGGCCAGCGATTCGGTGAGGAATTGCCAGACGATATTGCCGTTGCTAGCGCCGACGGCTTTGCGCAGGCCAATTTCACGGGTGCGCTCGGCGACGCCCACCAACATAATATTCATAATGCCAATGCCGCCCACTACGAGTGAAATAGTGGCAATGGCGGTCATGACGCCGGCAAACATCAGGAAGAGGTTGCTGGTGGGTGTGGCTATTTCTGTGCCCGACAGCGTGGTGAAATCGTTTTCGCCCATGTGGTTTTTCTGTAGTTGTGCATTGATTGCTTGCATGGCCGCGGGTAGGGTTGCAGCGTCCTTGGCGCGAACGTTGATTTGCTGTATTTGGGCGACGCCTTGGTGGAAATTTTTGCTACTTTCCAGGCTAATGATGGCTGCGTGGTCAAAATCGACTGCATTGAAATTCACAGGGTTGTTGAGGGGTTTGAGGATGCCGATAACGGTGAATGTTTGGCCGCGAATGGTGAATGTTTGACCGATGGATTGGTCGGTGCCGAAGACATCAACCGATAGCTGGCTGCCTATGACGGCGGTATCGCGATTGGTGACGCTATCGATGAACTGGCCGTCGCGTATGGATAGACCGGCAATATTCGCCAGGGCGGGCGTGGTGCCCACTATGGTGCTGATTTTGGCTGCATCACCCTTGGCTTTCACGCTGCCTCCGACGATCATTAAGGGTGCGGCTGCTTCGACGCCTTCGATTGTGGCGATGTCTTCGAGATCTTTTTCGGTCAGCGTGCTGGTGGCGTACCCCTGTGAGGCATTGGGATTGGTGAGCGGGGCGGCGATGTTGTTATGACCGCCTGGTCGAATGACGGCGATGTTGCCGTCTAATGCCTGAATTTGGTTGGCCACCACGTTGCTGACGCCGCTACTGAGTGACAAGACTGTTGTGATGCTCGCAACACCTATGGCGATGCCCAGGGTAGTCAGTAGGGTGCGCGTTTTCGTGGTTTTCAGCGAAAAATAGGCATTTTGGACGTGTTCGAACAGCATGATGCGCATTATTTTTTCTTGCCTTTCGCCCGAGGTTTACGCGGTTTGGCTGGTTTTTTGGCCGGCTTTGGCTTGGCCTGGCGCGCGCCCAGTGGAATTTTTTCGGCAGGTTTTTTTACCTCGATGGGGATTTTCGTGTCGCTATCTATCCGCCCGTCCAGCATGTGGATGACGCGGCTGGCGTAGGTGGTGAGCGCTGGGTTGTGGGTGACCATAATGATGGTGTTGCCGCGTTTGTGGATGTCGGACAGTTCCTCCATGATGATGTGGCTAGACTTGCTATCTAGGTTGCCGGTGGGTTCGTCGGCCAGGATGATGGACGGGTTGTTTACCAGGGCGCGGGCGATGGCGACGCGCTGCATTTGCCCGCCGGATAGCTGCCAGGGCATGTAGTATTCGCGCTCGGACAGGTGGAAGGTCTTCAAGATTTCGCTGGCTTGCTGCAGGCGTTTGGTACGCAACATGCCGCGGTAGGTGAGGGGTAGGGCGACGTTTTCTATGACGTTTAGGCGGTGGATAAGGTTGAAACTTTGGAACACGATGCCTATTTGCTGGCTGCGAATCCGGGCGTGGCGAGCGCTGCTGACACTGCCTATGGAGCTGCCGTCTAGCAGATATTCGCCGTCGGAGGCTTGGTCTAGTAAACCGAGAACGTTCAGAAGTGTCGTCTTGCCGCAGCCGCTGGGTCCCATAATGGTGATGAATTCGCCTTTGTCGATGGTGAGGTCGATTGCGTCGAGCGCATGGTGCTGCGCGTCGCCTAGCCCGTATGTTTTGGTCAGGCTGCGGAGTTCAATTACTGGGGAAGAAGTTTCTATCACGTCAAGTCTATTATAGGGACGCGTAGGCGACAAAAGCAACCGGAAAGGGTAGGTAAATAATACAACTACTGGGAAATAGCCAGCATTCTGAAAAAGAGGGGAGTGATATCTGGTAGAATGAAATAGTATAAGGAGAGGTGGCCGAGTGGTTGAAGGCGCACGCTTGGAAAGCGTGTGTGCCAGCAATGGTACCGCAGGTTCGAATCCTGTTCTCTCCGCCAAGACAAAAGACGTCCATTTTGGGCGTTTTTTGTCTTGCGTGAGTAGGGTTTGAGTCTGCGGTAATAAATCTGTGCGGTTGGTAACCCAGCGAACAACATGAGTCGTCCGCTGGGTTACCCGTTTCTAGCAGCCTAGGAGCCACATTCCTTGTGGTAGGTTGAGCTTTCGCCGCAGGGCAGAAAGCGCTTCTTGCGACACGATGGTCGCCTGATCGACTACCGGATCAATCCACCCGAAATGACGAGACAAAGTCGCAATCGTGACGGCTATGACTTTCGCGGACACAGCCTTCGGCGTACCGGTGTGCGACCATTGTATCGCCAGATAAGACGGGTAGGTTCGGATGTCAAAAACGGATTCATGCTTGAAAAGTACTGTCAACTCACGCTCTAGCTGTAGGTAATCGCACTCTCCAAGGAAGAAAAATCTAGTGACCTCACCTCCGAGGTAGGGGTCGCGCCACACCCATAGGTTGGGCAGCGCCTCTGTCGGAGATGGGGTTTTGGACTTCGGCCACTTCCATGACATTTTTCGTCACACTCCTTCGGCTGTTGGAAACAATTTATTATAACATCTCATTGAATATCTGGCAAAAATTATGTGTCGAACGTTTGTTGCATCTGCATCCGGTCGCCGTAAAGTTTCACCTGAGCACCTATAAAGTATACCAACCCAATCGCCGCAAATATAAGAATGAATTTAAGCCATTTTTTCTTATTGCGCCGTGTCATGTTCGTCGCTTTCTGCCGGCAATAGCACCCGCGCAACCTCCCGCCAATCCCGCACGCGCCGTATATTCGCGGGCAATTCGTCGATTTGGTTCCACGGATAATCGCCAAATAGTAGCACCTCAATGCCGCGTTCGGCCACGATTTGCGCGTGGTATAGGTGGTCGTCTATTAATATATCCGCCCCGAGCGCTTGGCAAACGTCGGATTTGGGGCGGGCGGTTTGGCCAAAGAAATTGGTGAATTCGACTGATTGGAATAAACCAGGGAAGTGTTCATTCAGCATGGTCTGCGTGGCTGTTGCCAAGAAATCTTCGCGGCCGGTAACGACGTGTAGTGTGTAATGGCGACTGAGGCGACGCAAGGTCTCGGCAGCCTGGGTAAAGGGCGCGGCTGTTTGGTATTCCGCCGACATCATGTAATCCCGAATTCGTTGAATCGCAGCGCCTTTGGTAGATACTTGCCAGATGTTGGGGTCGGCTGAGTAACAATCTTTTAGCGCAATGTTTGTATCGTAGGTAGCGTTGTAATGGTCGATGATGAGCGGGAAAGTAGGAACGAGGACGTCGTCGCAGTCGACGGCAATGATGGGTTTTCTCATCATCCTATCTTACAGAATGTGGCTTAGTCTGTATACATATGCTGTGTAGGTTTCCAGGCTGGCGTGCAGGCAATATATAGTTGCATTGTGCCATTGAAATAGTATTTTTCGCCTGGCTGAATGAGGATTTGGTCGCCCTGCACCAGGCTTGTTTCCTGGCCGTCCACGGCAATGGTGCCGCTGCCACGCGTGACGTACACGAGTTCTTTGCTGATGGAATTGGTGGCGCGCCCGGTGGTGGGGTAGCGGCCGGTTAGTTCGATGACTGCACCGTTTATGGCTGTTTCTGCCATGGCGTATTCGTAGGCGGTGCAGGTTTCGCTGTTTTTGAATGGGGTGGATTGTGTTTTGGTGACGAGTTGCATATACAGATAGTATAGCGTCGCAATGGCGAGCGAGTCAAAGCTGCGGCTATTGAATTGTTTTGAGGAAGTGGCCAACTTCGGCTTCATAGGCGGCTTGGTTGGTATTCCAGACGAGCGCATGCTCGCCTTGTTCGGGGAACCATGCGGTTTTTGGTCCGGGGTAGGCGTTCAGTAGTTCTTGTGTTTGCGCGTATGGCGTGTTTGTGTCGGCTTTGCTGTGTATGAAAAACAGCGGGGTTTTGGATGCTAATTCCAGCGATGTCTTGGGGTTTTGCTGTGCGTCAAACTTTCCCCGTATCATGGCCAAGCTTAGCATGCTGTCGACGGCCCATGCGGGCAGGGATTTCGACTCCTTGGCTTCTTTGACGAGCCGGTCAAAACTGACGTACGGATTTTCCGCAATCACACCTGCTAATTGCGGCATCTGGGGCAGGGCAATCAGAATGGAGGCGGCACCAACGGATGAGCCCATGGCGTATACTTTTTCATATTTTTTAGTCAGATAGAGGTAGGCTGAGAGGACATCGCGTGATTCGCGCTGGCCGTAGGTGAGGCCGCCGGTTTTACAGGGAGATTCACCGCTACAGCTCATGTCGAAGGTGAGTACATCGAGGCCTTGCTGCAGGTAGAAATCGATGTATCGTGTGTCTTCGCGCCGATCGCTACCGCCAGCGTGTACGAGCATAATTGCACCTTTGGCGGGTGTGTGTTGGTTGGCGGCAGCCGTTACTAGCCAGCCGCCCAAATCGTATCCGTTGGTAGACGGGATGCTGACTTCATCAAAAGCAAATTGTTTTGTGGTGCGTAAATTGCCGCAGTTTGTACCAAAATATTTCTCGGTTTCCGGGCTGCACACTGCAAAATCTTTGGTCAGGCCTTTAAACGAAGGTGCGAGCAGCTGGCCGCTGGCAAACCAAAGACCCCAGCCGAAAAAGACAACCAGCAGGACGAGTACGCCGCCGCTAGTCCACGCTATCTTGCGTTTTATATTGGTTTTTGTTTTGGGCGCCGTGATGCTCCTGCGCACTGTCTTGATTGGGGTATCTTTAATACTCATGTCATTCTCCATGTTTAAATAGTATGTTTCGCGGTAGTCTAGCGGGTAGCGTAATGCAGCAGCACGTTACCTGAGTCAAAACGCTGCGTTCCAAGGAGTTTGAGGTTGGTCTGCGCAACGTCTTTAAAAAGCGGCTTGCCGGCGCCGGCGATAACCGGTGTCATGATAAAGATGTATTCATCCATCAGGCCGGCATTGGCAAGTTGCTGCACGATTGTACCACTACCTAGCACGAGGATGTCGGAGCCATCTTCTGCTTTGAGGGCTTTTATCACCTTGGCGACGTCGCCGTTGTGGAACTCGGTGTTTGCCCATTCGGAACTGGCCAGGTCCTTCGAGAAAACAATCTTTTTCATGTCTGTTAATTCTTGCGCCAAAGCCTTCATTTCCTTTGGTGCGTTTGGATCGCGGAGTACCGGCGGCCATGAAGCCTCAAACATCCGGAAGGTGGCTTCGCCCAGTATTACGGTGTCTGATTTCACTAGGTTGTGTGTTGCTTGGTCGACGCTGTTGTCGGGCACAAACCAATCCATACCGCCGGTCATTTCATTGTTGCTGGCAAAATAGCCATCAATCGATACTCGGTTAATCATTTTTACTTTACGCATAGTATTCCTCATTACGTTGCTACTGCTATCATAACAACGAACGGTATTCTGTAATTGTATTAAACCGTCGATTTATATATACGACGAACCTGCGAGGTCGCTGTGGAATTCGCTGACTTTTTGCGCAATGTCCCTCGGCGTCACCCATGAGAATGCTTTCATCTCGCGAATAAAGTGGGACTGGTCATAAAAATGAAGCAAGTAGGCGATGTCTGAAAGTTTTTCGTATTGCCCCGTGTTCATCATGCGCAGCGCCTCGTTGATGCGTTTTACGCGTATGTACAGCTGCGGGGTCATACCGACCACCCGGGCAAAACGTTTTTGAAATTGCCGCTCCGAAATATGAAACGTCTCGATGATATCTTTTACGCTAACAGAGGTGATGTGCTCCTGGATAAAAATCACGCTCCGTTCGATAAGCTCGTCGCGCTTGTGTGTTTGTTGCAATTTGGCGGCAAGAAACGCGCCTAGTAAGGTGACTCGTTGGGCATTTGTTGGGGCGGCAATCAGCTGCTGTTCTAGCGCCGCCGCACCGAATTGATCCGGCGCCAGAAAGCCTTGATGTAGCGACGAGGCGTCCATGCCGAACAGTGTAAAAAGGGCATGCGGCTTCAGTACGATTTGAATTGTTGTGTATGGCTCGGCTTTAAAGCGCATAATGCTTGGTTCGGCGCCCTGGCCATGCAGAAAGAGGATGGGTAGGGCGATGCCGGGGACGCTGGCGGTGCGCGTGCTGATGCTTTCGAGCGCTCCATCCCCATTCTCGGTTAGTTGGAAGACGATTCCGGGCAAGCCGCTGGGACAAACCCTTACCTCTAGCGCCTCATCGCTGCTGTGTGCCGCCAGGCGCACGCATTCGACATCACGCCTGAGTATTTCTGGCGGTGGAAGAACGGTAAAATCGATAGCGCTCATAATACTAGTATACTGCACGAGGGCTGTGCACACGCCTCGATCGGCTCGTTAGGCGTGTGCAAAGGACGCTACATGTAGCGTTGTAAATAACAAACACAACGCTACAAGGTGTTATGCAGCATGTGGTAATAAAAACACAGGCAAAATGCTTGAAAACCATACATGTAGGGTTTATAGTTTTATTTAGACACTACATATGTAGTAGTTCAACAAAAATACACATATTGCAAGGAGGGTTCCGCGCCGCTACCACGGTCCTTTTCTTGCACCCTGTGAGAGGGGGTGTGAGGGTAAAAACATAAACGTAGCATAGGGGTATAAGATGAGCGATATTCATGTGGTCAAGCGAGATGGGACTCGCGAACCCTTCGACGCCAATAAAATTAACTTGGCGTTGGTGAAGGCAAGTGAGGGCTTGCCGGATCAGATTAGTAAGGTAGTGCAGGTTGCGACTGAATTGCAATTGACGCTTTTTGACGGCATTACCAGCGAACAGCTGGACGAGGCGGTGATACATACGGCACTGCAAAATGTGAAGGATGACCCGGATTTTGACAAAATCGCGGCGCGGCTGCTTTTGAAGAACGTTTACAAGAATATTTTAGGTGATTATGATTCTCCTGAAGATTTAAAAAAGTTGCACGAAGAAAAATTCCCGGAGCTTATTAAAAAGGGTGTTGCAGACGGATTGCTGGACGAAAGAATGGCGAATGGCAAGATTTTCAATTTGAAGAAGCTTGCCAAAGCTCTCGACCCTTCACGCGACCAACTGAGTAAATATTTGGGCGTGATAACGAATAAAAACAGATATGCACTGCGCAAACAAAGCGGCGAGCCGATCGAAACACCGCAATTTACGCACATGCGTATTGCGATGGGATTGAGCTTTAACGAAGCGGATCCGACAACTGCGGCGATCGATTTTTACCAGCACATGAGCAACCTTGATTACGTGCCGGGTGGTAGTACGCGGGTTAATGCTGGCGGGTCGTTCCCACAGCTATCGAACTGTTTCCTGCTGGAAGTTCAGGATGACATGGAGTCTATTGCCAAGGGTATTCGTGATGTGATGTGGATTGCCAAGGGCACGGGCGGTATTGGTATTAGCCTGAACAAACTGCGCGCGGCGGGCAGCCCAGTGAAGACGACGAACACTGAAAGTACTGGCCCAATTCCGTTTATGAAAATGATAGATACGGCGCTGTTTGCGGTGAGTCGTAAGGGTAAAAAGGCCGGTGCGGCGGCGTTGTATATGGAAAACTGGCACCTGAATTTTCCGCAATTTTTGGATTTGAAACAGAACTCGGGCGACCCGTATTTGCGGACGCGCTTGGCAAACACGGCGGTGTTTATCAGTGACGAATTTATGAAACGCGTTCAAAAAGATCAGGATTGGTACTTGTTTGACCCGGCCGAAGTAGCGGATTTACCTGAATTGTATGGTGCGGAGTTCAGCAAGCGCTACGCTGAATATGTAAAACTGGCCGAAGCCGGCAAGATGCGTGAGTTTGCCAAAACGAAGGCGCGTGAGCAGTATCGCCAGATTCTTATTACGTTGCAGGCAACCAGCCACCCATGGCTCACGTGGAAGGACACGATTAACGTGCGGGCGCTGAACAACAACACTAGCACGATTCATCTTTCTAACCTCTGTACGGAGATTACCCTGCCGCAAGACAAGGACAATACGGCCGTGTGTAACTTGGTGAGTATTAATTTGTCGGCGCACCTAAAAGAGGACAAGACGTGGGATTGGGATCGTTTGGCGGCGAGTACGCGTAGCGCCATTCGCCAGCTGGATAATTTGTGCGACATTACGAATACACCGATTCCCGAGGCGATGAACTCCAATTTGCAAAACCGCGCATTGGGCTTGGGAATTATGGGCTTTACAGATGTGGTTGAAAAATTGGGCTATAGCTATGAGAGCGAAGAGGCGTATGATTTGATGGATCAGCTGGCGGAGTTTGTCAGCTACAATGCGATTGATGAGAGTGCTGACATGGCCGTGACGCGCGGGTCGTACCCTACCTTCAAGGGCAGTGGTTGGAGCAAAGGCGTATTGCCTATCGATACGCTGGATGAGCTGGCGGCTGACCGTAAAGTGAAGGTTGATGTGAATCGCAAGACACGTTTGGACTGGGAAGTGTTGCGCAAGAAGGTGAAAAAGGGCATGCGCAACGCCACGCTGCTGGCCATCGCCCCAACGGCTAACATCGCACACATTGCCGGCACCACCCCTGGGCTTGACCCGCAGTTTGCGCAGATTTTTAGCCGAGCGACGCTGAATGGGAAATTCCTGGAAGTGAACGTGAACTTGGTGAATGACCTGAAAGAATTGGGGATTTGGGACGATGTGAAAGAGGATGTGTTGCGAACGCAGGGCGACGTGCAGCAGATTGACGCGATCCCGAAGCGAATAAAAGATGTGTACAGAACGAGTTTCCAGCTGAGCCCGTACGCGTTTATCGAAGTTGCGGCGCGCGCGCAAAAATGGGTCGACCAAGCGATTAGCCGCAATATGTACCTGGAAACGCGCGACATCGACGAGTACATGGATATATATAGTACGGCCTGGAAAAAAGGTTTGAAGACGACATACTACCTGCACGTGAAGCCGCGGCACCAGGCCGAACAGAGCACGGTCAAAGTAAACAAAGCGGAAAGCAGCAGCGGTGGCCCGCGCAAGGCAGGCTTCGGATTTGCTAAGAAACAAAGCGTATAAAAATAGGGGGGATAAAATATGAACGCAAGTGCAATTGTAAACGACGAGATGACATTGGACGAAAAGCTGGCGGCGATTGAGCAGGCGATGAAAAACGCGCAGGCTCAGGCTGATGAAGAAGCGGCTCAAAATGGCACTATTGCTGCGCCGATTGATCCAGCAGACGCAACAATGTGCTTTGGTTGTCAATAAATAAGCAGGTGGGAAAAGGAGAAAAAGACAATGGCAATTTTAGGAACGGGCATCCAGGACGGGCTGCTGCTGAAACCAATTCATTACCAGTGGGCGATGGATTTGTACGACCAAGCAGTGGCAAATACGTGGTTTCCGAATGAGATTCAGTTGGGGCAAGACCTATCCGACTGGAAAAAAATGAGCGAGGAAGAACGCCACGCGTTGACGTTTTTGATGAGCTATTTTAACCCCAACGAACTGTTGGTAAATAAGGCGCTAGCCTTTGGCGTGTATCCGTACGTGAACGCCGCCGAGTGTCATTTATACCTGGCTAAACAGATGTGGGAAGAGGCCAACCACTGCATGAGCTTCGAATATGTGTTGGAAACGTTCCCAATCGACCGCGACAGTGCTTATGCTGCGCACGTGGAAACGCCCAGCATGGCGCGCAAAGAAGAATTCGAGACGAAATTTATCAAGCGCATGACCGAACAGACGTTGGACATCACCACGACTGAAGGTAAAAAAGACTTTGTGCGCAACCTGATTGCCTACAATATCATCCTGGAAGGCATTTGGTTTTACAGCGGGTTTATGGTGGCGCTTTCGTTCCGCCAGCGCAATTTGCTACGTAATTTCGGCAGCTTGATAGACTGGGTGGCGCGCGACGAAAGTTTGCACCTGAAATTCGGCATCAATCTGATACTGACGGTACTGGAAGAAAACGAAGACCTGCAAACCGAGGAGTTCGCCAACGAAATCAAGCAAATGATTTTGGACGGCGTGGAGATGGAAGAAGCCTACAATAAAGATCTGCTGCCAAACGGCATTTTGGGGCTGAACAGCGACTACATCAACCAATATGTGAAGTATTTGGCCGACCGGCGCCTGGAAGAACTGGGCTTTGACGCGCATTATAAGGTGAGCAACCCAGCCAAATGGATGGCGGCTGCGAACGACACGCTGGAGCTGGTGAACTTTTTCGAAAGCACCAACACCAGTTACGAAGTGAACGCCGGCGGCGGAAGTAAAAAATAGCGCAATAGGCGCCGGGAATGATATGAAAACAGAGATTGAAGTAAAATTCCTGGACGTCGATTTCGACAACCTGCGCGAAAAACTGCTGGCGCTGGGCGCGGTGTGCGAACAGCCGATGCGCCTGATGCGGCGGGTGATTATTGAGCCGCCACACTTGACCGCAAGGGACGCGTTTGTGCGCGTGCGCGACGAGGGCGACAAGGTGACGCTGACGTATAAACAGTTCGACGACCATATGGCGTTTTCCGGCGTGCAGGAGATAGAGGTGGCGGTGAGTGATTTCGATGCCACGGTGGCCTTGCTGGCGCAGGCTGGCTTGCCGCACAAATCTTTCCAGGAATCGCGCCGGGAAACGTGGCGACTGGATAATACGGAGGTGGTGCTGGACGAATGGCCGTGGCTGAAACCGTACATAGAGATTGAGGGTCATAGCGAAAGCGAGGTCGAGCAAACCGCTAAGGCGCTGGGCTTTGACTGGGCGGATGCGGTATTTGGCTCGGTGACGGTGGCGTACCAGGCGCAATATCCCGATGGTGATGCCAGTAAATTGGTGAGTGTGCCAAAGGTTGCATTCAACGCGACAATTCCAGAAGTAATTAGTGGGCAGAAAGAAATTCATCATGAAAATATCTAAAAAAATGTGGCAACTGATTGCCGTTATTGCGGGCGTGGCGCTGTTAGCTGGCTTTGCGTTCATGGTGATGCAGGCTAGAAATAAGGCCGGCCATGCCGATAAAAAACAAATTCTCACCACGTTTACGGTGCTGGCCGACATGGCGCGCAACGTGGCGGGCGATAGGGCTGACGTGGAATCTATCACCAAACCGGGCGCCGAAATTCATGGCTACGAGCCCACGCCGCAGGACATGGTACGCCTGCAAAAGGCCGACCTGGTGCTGGATAACGGCATGAATTTGGAAAAATGGGCCGAGAAATTGTATCAGAATGTGCCAGATGTGCCGCATGTAACGCTAACTGATGGCATTGACCCGATGGGCATATCCGAGGGGCCGTACGAGGGCAAGCCGAATCCGCATGCCTGGATGTCGCCGGCCAATGCCTTGGTGTACACGGAAAATATCGAAAAGGCGTTGGTGAAGGCGGATCCGGCCAATGCCGGTTATTACCAGCAGAATGCTGAGGCCTACAAACAGCAGATTCGTACGGTGGACGGCAATTTGAAAGATGGCCTGAAGGTGCTGCCCGAAACGAATCGGTATTTGGCGAGTTGCGAAGGCGCGTTTAGTTATTTGATACGTGATTATGGGCTGAAGGAATTGTATTTGTGGCCTATTAATGCCGATGCGCAGGGTACACCCCAACAGATACGACATGTGGTAGAAGTGATTCGTGCCAACCACGTGCCGGCTGTGTTTTGCGAAAGTACGGTGAGCGACAAGGCGCAGCAGCAGGTGGCGCAGGAAACGGGTGCGCATTTTGGCGGCGTGTTCTATGTGGATTCGCTGTCTGCGGCGGATGGCCCGACCTCGACGTATTTGAAACTGTTGGAATATAACGCCAAGACATTGCTGCGCGGCCTGCAGGAGGGAACGCATGACGACGGCAATTGATATTCGTAACGTGTCGGTGCGCTACCACGAAAAGGTGGTGCTGCGGGACGCCACGGCCAGCGTGCCGACGGGGGCAATTTGCGGGCTGGTGGGTATGAATGGCGCTGGCAAATCGACGCTTTTTAAGGCGATTATGAACGCCGTGCCGCTGCTACATGGCAGTGTTGAACTAGCTGGCCATAGTGTCAAAACGGCGCAAAAAAAAGGCTTGGTGGCGTATGTGCCACAAACCGAAATGATTGACTGGAATTTTCCTGTGTCGGTGGAAGATGTGGTGATGATGGGGCGGTATGGTTTTATGAATTTTATGCGCCAACCACGACCAGTGGATAGGGAGGCGGTGCAAACGGCGCTGCGGCGCGTGCATTTGACCGATTTTGCTGGCCGCCAAGTCGGGCAACTATCTGGCGGGCAACGCAAGCGGGTGTTTGTGGCACGGGCACTGGCGCAGGGCGCTTCCATTTTGCTGCTAGATGAACCGTTTGCGGGTGTCGACGCCAAAACCGAGGCCTCGCTGGTGGAACTGCTGCGCGAACTACAGGGGCAGGGCGTGACGATTTTGATAGCCGCGCACGACCTGGCGACGATTGGCTCGTATTGTGACCATATTATTTTGCTGAAACAAACGGTGGTCGCGCATGGTCCGACAAAAAAAGTGTTCACGCAAAAAAACATCGCCACCACCTACGACAGCGTATTTACCCGGAAAGGCGGCACCCCATGGAGTATTTAGTCGACCCATTGCAATATGATTTTATGCTCAAAGCGATTGTGGTGAGTTCGCTGGTGGGCGTGGTGTGCGCGCTGTTGTCGTGCTTTTTGGTGCTGAAACGCTGGTCGCTGATGGGCGACGCGGTGTCGCATTCGGTACTGCCAGGCGTGGTGTTGGCGTATGTGGCCGGCATTCCATTTAGCATTGGCGCCTTTGTGTTCGGGCTGGGCAGCGTGCTGGGCATTGGGTATATCAAACAAAAAGTGCGACTGAAGGACGATGCGGTCATTGGGATTGTGTATACCACACTGTTTGCGCTGGGGCTGGTGCTGGTATCCCGCGTGCCCAGCAATATCGACCTCATGCATATCCTATTTGGCTACGTGCTGGGCATTTCCGACGCCGACGCGTGGCAGGTAGCGGGCATTGCCGTGGGTGTTATTGGGCTGATAGTGGTGTTGCGTCGTAGTTTGTTGCTGTATGCATTTGACACGGCGCACGCCCAGGCTATTCGTTTGCCGGTAAAGTTCTATCATTATTTGTTGCTGGCGTTGCTGGCGCTTACGGTGGTGGCATCGGTACAAACGGTGGGTATTATACTGGTGATTGCCATGCTGATAACGCCGGGTGCGATTGCGCATTTGCTGACGGATCGTTTCGACCGCATGCTGGGAATTGCCGTGGGCGTGAGCGTCGTGTCCTGCATTGCCGGGGCCTACGCGAGCTACTATTTCGACGTTTCCACGGGTGGTGCGATGGTGCTGGTGCTGGGCGCGATATTCTTCCTGACGTTTCTGTTCGCGCCGAAATATGGCATATTGCAGCGGTTGGTACGGGCGAAGGCTGGCGCTAGATAAAGAAAATATGGCGTAGAATACACAACGCAACCCCCTACATATAGCGTTGGCGCCACCGAAAATGCTACAATGAAATCCCATGGAGGTGCAGAATAACATGGGTAAAACACAAAAATATATATTTGTGACAGGGGGTGTTCTTTCTGGGGTAGGAAAGGGCATTACTGCGGCCAGTATTGGTGCTGTGCTGCAGGCCAAAGGTGCGAGTGTTTCAATTCAAAAATGTGATCCGTATCTGAATGTCGATGCGGGTCTTTTAAATCCGGCCGAACATGGCGAATGTTTTGTGACGAAAGATGGCGCCGAAACCGACCTGGATTTGGGGCATTATGAACGGTTTTTGGATATTGAGCTGACGCAGAAAAATGCCACGTTGTCGGGGCGGTTGCTGTCTGAACTTATCGCCGACGAGCGGTCGGGTAAATTTGGCGGCAAAACGGTGCAACTGGTGCCGCATCTGACCCAGGCTATTCAGGATGCGATTGTAGAGGCTGGCCAGGGCAGCGATGTGCATATTGTGGAAATCGGCGGCACAGTGGGGGACTATGAAGGGCTGAGCTTCGTCGAAGCCATTCGCGAGCTGGGGCAGCGGGTGGGTCGGGCGAACTGTTTATTTATTCATGTGGTGTATGTGCCGTTTATTAGTACTAGCAAAGAATTCAAATCGAAGCCAGCGCAAAACGCGCTCAACGACCTGCGCGGTTTTGGTATTGTGCCCGACAGTGTGATAGTGCGCACCGACAACCCGGCGCCGGCTACCATTGCCGATAAAATTAGCCTGTTTGGCGGTGTGCCGCAGGGGGCGGTGTTGTTGCAGCCAAATGTCGACACGGTGTTTCGTATTCCGCTGGCTGTGGCCGCTAGTAGCTTGCACGAACTACTCAGCACTTTTTCGGGTTTTGCGGCACCGCCCGATTTGACCAAATGGCAACAGATTGTCGACCAACAAAACGCCGTGCCGGCGCAAACCGTGACGGTGGGGTTGGTGGCGAAATATATGGACAATGAAGACACGTATTTGTCCGTATTGGAGGCGTTGAAGGCGGCGGCCTGGCGCGAAAAGGTAGGGCTGGAAGTGAAATGGATTAATGCCGAGCAGGCCAGCGAGGTGGATTTTGCCAGCGTTGATGCGCTGCTGGTGCCAGGCGGATTCGGCGGGCGAGGGATTGAAGGCAAAATCGCCGCCGCTCGGTATGCGCTGGACACAGGCAAGCCGTACCTGGGTATTTGCCTAGGCTTGCAAGTCGCCGTCATTGCCGCGGCACAAAAAGCTGGTCTGACACAGGCCAACAGTACCGAATTTGGCGACACCGCGCAGGATGTGGTGTACATCATGGCAGGCCAAGCCGGCAAAGAGTCCACCGGTGGGACACTGCGGCTGGGCGACTACCCGGCTGTGCTGCAAGGCGGCTCGCTGGCGGCCGATGTATACGGCGCCACCGAGGTAACCGAACGACACCGCCACCGTTACGAGGTGAATCAAAAGTTTGCGCAGGAAATTGAACAAGGTGGCCTGGTGATAAGCGGCACCTCGCCCGATGGCCAGCTAGTAGAATTCGTCGAAGCGCCGGCCAGCCCGTATTTCATAGCCACCCAGGCGCATCCCGAATTCCGCAGCCGGCCATTCCGAGCGCATCCGTTGTTTACAGGTTTGTTGCGCGCCGCGAAAGATGTGGCTGAAATGAAATTGCGCTAGCTCAATCCCTCTGCCGTCTGTTTCTCATACTGAGTAATTGGTCGGATTCAGTGCGTGTACGCGTCGCTACATCGTCGAGCCTGTTTTTAGTGGACAAAGAACGCATGAGACTGCTAACAGCCTCTTCTGGATACCTACCGTCACGTTTATTTAGAGCCAAGAAACGCTCGGGAGCCTTCAATAGTAGCTCGACAGGGTGCGACATAAACAAGGCTGTCGACTCTGCGAGGTCTTCACCTTTATGGTGGAAATGTTTAGGGTGGTCTGTTTTTGAGACGGACTCTACGTATGGTGTCACGTGTGCCGGTTCTTCCCTGGTAACTCGTACCCATTCGCGCAGCCAAGCAATGGGTATACGGCTTTGATGGGCGTAGTGAGTAAGTTCATGGTCGAACGTTGTGGTTATCTCACTTTCAATAAACTTTCGTACGACTGTGTCAGGGAAGGTGTGTTTGGTGAGTAGGTCTTTGTACCTATTAAATTCAGTGTTAACGGTGAGTTTATTGTCGAATGACGACATATTACCTGAGGTTGACCACTCTTCTCCTTCAGTGTCAACCCGTGTGGCTTGCTGGTCGTCAGAAAAATTAATAAACCCTATACCTTTAGAATACCAGTCGGGAAACTCAGATAGCCGATCGTTTACCCAAGCGGGCACATCCTCGATTGTAGTGGTTTCTCGAAGGAGGCGCTGGTTTCCTATAAATCGGGCATTTGGCCGTTCGTTCAGCTCGGCCGAGAGCCGGTCGAGGTCTACCTTGTCGTATGCATCGAATACTTCGTAAGTTTTGTTCTGTATAGCGCTTAGGAGCGCTGTTGCTTTGAGGTCTAAATCGCTTAGCTTCTTGCAAGCATGTCTTAGTTCTGCTAGCTTTATTAACTCTCTGTTTGGGAGGGCGTTATGTGCAGCCAGCCGTCGACTGTTCGAAAGATATTCAAAAGTATCTGTCGTAAGTATATGCCATTGGCGTATGGTTTCAGTAAGGTCAGGGTCGAGTGACTGCTCGGGAGTTATCGGCGCTTCCAGGGTGTCTCTTAGAAGTCCTTGCTCTTTAAGGTCTTCTTCTAGCTGTTCGATAGACCTTATCTCGTTCGAAAACCTTCCAACAGCCCAGTCACTTGTCGGTGTGTGTCCGAGCTTTGGGAGAAGGCTGCTGACAGGATGTTCGTGTTCTCGTCCGACTTCTTTATCTACGGCAACTTTCCAGTTTACTTTCTGGATAAGATCTTCTTTTGCTTCGTTATATTTTTCTTCACCTAGAGTTGCGGCGCGCGGTTCCAGCTCTGCCCGTTCTTTGATCCCAGCCTTTATAATGGCCATGCTAGGTGCGAGCTGTTGTTGAGTAGGTTCATCAAGCAGGCTGTGGATGGTTTCAAACCGCAATAGTTCAACCTCGGTATCTGATAGCGGGGGTTCAGCCTCCTGAGTGACAAGTTTATCGGCGAGTAAATTCACGGCTTGATCGAGGATTTCGGGATGAGCCTCTATGGCATCATCGAGCGTGCCGTAAGCTGGCGCCATCTTTTCATCCAGCTGTGCTAGATGAGATGCAATATCATCAAATGTCAGAAAACTCTCGGGTGACTGATGATGTTTGGGGATTTCAGGTGAGGTCATATATGCTGGTTTTTTTGTTTTTTTAAGCTATGCTTTCGTTAATTATAATACTTAATATATGTTCAGTCAAGGGATACTGACGAGTTCGGCTATCTCTGTTATAATGGCAGCTGATGGATAAAAAGATTACTCAAATTATCAAAGACCTATTCGACATGTCGGTTGTGGTATTGCTGACACGCCCCGACCCGCAGTTTGGCGATTATGCGACCAATGTGGCGATGCAGTTGGCGAAGCCGCTGGGCAAAAATCCGCGTGAGATTGCCGAGATGTTGGCTGAAGAACTACGCCAGACAGGCGATTTTACAGAGGTAACTGTGGCTGGGCCTGGGTTTATAAATATGCGTGTGGCGGCTAAGAATTTGGCAAATGAGCTGCAGCAAGCCTGGAGCGATACCTATGGTGAAAACACCGACGGTGCGGACAAAACGGTGATTGTAGAATACCCCAGCCCGAACATGGCCAAGCCGTACAGTGTGGGGCATTTGCGCCCTGGCAGTCAGGGCTGGGCGGCGAAGCGTCTGATGGAAGTGACGGGTTGGACGGTTGTGACGGATAATCATTTGGGTGATTACGGCGCGCCGTTTGGTGTGTGGGTGACTGGTTTTTTGAAATTTAGTAGCGACGACCAGCTGGAAAAAGATGGCGTGTACGAGTTGGGGCGAATATATATTGCCGCCAAGCAAGCACTGAAGGAAGAAAAGGAACGCGGCGAAACGGTGCTGGCCGACCAAGTGCAGCACTGGCTGCTCAAACTAGAGGCTGGCGACGAAGAAGCGGCGGGGTATAGCAAGCTGTTCAATGAAATTAGTTTGGCGCACATTCACGAGGTGATGCGACGGCTGAATATAGCGACTGAATATGAATTTGGCGAGGCGTTTTTTGCGCTCCGAGGCAAGGCTGCTGTGCAAAAACTACTGCAACAAGGCGTTGCGATGCAGAACGAAGATGGTTCGGTGATAGTACCCTTGGATGGGTTTGACGTGCCGTTTTTGGTGCAGAAATCCAACGGAGCGGCGCTGTACGCGACCACCGATTTGGCAACGATGCTGTACCGCGAAGAGCATTGGCAGCCCGACCGCGTTATTTTGGCGGTGGGCAGCGAGCAGCAATTTTATTTCAGCCAACTGTTCGCGCTGGGCAAGAAACTAGGTGTCACCACCGAATATATTCATCTGTGGTTTGGCGTGATAGACCAACTAAACGACGACGGCACGCGCGAAAAAATGAGCAGCCGCAAGGGTGTGGTGCTGATGGAAGAATTGCTGGATGCTGCCGAGGCCAAAGCGCGCGAAGTGGTAGCCGACCGCAACATATCCGATGACGATATCAAGAAAATTGCCCTCGGTGCCATTAAGTTCACCGATTTTATAGCCGATCGCCGCACTAATATTTTGTTCAACTGGGACACGATATTTGCGCTGACAGGATTTAGCGGGCCGTACGTGCAGTACGCGGCGGTGCGGGTGAACAAGATTCTAGCGGATAACCCCGGTGTGGTGGCGATAGCAGGGGATTATGATTATGAGCCTGAAAAGCCGGTGATTGCGAAATTATTGGAATATCCCGAAGCAATTCGCCTGGCTGCGCGCGACCTAGAGCCGCACAAAATTGCTGCGTATTTGTACGAACTAGCGCGCGACATGAACCGGTATTACGAACACACACCGGTAGCAACCGCCGATGTTTCAAGTGAGGAAAAGGCGGCGCGTTTGGCTATCCTGCACAAGGTGAGCCAGGTTTTCACTCACGGGCTGAGTATTCTGGGCATAGAGGTGCCGGGGCGAATGTAATATGGCAGGGGGTGGGATGTTACGACGGCACATATGGGCGATACCTTTTGAAATAGCTATGGGCATTGGCGCGGTGCTGACGTACCTCGACCGCGACTGGCTGCACGTGGGTACTTCGCTGTTTACTCTGGTGGTTAGTTTTGCGCCGCTGGCATTTGAACGGCTGTTTCGGCTGCGGTTGCCGGCTTGGGTGCATGGCACGTTTGTGGCGTTTATCTTTCTTTCAATGTTTTCGGGCGAAGTGCTCCATGCCTATGGGCAGATATGGCCATGGGACGACGCGATGCATATGGCGGCGGGGGTGTTGGTTGGTCTGGGTTGCGTGCTGTGGCTACAGGTGCTGGCCTGGCGCAATTATGTACGCGCCCCGGTTTGGTTTCAAGCATTTTTTATCGTGTGCGTGGCCGCGCTGGTGGTGGTGAGTTGGGAGATTGCTGAATTTGCCAGCGACCAGCTATTCGGTACGTCGTCGCAAGACCATAGCCTCACTGATACGATGCTGGATCTGATAGAGGGCGTTGGCGGCGGGCTGGTTATGGTGGTGTTTTATGTACTGTATCGACATGGGCGTCGGGCGGCTGCCTGGCTGGGGTGGATTGTTGAGCGGTTTGAAGGATTGAATCGCTAAAAGTTGTCGCGCGTGATGCGAGATGGTACTATGCGGAAGTTCAGATGTGCCAACATCTGGCGCGAGTGGAGGAAAAGTGGCGCAGGGTGGCAGCGAGTGGCGGACAATTCGTCGAGCGATACGACTCCACGGTGGGAAAGTATCTGCGCAGACGATTGGAGAGTTGCGGCGCATACTTAAGCTACGTGGTATGAGCACAAAGACGCTCGAGCAGAATCTGCGCGGCATGGCAAAGGCGTCGGAAATAGTGTTCAAGCGACACCAAGGTACGATGGAGGTTATCTGTTCGTAGTTGTGGGTGGTGGGCGCGTCATTCAGCGCCCACCTCGCCCTCTTTTCCTCCACGCCCTTCAAAATGCTATACTAGCCTAAAAGGGGGATGGACATGATACAAAAAACCGATAAAGAGTGGCGGCAGGTGCTGACGCCTGAGCAATTTGCGGTGCTGCGTGAAAAAAACACCGAAGCGCCGTTTAGTGGCGAATACGACGGGTTGTATGCCGACGGCGTGTATGCCTGCGCGGCGTGCGGCCAGGTGCTTTTTGACAGCAATACTAAATTCGACGCCCGTTGCGGCTGGCCGAGTTTTTACGATGCCAAACCCGGCGCGGTAGATTTTCATACCGACAGTACGCTAGGCATGGAGCGCACCGAGGTGACGTGCAGCAATTGCGGCGGCCACCTGGGACATGTGTTCGAGGGTGAGGGCTATAGCAACCCGACGGACAAACGGTACTGCATTAATTCTTTGAGCCTGAAGTTTACACCGAAAGCCTAGTCGGTGGCTGACCGGCAGCGGTGGTATGTTGTATAATATCCATGACCAATGGCGAATGTGAGGTAAGCAATGGCTTCGTACGACGACAGCCCCGGGGCGCGAGCGCGTAGGGCTGCGGAGCGAAATCGAACCATCAGTAATCTCCTTCGGGAGAGGTGCGAAGTGTTGGGGGCGATCGTCCCGCCCAGCGCCACGCTGGATCAACTGGCGGAGATTTACCAGCGAGCCGTAAAGGCGGCGCTGGTAATGAAGGGGATTCGTCCTGGTGTAGCCGTGACCCTGCCCACCCGGCAGGGTGCTGCCGTAGTGGGTGCAGTTGGCGCGACAACGACCAGGCATGTGATGGTAGTGTTGGCATTCCCGCACCACGAAGGGCCTCACGACGCCTTTGATGTATGGCAAACCGCCACCGTCCAACCGCCCCAATAGTGGTCAATGGGTCGTGCCGGAGTGTTTTTATCGCTCTGGCACGACCCTGCTTTTAAAGTTTATTCTGAGGTGTGGTTGGCTTTATATATGCGACATGATACAGTGGCTACATAAGCAATAAAAATAAATATGCCACATCAAGAATCTACGCAACCCCTAGAATCTCCCGAGCTTGACCCTGTAGTAAAGGAGTTATTGCCCGAACTTTCGGATCATCTTGTGGCTGAACGCGAAGCAGAGGTTGAAGATCTTATTGAGCAGGCACGGGAATTGTATCCTCACTTGGTGGTAGAGATAAAGGTGGACGCACAAGGTGGTATAAGTTTGAAGTCGCGCATGCCTACGGGTGATGAACAGCCTAGTATAACAGTGCACCGCGAACCCCTCGACCCGAAGACATTATTACACCCTGGCCAGCACTGGGGGGATTACGCCGAAGAGGTAACGCAGCCAGTATCAGTGGATATGTATTGGCGAAATAAGGGTATGAAGCACGAAGCGGTGGAGTTTGGCGAAGGCTTGGGTGCTGGCGCGCTGCAAGTGGCCGTCGGCGCTGCAATTGCTCGGCGTAGCGACGATATAGTGGAAGTGGCGCGCCGAGTGGGTGCTGGCCAGGAATCACGCGTGACCATCGAGGAAGTGGCAAGGGCGCAGCGCGACCTCTATTTTCTGATGCAAACAGCCTTGCATGTGCTGGGTAAGCGCGAAAACTATGACGATGGAACGGCTATATATCCTCAACAAGACAAGAAGACAGGACGAAATGCCTATACTTTTAGCTACAAGACAACCACGGAGACGGTAGATTTTGAAGGGGACTTTGAGGATGCCTCTGCGTCGGAGATAGATATATTGTGGGCTGAGGGTACGCCGTACAAGGGAACGATGACAGTGACTGTCGACCCAGAAAAGCGTATTAGTTTTTCGTACCGGCCAGACCAAGCCAGTGCGCAGCGTCACCATACCACCGAGGATATAGCACAAAGGGGTGACAAGCTCGTACATCACGGCTTTGACGATTTGAACTTGCGGATTGATCTAGATCCCAAATCGCCAGCTGGGGTAGCGGTAGATTTTGGACGCAGTGAGTACGAATCGGACACGTATCTTCGTGACCCAGATTTGTTGGGGCGGGTGATGGAAATAGCTGACCCTGAAAATGGTAGCCATACATATGACGGCTTTACCCCTGATATGCAAGAGCAGTTTCGCCCGATGGCCGAGGGCTTGATAGTGAAGCTGGCGCTTAGCTTTAATGAAAGAGATGCCATGATACGGGTTGCGCGGGCACGCCGAGAACTAAGTGAGCGGCGCGAGGCCGGACGTCCTGTTAGCGAGCACGACAGATGGCTGATGGAGCGTGTGGGTCGGCAGGCATTGCTACACCAGTGGCGTATATAGTTCAGGCTTGCCAAGGGAGGTTGAGAGGATGGTGATAAGTTGGCGCATCGCCAGGGCAATCGGTGGACTTTCGATAATAGTCGCCATTTGTGTGCCGCCAAAGGCGATAAACGCGACTTTATTGCCATAAATATCTATTTCGACCGGGGCAGAATAGGCCGAATCCGGCAGCCAGGTGCGGTGAAACAGCATTTCTTCGTCGGCGCCACTGTCGAAATTGCGCTGCCCTTCAACCGAATACGGGGTGAGTGCATGGGTGTGAATGCCCATGGCGGCACGTTTTGCCCGATATTGATCCAGATATGTTTCGCCCAAAGAGGGGATATCGGCCGTGGTGCGCAGCAAGTAAATGTCTTGCTGCGTTTTTAGTGTGTCGTCGTAAACGTATTTTATGCCGTCGATTCCTTCCAGTGTGCGGGCGCCGGGTTGTTCGGAATGTTCGTAAAAGAACGAGATAAGGCCGTCCAGCCCAGATTGGACGGCTTGTTCGTTGCGCACGATTGCTTTGCGGCGCTTTTCGGCCAGTATGGCGATGTTTGAGGGGTGAGTGGCTTCGTAGGTGGCCTTTTTGGCATCTGTTTTGAGAGCCAGGCCATAGCTAACGAGTTTTTCGGCGATAGCGTAGCCGTTGGTGCGGTTTTCGCCTGTTTTTTCGGCTATTTCTACAGGGGTCAGGGCGCCGTATTCCACCAGGGCGAGGTAGCCCTTGGCTTGGCTTTCTGTCAGGCCGGCTTTTTGCAGAATCGTTGTGTCCATATGGGTAATATAGCACAGTGAATAGAGTTTGTCAAAGTATTTTTGACAAAAATATAGACCAGTCCACCTCTGTTATTTTATATCATAGCCACAACATTATTGACATAAAATACAATCCCTGTCATAATACCAAAAGTCGAACGAACCATGAGAGGCTTCACCGACCAAAACTAGAAATCTCATAGATGCAATGTGGCGACGCCATGTTACCTCAAGTGAGCTTTCAAGTATGAGAGTTCAGCAATTTTACAAGAAGTTTGGATACCGAAGTTGTCAGAGCTTCGCACCGTCCTAGGAGTTTCTCTTAGAACAGCGAAGCCTCTCATTTCGTGCTCCGTACGTGACTGGTGCGAACCTGTGGCATTGTAGCTACGGCGTCCGAGCCCTTGCGAAAAGCGCATACAATTTGTGTGCGCTTGGGTGAGGGCTTGGAGATGCCGAGCCTCAGAATGACCGGGAGGTCAAGATGTCGGGAATAGCGCTGCCACGAAGGAATCGCCCTCGCCGTGGCGAGACACAGGCGCAGTTCATCTGCGCCCTTTCCGTCACGGTAGAGAAGGTGCCATTCGAAGTGGTGGCCAGTCTTCTTGACTGGTCGGATGTGTATGGAACGGAGGGGCACGAGGAATTCCTCAAGGAGAATGGGCTGGAGGGAGTGCCATATCTGGCTCTCGAGGTTCATTCCCGGGGGCAGCGTCGATGGACGTCTCTGTCTGAGGACACAGACCCACCGTATTTCACGTACGAGAGTTGTGAGGGTGGTTGGCGTCATCTCCGAGAGGGGGATGTGAGCTACGTCCGCGTGGAGTCGGACTCCAAATCATCCTTGTCCGCGCAGAGGTACAGGGATAATACCTGGAATGTCACACTCCAGGTACCCATGATGGAGAGGCGCCCCTATCGGGGCGCCTACTGGGACGCTTTCCACGAGGTCTTTGGCCTTGTGGGTGAGTGGGTCGAGTAAAAATGCCGCTCCGGCAGGGATTGAGTGCAGTTAATGCACTCTCCCTGCCGGAGCCGGCAAAACTAATACAAATGAAATCTCACACTTTATACCTATGTGGTATGCAGGAATGAGCTTTCATACGAAAGTTCAGTAAATTTAAAGTTGGACACGACAAGGAGTGAAAATGCTGCAAGCGTCTTTGAAAGGCGACAGCGCTCCATTTACGTGGGAGGCGCCTGGCTACCGAAAGGTGGTGCGGGTGTCTACGTGGTTCCCCGAGGGGGTGGAGTTGGATTGGGCTTGCGGCCTCTGCGGCCGCAAGCTCGAGCAGCACTCGGATGAGCGCTGCTCGGCTATGATGCGCTTTGAGCGCATCATAGGTATCCAGGGCAGCAGCCCGGGTGCCTACCCCCAAAATCACCTCGTCTTCCTTCTGCGGGAGGTGGATGGTTCGAGGCGGGTGACTCTGGTGGCGTATTACTACCAGGGGCAAATTGTCGATAGACTGGAAACGGTCTATCGAAGTAGTCTGCCGTCCGGGATGAGTCCCGGGGAGGTCACGCCGCTCAACAGCCGCCCGGACTATTACAGTCAGGCGGTCAAGAAGGGGTGGCCTGCGGATTTCATCGACTGAAAATTGCCCAGGGAGTTGAGCATTCAGCTCCTCCCTGGGCACAACCCTTGAAATCTCATACTATGTACAAGTTTTGTATGCAGAAATGAGCTTTCAAAGAAAGCTTGTAAGTTTAAAATTCAGTGCTCTTTTGATGGGGAGATTAACCAAGTTCTCGTTCGGCATATAAATTGTTATGTTTCGAGCGAGGGCTTGGTAAAGAATCAAGCCACCAAAGAAGGAGATGGTATGACTACCATGTTGGTCATTGACGCACGTTCTCGCGAGGTCGCCACATATGTGGCGAACGTTACTCGAGCCGAGGCGGGGCTGGTGGTCCGGAAGGCCATCGAGCTACCCTCGCTGTTCAGGCTGGCACAGGGTCGGGGATGGGATAACCCATTTCCGACTGACATGCCGGTGCTCGTGATTGGACAGGGCTACCAAGCCCGGTCCAGCTGCGGCTTCGTGACCGTGCAATACGGCACGAAGGTGGAGGTGTGGCACCGGATTGAGGACGACGCCGAATTGCACATCGCCGTCGTGGCGATGCAAGGCGACGACGATAGGCCGCTCCGAATGGTGCGGCCTGTCGAAGCGGCGGTTTTCAAGTGCGCGCGCCTCATCGCCGATAAGGTGATGGGAAATAGCAACTGCCAAACAGCAGATGCTGTGTCGGCGGGGGTGAAACTGCTGCTTGCAGCCGACCCCCGCGCGGTGGCAATCCAGGAAGGACAGAGTGACCGCGCCCGGGTTGTCCGGTTGTTGCCGGATGACCCCAAGGCGGAGCGTCTTGCGGCATTCCCCCTCGAGGAAATCGAGGAGGAACATCGCGCTGACCGCTTCACCGCCGAAGAGGTGGTGAGGTCCATGCTAGCGTACCTCGTCAAGAGGTACGAGGAGGACTACGAAGGAGGGTATGCTCGAGAGTGCGCTGAGCGCGCGCTGCGCGAGCGGCTAGAGATTGGCGAGCCTGGCTCGCCAATCTCGGAGGTGCGACAGCGCCCGAGAGGAGGCCGGCGAGCCTTCAAGTCGTTGAGGGCTGCTTACGCAACTCTTCCGACTACGAAGGAAGCAGAGGTTTCCTCCTCTGCTTCGACCGACCCGGTCGAAGCACTCTCCGATTGGGAAGAGGAGTTGCGTCAAAAGGAATTGCTGAGTGCCGAGCCGTCAGCCTAAACAGGCCGGGTTTTGCTAGCCCGTTAGCAGGAAATATTTCTGCATAGCACGTCGCCGCTAGCGGGGTAGAGTTGAGCAATTTATTTGCTCCTCACCCCGCTAGAGGCGGCTAAAATCTCATTGGAATCTGGACGTGTAAACATCAAGATTCCAACAGGATTTTAGCCTCAACGCTAAGAACTTTGACAATCAAGCGCTTCGCTCGCCACTCGCGAGCTGGATTGCTGGCCATAATCTATTTATTTTATGTCTTGCAACCTGGCTCTAGAGTAGGACAATCGCCGTTGGTGGTTGCTCTAGGTGCGGGAGAAGGGGGCGGTCATGGTGACCGTTCTGAACTTTGGCCACATTCTTTCCATCGATGCTCTCAGGGCATTGGAGGAGAAGTGTGGTGCTGTGGATGTGCGCGATATTCGCGTGCACCTCGACATGAAGGCGCCGCTGGCGCCCCAGGTCGAGGCCGTCGTAGCTGGCGTCGAATTGACGCCAGCTGAATGGACGACCAGGCCAATCCTGGTCGTTCTGCCTGGCATGATGATCGCTGCGAGCATTGTGCTCGCCGCGATCTGTGGACGGAGGGGAACGTTTCCCTCCGTCATCCACCTCAACCGAGGTGACGACGGTGTGTTCCGGCTCGGTGAGGTCATTGACCTCGCTGAGGTCAGGAGTACGGCACGTCTGGCTCGGTAGTGTGCCGGCTCCCATCTATAGAATGAGGTAAAAATGGATTACGATACCGTTCTCAACCGGGCTTACGAGCTCGGCAAGAAAAGGCACCCCAAGGCGCCGGAACAGCACCATGCTGCTTTCGCCAACTCAGTCGCCTATGCGGTGACTGGATCGAGCGGAGGCTTTGGCGGTCCGTCGATGCGCGAGCATTGGGCCACCAGGCTGGCGTCGACCGCTAGAAAGCGCGGCGAGATCGACTTTGACGCAGCGGTCGAACTGGTCGAGGTGGCTTGTTATGGGCCACTGACGGTCGACATCGCTCTAGCGCTGAGCAGGGAGCATTGCTTTGACGACGCCCCCGGCGAGCGGGAGTTGGCGCGCCAGTTTTTGACGGGCGGTGCCAACTGAAAAGCGTAGCCTACCTACGTTGTAGGTAGGCGCGTCACACGCTGGCGAGCGCAAACGCAACAGTCCGTCCGGGTGAGTCGAGTCTCTTTTGAGATTCCTCCCCGGGCGGGCGATTGCCCCATTATCTTTTCAGATTCTGGGGTATTTTTTATGTCAAATGAACCGACTGTGTGTTGCGATATGTTTTTTCCAAGAAATATGGTACTATTATCACTGTTTCTTACTCTAGCTTAGAAGGGACTGAAATGCAGGCCTATAGTCAGGTAGTTGGCGGTGAAAAAGTGTACCTTTTTCCTCTGACAGGGAAGATGGTAGTGGTGAGTGCTAGTGGACACCCCGAGCTGTACGGGCGTATCGAGAGGGCGTGTGCTGAGGCTAATAACCAGCTACCCAGAGACACCGAGAACGTCGTCTTGGCGCAATTTTTCAGTGTTCTCGAAGAGGTGCGCGCGTTTCATTTGGGCGGCTAGTCGTATTTAACTAGCTTTCGGCTGATTCGTTATATAGTAAATATTGCTCAATTACAACCAATCGACTTTTTGGAGGAATAATTTGTCTCCTTTGATTTACTGCGGCACTGAGGTGGCCGTGTCGCGCGATTCAGGCGTAGACAAGACGTACATCGCCTTGATTCAAAAGGCGTTGTGTCAGGTGTCGCCGTGGCGCGAGGGTGACCTCGCTATTGCGACGCTTACCGACTGTCGGCCGATGCCGCTGCGGGTGGTGAGTACCGATGGGCTTGAGGTGGTGTGGGCGGTGCGCAAACAGCGCAACCATCGTCAGGAGCGTTCGCCCGGACTAACGCCGTTTGTTGTTGCGACTCCCAGCGAGACGATCAGTTTTACGATTGTCCTCGCGGGTAGGCCGGCCGAACCCCGCCTGATTCAGGCATACCCGGGTACGTACGTGCCACCGCTGCCATGGCAGCCGGCTGCCGTACATGCTCCTGGTAGGCGAGCGGCATGCGCGCTTTTCTGGAGTCGCCACGCTCGCCTGTATCGCGAGCAGGACATAATCTCAGGCTCGGAGACGGACACGCCCCCGGGCTGGTTCAGGAAACCGCGACGTTGAGTACCGTTGGGTAATTGTCGTCACACGACACGCGACGCCGGGACTGCGAAAATTCCCGGCTTTTTTATTTTCAAGTACACACAACAGGCGTATAATAAGGCAATCAGCTTAAATGGAGGATGTGTATGATTGAGACTGTCCAAAAGCTCATTGCACGCAATGCAGAACAGTTGTTAACGCCGGACGAGATTGAACGATTCGAAAAACCGGTGGAGGTGCACGAATACTATAACCGAGTATTAGGGGCGACTGCCGTGCGCGTCGTGCACCGGATGGGCGACGATGGTTCGGGTGGTGGCTTCAAGATCCTAGAAGTTCCCGCAGGTATGTCGCATTCGGAGATGTTGGCGGCGAATCGTCGGGATGCGGAAGCCTTGGCGACACTTATGACGCTAAAAAGTGGCATCATATCTACATCGAACTTTCCCGAGGGAATTGGCGAAGATTTTGGCGGTGCCAAGGCGGTGATGTATGTGCCGGCGGGTACGCTGGCGTCGCGCGAAGGTCTGAACGCTATATTGACCGACTACGTTTTAACACAGGCCGGTAAGGACGCGTTGGGTGTTGGCATCGATCGCCATGCGCCAGATATGAATACAGGCGAACAAGATATGGATCATATGGCTAAGGTATTAGCTGAGCTCACGCAGGATCCAGAATCCATCGCCGCATTTAGCGGTAAATCGCTGGAAAAGGGCGGCTTGGACGGGCGCGAAATCGCCACTGCGCAGGGGCTGGTATATACGCTTGCCAATCATCTGGAGACTTTAGGAAGAGATCCACGCCAGACAACTGCCGTGGTGCAGGGGTCTGGGAACGTGGGCTATCATTTTGCGCGGTTGGTGCAGCAACAGCTGGGCGTGAAGATTATAGGCATGTCCGACAAGGACACGGCCGTGGTGGGTGATGCGCAGAACCCGTTGCGCATCGATGAAACAATTCGGTTTGCCAATCGCGGAATAATTGGCTGGGACGAAGAGTCGCACGCAAGCCTGAGCCATCCGGACGATTTGCTGGAAGTTGATGCGGATGTGTTTGTTTTTGCGGCCGCACCCGACGCAGTAACGCGTGAAAAAGACAACGTGCACCGCTTGAGGGCGCCCATCGTTCTCATGGGTGCAAACAACCCGATGGATCTTGATGCGATTGATTGGGCTCGAGAAAATGGTAAGTCCTTGGTGCCTGATGTACTGGGCAATGCGGGCGGTTTTGTGGCTTCAAACATGGAATACAACCAAAATCGCACTGGCAAAAAGTGGTCGCAGGCCATGGTTCTCACTGCGCTCAAGGCATGTATGGACGGCGCGTATGTGCGCGTTCTAAAAGAGGCAGGCGGCAATCCTAATAACTTAGTCGACGCGGCATATCGGGTGGGGATAAAAACCCAGTACGCAAAGGATAAAACCGGCCTGTACACACCTCAAAGCGCCTAGCGGTACCGTTTTCTGGCAATCCCTTGTACAATACGAGTATGACTAAAAAAGCAACCATCCTATGGGTGGATCTAGAAATGACCGGGCTCGATGCCAATAACGACCTCATTTTGGAGGTGGCGGCCATTGCGACCGATTGGGATTTCAACGAAATTGCCGTGTACGAAGGGATTGTGCAGAACGAGGACATGACGCTGGAGGAGCGGTTTTCCGCCAACAGCGTGTTTTGGGATGCCAATCAGCATGTGCGCAAAGGCCTGAAAGAACAGAATAGGCACGGCAAAGATCTGGAAGAGGTCGAGGATGACCTGTTGGATTTTATGGAAAAGCACTTCAAAAAAGACAAACCCGTGCTGCTAGCTGGCAATTCTATCCATATGGATCGCCGTTTTATCGTGGCACAGTGGCCTCGCATGGACGCCCGATTGCATTACCGCATGCTAGACGTCAGCGCCTGGAAAGTGGTGTTTGAGGGTAAGTTCAAGAAAAAATTCGCCAAACCCGAAGAACACCGCGCGTTGGGTGATATTCGCGGGAGTATAATGGAGTTAAAATATTATTTAGGAAAGGTGAAGGTATGACACACCAGCAACTAGAAGAATATTTATTAAGTTTTCCGAACGTTTGGTTGGATTTTCCATTCGGTGAGGAATTTTCCGTGTACAAAGTCGGCCACAAGGAAACGGGCGAGGGAAAAATATTCGCCATTGTTGCCGATAAACGCAAGCCGCTGCACGTTAGTTTCAAGTGTGACCCGCAGCTGGCGCTGACACTTCGCGAGAAATACGAAACCGTCGTGCCGGGGTATCACCTGAATAAAAAGCACTGGAACACGCTTATTTTAACTGGCCAGCTATCCGACCAAGAGGTAAAAGACCTCGCGAATCTTAGCTACCAGTTGGTGACCAAAGCCGCCTAACCGTTGGCGGCGTTAAATTCAGCGAATTGCTTTTTGATAGGCTGCAGGTTTGTGTCGGTAGCTGTCAGGAAATCTTTCAGCGATTTGCTGTTCGAATTCATGTAAATATCTTTCATCAGCGCCGCCACAGTTTCTAGCTGATAGTTCATTTCGCGGGCATACGTTCGGTCGAATACGGCATTTAGCCGGGCGTCCTCGAGGGTTTTTGTCAGCGCATCGCCGTTTTCAGTGGCGGTGATATTTTTGTCTATTTTGGCAACGTCCACGCCGTTGTTTTTGAATGGCTGGGCAACGTCGCGATTGGCGTTGGCCAGGAAAATAGTGAGCGTGCTATTGGTACTACGCAGCGCGCTGCTTTTGATGGTTTTTTGCGAATTGTTGGCGACCGTTTGCAGCGTGGTCATGCGGGCAGCTAGGGTTTGCATTTTGTTTTTAGGGCTATTGGCGCCGCCACCGCCAAACAGCAGAAAACCGCCCACTATCAAGGCTAGTAGCAGGCCACCGCCCACCATAAATATGAACTTTTTATCGCCCAGCCCAGGTTTTGGCTGCACCGGCGCAATTTGGTTCAGGTAGTCAATGGGATATGGGTTTTGGTCGGGGTTCATTACGTTCATTTAACCATAAATGCCATCAAGAGACAATGAAGTCGGGCACCGTAACGGTTAGTTCGCGAAACAGGGGTGCGGTATGTGGTTGGGCGGCAATTTGTGCAATTTCGTAGAATCCCGGCACGAACGTTTTGGGGTCGAGGCTGTCTAGTTGCGCCCAAAAAGGTTCGCATACATCGGGGCGAATTTCGCTTTGCCGGCCGGGGCGCAGATTGGCGGCTTCGAACACGTGCACCAGCATATGCCGGTCGACCACTTCGCCACGCATACCCCGCACATACACATCGCCCCGATACGTCAGGTCGGCTTCCAGGCCAGCCTTTTCAGCCAGCTCTAGGGCGGCCATGTCATACGCGCTGTGGCCATAATGCATCATGCCGTGCGGAAAACTAATCTGTCCAATATTGGGCTGCCGGTGCCAGCGCACCAACAAATATTCGCCAGCATCATTTTTGCATATCACCGTGTTAAGAATCTTGGGCTGCGTACGCGTTTTGCCCGTTTTCAGGCTCAGCGTGCCGGCAAATTGTACGCCTTTTACAGATAGGCGATAGTCGGTTTCGGCCTTTTCCACCAGCCCCTCGCGTAGCAGTCCCTTTAGGTGATACATGAACAAATTACCCTCAACGTCGCGCGGTTTTAGCTGGGAATAACGCCGCGTGGCGTGCCGGGTGAGTTCTAATAAAATGTGATTTTGTATCCAACTCGTCATGGTCAAAAATTTTTGAGTCAAAAAACCTTGCTTATATCTGTTAATTCCACAGGTTAGTATAGCACTGTACCTTGATAATACGAATGGAAGGAAGCCGATGCAAATCATCGACGCCAAGATGGGACGGAAATGACGAAAATCACGTTCAACCCGCCCGCCGACAACCAGGTGCATACCTACTGTCTGCGCTGTTCGGCCGAAACCGTGACGCATCACCCGCGAGCCAAGCGCGACCAGGTGTATCAGTGTGCCACGTGCGGCCACAGCGACAGCCGGGCGCTCATCATCGATCTGGTGGTGTCGTGGTGGCTGGATGCAGGCCAGGAATACTGGCACGAAACAGCTGGCGTGTTCGTGGCAGACGGCGACAAATTCCTGTTTTTCGAGCGCGTCAAATACCCCTTTGGCCTGACCGTTCCCGCTGGTCACCGCGACCGTGGCGAGGATGCACAGGTGGCAGGGATGCGTGAACTGCGCGAGGAAACAGGGCTGCGTGTGTCTGAGTTGCGGCATGTCGCGACCGATGACATTCGGGGCGACGGTTGCCGGCGTGGTGCTGATATCCACCGGTGGCACATCTACGCCACCCGCCTTCCATCCGGCAGTACTATCAAGGTCGATAGCAGCGAAGGCGCTCGACCGGTCTGGCTTACCCTACAGGAAGCACTGGACCGGGACGCTACCTATGCTATCCGGCACATCATTACCCGCCACGCCAAGGCCATTCGCCGGGCTGTGCGGTAGATGTCGCACGCCCCGCACTCTTGCTTTTACAGAAGAGTGCGGGGCAACATCTCCACCGATGCATCGGTGATTTTTTATATGGTCAACAGAGGTGATATACTAAAGGCATGCAAGACGCCAAAGAAGAGGTGCGCGCTCGGCTGAATATCGAGGACGTGATAGGGGAATACGTGCAGCTGAAACGGGCTGGGCGGAATTTCAAGGGGCTTAGCCCGTTTAGCGGCGAGAAAACGCCTAGTTTTTACGTGAGCCCCGACAAGCATATTTGGCATGATTTCTCGTCCAACAAAGGTGGCGATGTATTTAGTTTCGTGATGGAAGTAGAGGGGATGGATTTTCGCCAGGCGCTGGAACATTTGGCGCGGCGGGCGGGGGTGGATTTGACCCAGTACGAATCAAAAGGCAGCGGCGACCTGGCGCGGCGCAAAAAACGGCTGCAACAGGCTACTGAACTGGCCGCCACATACTACCAGCACAGTTTGCTGAAAAACCCGCACGCGTTGGAATACGTGTTTAAAAAACGCGGTTTGAGCAAAGAAATTGTGCAGGAATTCCGCATAGGCTACGCGCCCACCACTGGCGACGCGCTGGTGCAATTTCTGGGCAAAAAAGGCTTTACGCGCCAAGAACTGGCCGATGCCGGGCTCACCAACCGGTTTGGCGGTGACATGTTCCGCGGCCGTATGACCGTGCCGCTGATGGATCCGACTGGCCAGGTGATAGGTTTCACCGCGCGCATATTGGCCGACGACCCCAACGCACCCAAATATCTGAACACGCCGCAAACGCTGCTGTACGACAAAGGCCGGCATGTGTTTGGGTTGAGCCAGGCCAAAGAAGCGATTCGTACCAGCGACTACGCCGTGATAGTCGAGGGCAATTTGGACGTGGTCAGTAGCCACCAGGCCGCCGTGCGCCCAGTGGTAGCAACGGCGGGTACTGCCATGACCGAGTTCCATTTGCGGGCGCTGCGGCGGCTGACCGGCAACGTGCGGCTAGCGTTTGATGGCGACAAAGCCGGCCTGGCTGCCACCGAGCGCGCCGTTCCGTTGGCGAGCCAAGCGGGAATCGAACTCACCATCATATCGCTGCCTGATGGCGCCAAAGACCCCGACGAACTCATTCAAAACGACGTGGCGTTGTGGCAACAGGCGATAGGCGCGGCAGTGCCGGCGGTGGACTGGATCTTGCAGCAGTACAGCCAGCGCGAAGACGTGGCGACAGCGGCGGGCAAGCGCGCCTTTACTACGGCGGCGCTGAACGTGGTGGCGGGGCTGGGCGACCCGGTAGAGCGCGAACACTATGAACGCAAAATCGCTGCCATGGCGGGGTCGTCGCTCGAGGCGGTGAAGGCGAAATTGGCCACTGTGCCGGTAGAAAAAACCGTCGCCAAACGTACCGCTAGGCGCACGGCCGACATCGACGCCGACCCGCAGGCCTACCAAGACAACCTGCTGTCGGTAGCGCTGGTAGATGCGCCCAGCCAGGCGCTGTTTGCGAGTATCGACCCAGCGATATTTGTAGGTGAACAACGCCAAGCTGTCGCCTCGTATCTGGCCGCACATGCTGGCCATGCACTCACAACCACGCCTAAAAACTTGCAAAATCACGACACGTATGTGAAAATACTATTATTGAAGGCCGATGCTCGCTACGCCGACTGGAACGATTCCGATCGTTACCATGAAACGGCTCGACTACTCCGCCAAGTAGCAAACGAACACAAGAAACAAACGCAGGAACAATTAACCAATCAATTACGCATAGCTGAACAAAGCGACGACGACGAACAAGCCGCCGCGCTACGTACCCAACTAAGCGTGCTGATAAAGGAGATACAACGTGGCCAAAGATGATATCACCCCAGTAGAAGACGACCAAGTAATCGATTCCAGCGGTGGGCCGCTGAGCGATCTGGACGAACCGGCGCTAGACGAGCTGGTGGACGAAGAAGAGGAAGATATTGACACGCTGAACAGCGGGCAATATTTTGACGATGTTTCAGACGACAGCGTGCGGCTGTACCTGCGCGAGATAGGTAAAATCCCGCTGCTAAACGCCGAAGAAGAATTGGCCCTGGCGCACCGCGTGGTGGCAGGCGAGAAAAAAGCCAAAGACAAAATGGCCGAAGCCAACATGCGATTGGTCGTTTCGATTGCCAAGCGTTACAGTGGTCGTGGGCTCGATTTCCTCGATTTGATCCAGGAAGGTAACACCGGTTTGCTGCGTGCCGTCGAGAAATTCGACCCAGACAAAGGCTTCAAATTTAGCACCTATGCCACCTGGTGGATTCGCCAGGCGATTACCCGTGCCATAGCCGACCAAGCCCGCACCATCCGCATACCGGTGCACATGGTGGAAACCATCAACAAATTGCTGCGCACCCAGCGCCGCATGACCCAAGAACTCAACCGCGAGCCAACCATCGAGGAGCTGGCCAAAGAACTGGAAATGGAGCCGGAAAAGGTTGAATACGTTATCAAAATCAAGCAAGATATTACCAGTTTGGACGCAGGTGTCGGGCGCGACGGGGAAGATGAAGACAGCGTGCTGGGTGATTTCATCGAGGACGAAGACAGCACCACCCCCGAAGAATCTGCCGCCAGCCAGTTGCTGAAAGAGCAAGTCCAGGCGATATTGTCGTCTCTATCCGACCGCGAACAGAAAATCGTGAAAATGCGCTTTGGCCTGGAAACCGGCAAAAGCCACACGTTGGAAGAAGTCGGCCAGGAATTCGCCGTCACTCGCGAACGCATCCGCCAAATAGAGGCCAAGGCCTTGGCAAAACTGCGCAAGCACAAAGACGCCAAGAAATTGCACGAATACTTAGGTTAAAACGGATCGCACATAAAATAGCCCTCCGGGGCTATTTTATTTTGTTGTATCCATGACGGCAGCCTAGAAAGGCGACGCAGCCTACAGATTGAAACCAGTCTCCTCAAGAATTGCATCGACTTGCTGATGAAGATGCGCCAAATCACCGTCATTCATAGCATAATAGTCGGCGATAGCAATCGGCCCGCCCTTTTCGATGTTTTCAATCTCAGCCCAGTCTCGTTGGTCTAGTTGAGCGGCAGTCAGGGGGCGAATTGGCCGATTAGCCATGCGGTGCTGGCGAAGGTGTTTGGGCGCAACGATGGCAACAACCGTTAGCTCGCCCGGAAACTCGTGCTTGAGTGCCTTGTATTCAGTCCAAGAATACAAGCCGTCGGCAACAATTCGATGCTGCCCGGCGCCAATTAAATCG
>Ga0075418_10000503_pt1 | contig 41551 bp, 34 predicted proteins | sample SoiMetdeltSBSDD2_FD_81776 | JGI IMG/M metagenome (GOLD analysis project Ga0075418, IMG submission 81776) | Bulk soil microbial communities from a Populus tree surrounding site in Tennessee, USA - Soil MetaG P. deltoides SBSDD2 | ecosystem: Environmental > Terrestrial > Soil > Tree plantation...
ATCGACGTCACGACCTGCCGCGGCGCGATCCCCTCCTCCGCCGCGTCCGACTCCGGATCCACCGAGACGATCATCACGCCCGACGCGTTGGCGTCCATTTCGAGCTGCTGGCGCATCATCGGGGGGATCGCCTGGATCTTGATCCCGAGACCCTCGCTCGAGGGCACCGCTTCTCCGTCCTGCTTCGATTCCGGCTCGTTCCCCGGGTCGTCGAAGGACACGGGTCGCGTCGAGAGCTTCACGTCGATGCGCTCCGTCTTGCCCCCGCGCAGCACCTCGAGCTTGACCGACTCGCCGGGCTTCCGCGCGGCGATCTTCGCGAGGAGGTCCTGGTTGTCCTTGACCGGATCGCCGTCGAGCTTCCGGATGAGGTCGCCTTCCTGGAGCCCCGCGTCGTCCGCCGGTCCACCGGGAGTGATTCTGGTCACGATCACGCCGTTGCGGTCGGGAAGGTGATAGTAGGACTGCGCCTTCGCCCCGATCGGCTGCGTGTTCATCCAGATCCCGAGGTAGCCGCGCTTGACGGAGCCGCCGGAGCGCAGCTCCTCCGCGGCCTTGCGGGCTTCGTTGATCGGAATCGCGAATCCTATGCCCTCGGCGAGCTCGCCCCGGAAGATCGCGGTATTGATCCCCACGACGCGCCCCTGGCCGTCGAGGAGCGGTCCGCCGGAATTCCCGAAGTTGATCGCGGCGTCGGTCTGGATGAAGTTCGCGAGGGCGGGAACGACGGTGTCGCTCACCTGGACCTGTCGCTTCTTGCCCGACACGACGCCGACGGTGACGGTTCGCTCGAGCGCGAGCGGATTGCCGACGGCCATCACCCACTGCCCCACGCGAAGCGTGTCGGAATCACCGAGCGGAACGGTGGGCAGCGTCTTCCCCTTCGGGTCGATCTTGATCAGCCCGAGGTCGATCATGGGATCCGTCCCGATGACCTCGGCCTCGTACTTCTCGCCGGTGTCCAGCGTGACCTGGAGCTTCGTCGCTCCCTCGACGACGTGGTTGTTCGTCAGGATGTACCCGTCGTCGGTCACGATGAATCCGGATCCGGACGAGACGCGCCGCTGGGGCTCGCGAGGGACGATGCGGGGGTGAGCGCGCCGGTCCTGCGGCCCGTTCGGTCCGAAGAAGAAGCGGAAGATCGGGTCGTCGAACTGGTCGCCGTCCTCGTCCTGCTGGCCGCTGTCGCCGCCCCCCTTCTTGTCTACCGTCGTGTTCTGCACGCCGACGACGGCGGGAAGGATCGACGCCGCGATCTCCGAGAAATCCGGGAGCGCCACCGTGTGCTCCGCGGCGCTGGACGCGGCGGGAAACGCGGAGGCCGCCGGCGCGGCGGCGTGCATCACCGGCGGAGCGTTGAGCTTACCGCCGACGATCATCCCGAACACGATGCTGATGCCGACGACGCCGAGCAGCGCGGCGAAGCTTCCCTTGCGATTCATGGCTCTCGACCTCCCGACCGTCCCGTTCAGCTGACCCAGCCGGCGCTCCGATCGCCTTCCTCCGGGAGGAGCTCGGCGAGCGCCCCGCGAAGCGAGCCGACGTCGACCGGCTTCTCGAGGATGTGGTCCACGCCCAGGTGGCGGGCTTGCTGACGGACGCCTTCGTTCAGGAATGCGGATATCAGAATGCAGCGCGCGCGGAACTCGCGCCGTCGAAGCTCCGCGAGGAGCGACAGCCCGTCCATCTCCGGCATCTTGTAATCGACCAGGAGAAGGTCCACGTCGTCGAGCGCCCGGCCGCCGATGAGCACCCGTCGCGGGTCGCTCTCGATCACGGCCTTGTACCCCGAGCGGCTCAGCAGCTTTCGGTAGCAATCGAGCACCGACGGATCGTCGTCCACGACGAGGATCGTGTAGCGCTGGCGCGCGAGCGGGTTCATCGCGCTGTCGAAGAGGGGCAATTGCCGTGCCGCGGGAGGGGCGCCACGACGTTTCCGAAAGCCGCGAGAATTCCAACCCCCGCGACGCCCGTTCGCGCCAAACTGGCGCCGGGCCCCGTCCAACCGGCCGGAATGGCGGTCGTTGGATTCATGAATCCGGATCCGCGAAGCCGGCGACCTTGTACTCCTTGAGCTTCCGTTGCAGCGTGCGCAGCCCGATCCCCAGTGCCTCGGCGGCTTGCGTGCGGTTGCCCCCGGTTCGCTCCAGCGCGGCGAGGATCGCCCGGCGCTCGATCTCCTCCATCGTCAAAGGCGCCCCCGGCTCCCCGCCGGATTCGGGGGCCTCCGCCGCGGCCGGGACGATCTCGCTCCCGGCATGGCGGCGGATCTCCTCGGGAAGGTCGCCGAGGGCGATCTCCGGAGAAGGCGTGAGCACGACGAGGCTCTCGACGAGATTCCGAAGCTCGCGGACGTTCCCCTCCCAGCGTGCGTTGACCAGCGCCCGCATGGAGTCGGGCGCGAACTTCATCCCCTCGCGGTCGTTCTCCTTCGCGAACGTCGCCAGGAAATGGTTCGCGAGCAGCGGGATGTCCTCGCGGCGCTCGCGGAGGGGCGGGATCCGGAGCGTAACGACCTTGAGGCGATAGTAGAGGTCGTTCCGGAACGCCCCGCGCTCCACCGCGGTCTCGAGGTCGGCGTTGGTCGCGGCGATCAGGCGGATGTCGACCTTGATCGTGGCGGTTCCGCCGACGCGCATGAACTCGCGCGTCTCGAGCACGCGGAGGAGCTTGACCTGCATGTCGACGGGGAGCTCGCCAATCTCGTCGAGGAACAGGGTCCCCTTGTCGGCCAGCTCGAACTTGCCGATCTTGCGGCCCGTGGCGCCGGTGAACGATCCGCGCTCGTGGCCGAACAGCTCGGACTCGAGGATCTCGGCCGGGATGGCCGCGCAATTAATCGGCAGGAAGCGTCCGTCCTTGCGCGGGGAGTTCTCGTGGAGCGCGTTGGCCACGAGCTCCTTCCCCGTGCCCGAGTCGCCGATGATCAGCACGTTCGACCGCGTGGGAGCGACCATCTCCATCTGACGGAACAGCGCCTCCATGGCCTTCGAGCGTCCGACGAGGTTCCCGAACTTCTCTCCCAGCCTGTTCTCGAGCTCGACGACGCGCCGCGACAGCAAGCGTTTCTCGACGATCGCCGAGGCGCGCTTGCGCAGCTCGAAGAGGTCGACCGGCTTCGTGAGATAGTCGTCGGCGCCGCGCTTCATGGCGTCCACGGCGGACTCGACGGAGCCGTGCCCCGTGATCATCAACACGCCGACCTCGGGGTCGATCTCGCGGGCGGCCGCGAGCACGCCGAAGCCGTCGACGCCGGGCATCATCAGGTCGGTGATGACGAGCACGACGTCGCGGTGCGCCCTGAGGAAGTCGAGCGCGGGCGCGGCTTCGCCGAACGACGTGACCGTATATCCGATCTTCGACAGCGCGCGCTCGTAGCTCTCGCGATTCGGCTTTTCGTCTTCGATGATGACGGCGTGGATGCTGTCGCTCATGCCCGATCGCGAATTGTAGCAGCGAGCAGCCGCGCGAATTCCTCCGGTCCGACCACGGGGATGCCGAGCTTGCGCGCGCGATCGAGCTTGGATCCGGCGTCGTCGCCCGCGACGACGAGGTGGGTCTTCGCGCTGACCGATCCGGACACCCGCCCGCCGGCCCGCTCAATGCGCGATCGAGCTTCCTCCCGGCTCATCCCCGGAAGCGTCCCGGTGAGGACCACGGTCTTGTCCAGCAGCGGCGAGTCCGGCGGCGGCGCGGGCCCGGCTTCCTCCGGCGTCGCCTCCGTCCGGACGCCGACCCGCGCCAGCCGCGCGAGGAGATCGCGGTTCGCGGGCTGCGCCCAGAACGTCTTGACCGAGGCAGCGGTCTTCGGCCCGATGTCGGGGATCGCCTCGAGCATCTCCAGCGGCGCCTCGTCGATCGCGCGCAGCGAGCCCATCGTCGAGGCGAGGACGCGCGCCGCGCGCTCGCCGACGTGCCGGATACCGAGCGCGAAGAGGAGCCTGTGCAGCGGGCGCCCCTTGGACGCCTCGATCTCGCGGACGAGGTTGCCGGCCGATTTCGTCCCCATACGATCCAGGGCCGCGAGGGTCTCGGCTCCGAGGTCGTAGATCCCGGCGACGTCGCGGAGGAGATCCTTTGCGAGGAGCTGGTCCACCAGGGCGTCTCCGAGCCCCTGGACGTCCATGCCGGGGCGCGAGGCGAAGTGCAGCAGCGCCTCGCGGCGCTTCGCGGGGCAAGCCGCGCCGGTGCAGCGGCTCGCGACCTCTCCCTCCTCGCGGACGGCCTCCGAGCCGCACGTCGGGCATGTCCGTGGCATCGCGAAGGGGATCGAGCCGGAAGGCCGATCCTCGAGGATGACCGCGACGACCTGAGGGATGACCTCGCCCGCCTTCTCGATGACGACCGTGTCGCCCAGGCGGACGTCCTTCCGCGCGACCTCGTCCTCGTTGTGGAGCGTCGCCCGAGAGACGGTCGTCCCCGCGAGGACCACCGGCTCGAGCTCGGCGACGGGGGTCAGCGCTCCCGTCCGTCCGACCTGGATCACGATCTCCCGGATCCGTGTTCGCGCCTGCTCCGGAGCGTACTTGTACGCGATCGCCCAGCGCGGGAACTTGCTCGTGGCGCCGGCCCGGCGCTGGACGTCGAGATCGTCGACCTTCACGACGGCGCCGTCGATCTCGTAGTCCAGCGTCCCGCGGAGATCGCGGATGCGCTCGATCGCGGCGCGCGTCTCGTCCAGGGATCGTGCCGCCGCGTTGAGAGGATTGACCCTGAGCCCCAGCTCCCGAAGCCTCGCCAGGCCCTCGGACTGCGTGGCGGGCGGCGCCTCGCCCTCGACGGACGCCAGGGCGTAGAAGAACCCTCCGAGCCTGCGCGAAGCGGTGATCCTCGGGTCCAGGAGACGGACCGAGCCGGACGCCGCGTTGCGCGGGTTGGCGAACGGCGCCTCCCCCGCCTCGGCCCGCTGCGCGTTGAGCGCCTGGAACGACGCGCGCGGCATGAAGATCTCGCCGCGCACCTCGACGAACGCGATCGATCGCGATAGCCGGAGAGGGATGGTGCGAATCGTGCGCACGTTGGCGGTGATGTCCTCCCCGACGGTTCCGTTGCCGCGGGTCACCGCGCGCTCGAGCAGCCCGTCCCGGTACCAGAGCGCGATCGAAAGCCCGTCGATCTTGGGCTCGACGACGAACGCCGTCACGGCGCCGCCGACCGCCCGCTCCATCCGCTCGCCCCAGGCCCGGAGCTCGTCCGGCGACAGCGCGTTGTCGAGCGACAGGAGTGGCGTGCGGTGCGCGACGGTGACAAAGGCATCGGACGGCTCGCCGCCGACGCGCAGGCTGGGAGAATCGGGGGCGATCAGCTCGGGATGCTCCGCCTCGATCGCGGCGAGCTCGCGCTCGAGCGTGTCGTACTCGGAATCCGAGATCTCCGGAGCGTCGTCGACGTAGTAGAGCTTGCGATGCCGGGCGATCCGGATGCGGAGGTCCTTCGCGCGGGCGGCCGGTGATCCTCCCGGATCCGTCACGGCACGGCCCGGACGCCGGGAGGTTCGAGGGCGCGGGAATGCCGCCGCGGCAGCCGGATCCTGAACGTGGTGCCCACTCCGGTCTGGCTCTCGACCTCGATACGGCCGCCGTGGTTCTCCACCATCTGACGGGCGATGGCCAGGCCGAGTCCCGTGCCCCCCGCCCGCTTGGAGTAGAACGGCTCGAAGATCCGCTCGATCATCTCGGCCGGGATCCCCGGTCCGGTGTCACCGACCTCGATCAGGATCTCGCCACCGGCACCGGCGCGGGAGCGCAGGACGACGCGCCCGCCCGCCGGGACGACGTGACGCGCGTTTCCGAGGATGTTGAGCAGCGCCTGACGAAGCTGACTCTCGTCCAGCTCGACGGAAGGGAGAAGCGGCTCGAGATCGAGCTGAAGCTCCACGCCGGATTGGCGAAAATCCGCTTGAAGGAATCGCGCCGTCGCCCCCAGGACCTCGTTCAGATCGACCACCTTCAGTTGCGGCGTCGCCGGGCGAGCGTACTGAAGGAAGTTGTCGATCAGGTTCTTGATTCGCTTGATCTCACCCTGCATCGAGCGGAGCATCTCGACGTGCTCGCCGCCTTCCAGCGCGGGGACGCCCTGGAGCTCCTCCTCGAGCATCTGCAGGTTCATGTTCATCGAGTTGAGGGGATTGCGGATCTCGTGGGCGAGCCCCGAGCCCAGCACGCCACGATAGGCAGCCCGCTCCGAGGATTGGCGCTGGTGCTCGAGCGAGCGGTTCTTTCGGATGAGGTAGAGGACATAGAACAGCCCGACGACGAGCAGTGCGACGCCCACGGCCGCGACGATCGCGACGCGGATCGCGAGCCACTTTCGTATCGCGTCGATCTCCCGGTCGATCGGCTCGGCGGCGATCCCGACGCGGACGCTGCCTTGATACTGGCCGGCGATCGTCAACGCAGTGCGCGCGGTCTGGCGGATCGCCCCCTCGGATCCGACGAACGCGACCTTGATGTCGAACCGGTCCCGTATCTCGACGAAGCGGAGATAAGGACGCTCCGCCAGACGTTCCGCGAGGATCGCCTCCAGCTCCCGGCGATTCCTCTGGAGACGGTAGAAGTCCATCCCGGTCGGGCCTCGCCCCATGGAGGCCGCCGCCTCCGCGACGCGCGTCGCCTCTTCCTGGGCCCGGAGGACCGGGTACCTCGCCGCGAGGCGGCTCATCCCCTGGAAGGCGAACGTGTGGGCGACCCAGATCAAAATCGCCAGCAATCCCGCGAAAATAGCGAAAGCCCGCAGAGTTTCCCCACTTCCCGGCGGGACGAGAGCCTCGGACGCCGCTCGCGATCGGGTCATCGGCCAGGCATTGTAGAGTGCCGCCTCTGCGGACGCGGGTGCTGCAAAGACTCCGCGCCGTCCCGCACAACGAGCTTTCTCGACTTGATCGACCTAGGTTCTTGCAGTAATTGAATGCCGCAGGGAAGAACCTCCCGTTACACTGGAACCGGGAGTGGGGCGGATTGGAAAGGCGGTTGCAGGGGGATATCGGCCATGGAAGCTCACGCTGAAACCTCACTCAAAGGAAGCGTTCGGCTGGGAAACTATCTCCGACGCCTCCGCGCCGGATACGGCTATTCGCTGCGCCGCGTCGAAGAACGCGCGAAGGCCGAGGGCGGTGAGATCGACAATTCGCAGCTCTCCCGTTACGAGAAGGGAATCTGCTACCCGTCGTTCGACAAGCTGCGGGTGCTCGCGAGCGTCTTCAACGTTTCGGTCCAGGCGTTCTCCGACGTCGTCGACCTGGAGAGCTATGAAAGCCTGAAGCCCCAGGGAGGCGAGCCGAGAGCTCTGGTCGACGAAGGAAACGCGGCGCTGAGGACCGGCGACTACGGTCGCGCCTTCGCGTGCTACGAGTACGCGCTCGATCGGCTGCACGACGACGCGGCGAGCGGCTTGTCGCAGGATCTGATCGCGCAGACGCGGGTCAATCTCGCGATGGCGCTCTCGCGCCTCGGGAAGCTGGCGCTCGCCGAGAACGAGCTGCGACAAGCGCTGCGCTCGTCGCCGGAGCTCTCGCCGACGATCAGCGCCCGTGCCCTGCTCAACCTCTCGAACCTGCACGCGGATCAAGGCGATCTGCTGCTCTCGGAGATCGAGGCGGAGAAAGCCCTGACGTTGGCCAAGGCGCAGGATCTCACGCTCCCCGCCGCGCGCGCGCTCCACACGCTGGGCCGCGTCCGTTCGCAGCGAAAGCAGTTCGTCGCGGCGATCGAGCACTACCGGGACGCGGGCGCCCTCTACGATTCCTGCGGCGATCGCAACGAAGCGGTTCGCGTCCGGATCAACGTCGGCGACTGCTACGTGGCCATGGGGAAGGTGCGGGAGGGGATTCGCCTCCTGCGCGCCGCTCTGACCGAGGCCAAGGGCGAGGGGCTTCGCCGTCTCGAGGCGCAGGCCTGGAGCAACCTGGGCGAAGCGCACTTCCGAGCGGGCGAAACCTCTCAGGCACAGACCTGCTTGCGCCAGTCCGACGCGCTGGCGGGGTCGCCGGAAAAGTACCCCGACATCCTCTTCTTCAACGCCTTCTACGAATGGAAGATGGCCACGGAGCAGAACAATCCGACCCGAGAGAAGATCGCGTTCGGGCGGCTCAAGGCGCTGCGCTCCAGCCTGGAGCACCGATTCCCGGAGGTCGAAGCGTTCGATGCGTTCGTAGAAAGGAGGCGCAGCGATGCGTAGCAATCGCGCCTTCGCCGGCGTGCTCGTCGCGCTGACCGCCGGAACCCTCGCCGTCGCAGGAACGTCTTCGCGCCCGCTCGTCACGGACCACATCCCGCAAATCGACGGGCCGGTGGTCGCAGGGGTCGACGCGACCGGACGGACGTGGGCGACCTGGTCCTACCGCGCCTCCGGCGAATTCGACCTCGCCGTCGTCACCAAGCCTGCAGGCGGGTCGATCTGGAGCGCTCCCGCGTTCATCGGCCGGCGTGACGGCATCGACCAGGTCGATCCCGCCCTCGCCTTCGACGCCGCGGGCACGACGTATCTGGCCTTCGGGACGAGGAACCCCACGCGGATCGGCCTCGCCGTTCTGCGCGCGGGCGCTTCGTCGTGGTCCGATCCGATCATCGTGCCGAACTCGGAGGGTGGCTCGTCGCCCGCGCTCCACGTCGTGGGCGATCGGCTGGTCATCGCCTTCCGCACCCCTCAGGGCGTCGTGGTCGTCGACCTTCCGAGCGTCGGTCAGCCGCGCGGGATCCAGGACGGGCCCGACGGCGTCGATCCACTCGGCGCCGAAGGTGGAACGCCGATGCCCGGCGAAGAACGTAACGAGCCGGAGTAAGCTCGCTCGACGGTTTCCGTCCCACTTTCGCTTCGCAAGACGCGAAAACTCTGGACAAAATCTGTTGACACGCTCCTTGCGCCTTCTCTAATATCCGCCAGGTGGTCAAAAGTGGAGTGAAGTGGGCTTCAAACGCCCATCTCGCTCCATCGACCCGAACGGGCGGCACGAGTCACAGAGGCGAGGTACGGCAGGCGCGGCAAGGAGTCGCATGACGCCCCGTCCTCTCCGGATCGGTGGACGAAAGGCGAAGCGATGTTGCGTGGGAGCGCGCTCGCGAAACTGGACGAGAAAGGCCGCCTCAAGCTCCCGTCCGTCTTCCGCGCGGTCTTGGAGTTGAAGCCCGGTTCCGAGTACTTCGTCACGAGCCTGCGCGGCGAATCGGTCCGGATCTACCCGATGGATGTCTGGCTTCGCGTCGAGGAGCGGCTCGCACGCGCTTCGTCGCTCAACCCGTCGGTCATGCGATTCAAGAGCGCCGTGAACTACTACGGTCAAATGAGCTCGATGGATGCCCAAGGACGTGTTCTGGTCCACCCGCTGCTGCGCGAGCGGGCGGACGTCCGCAACGAGGTCGTCGTCCTGGGGCAGCACGAGTATCTCGAGGTCTGGAACCGGATCGCCTTCGAGGAGCGCCTGAACGGCGATCCCCTCACCGATGCCGACTTGGGGACGCTCTCCGAGCTGGGCATCTGACAGTCGAGCGAAACGAGCGCATGCTGGCCGCCGATCCCGCACGACGAGAGCCGACGTTGAGCGAAGGCAACGTTCTGCACCAGCCCGTGATGCTGGACGAGGTGCTCCGGCTCCTCGACCCGCCGCCTGGCGCCGTCGTGATCGACGCGACGCTCGGACCGGGGGGTCACGCGGAGGCGCTCCTCTCGCGTCTCGGCCCCGCCGGCCGGCTGATCGGAATCGATCGCGATCCTTCGGCCCTCGAGCACGCCCGTGCGCGCCTCGCCTCGTTCGGAGACCGTTTCGTCCCGGTCCACGGCGACCACCGCGAGATCACCTCGTTGGCAGCGAGCGTCGGCGTCGGGTCCGTCGATGCGGTCCTCGCCGACCTCGGCGTCTCCTCCGCGCAGCTCGACGATGCCTCGCGGGGATTCGCCTTCTCCGCCGACGGACCTCTCGACATGCGGATGGATCCCGCCTCGGGGGGGCCGTCGGCCGCCGAGCTGATCGCCGCGTTGGACGAGCCGGAGCTGACCGACCTCATCGCGACGTGGGGCGAGGACCGGAACGCGCGCCGTATCGCGCGGGCCATCGTCCGCGAGCGCGGCCACGAGCCGATCCGCACCACCCGGCATCTCCGGGAGGTGGTCGAGGCGGGCGCAGGCCCCGCCGCGCGACGGTTCCGCATCCATCCCGCCACCCGCACCTTCCAGGCGCTCCGCATCGCCGTGAATCGCGAGATCGAGGGGATCCCCGAGCTGGTCTCCGGGGCCGTGTCTCTCCTCCGGCCGCGGGGACGCCTCGCCGTCATCTCGTTCCACTCGCTCGAGGACCGCGCGGTCAAGACCGCCCTTCATGAGCTCACGCACCGCTGCGTCTGCCCGCCGGACCTTCCCGTCTGCGGCTGCGGGCGCGCGAACCTCGTCCGGCTCGTGACGTCCGGAGCGGTCGTGCCGTCGGACGACGAGGTCGCCTCCAACCCTCGCGCGCGCAGCGCCCGACTGCGCGCGGCGGAGAGACTCCCGTGAGCCGCACCGCAACGCACTCCGTCCGGCGATGGAGGAACAGCTCCGTCCATCGCGAGGTCGACAATACCCACGCCCGCCGCGTCTGGCGAGTCGTGCTCGGCGTCGCGATCGCGCTCGCGCCCTTCGCGGTCTACCTGCTGCAGACCATGTCCTACGTCCAGACGAGCTACGCCATCGAGCACCTTCGCGCGGAGGAGGCCCGGCTCGTCGAGGCGGACCGTCGATACCGCGTCGAGCGCGCGATGCTCGAATCGCTTCCGGCGGTGGAGGCCCGCGCGTCGGGAGAGCTCGTCCTCGAGCACCCGCCGGCGTCGCACGTCGTCGTCGTCGCTCACGGGGAGCTTCCCGGCGCGGCTCCGCCCGGCCCATCCCCCAGCCTTCCGCCGCGCTGATCGCAGGCGACCCGACGCGTGGAGAGGACCCCGACCCCCGTGAAGCCCAGCTCGATCCAAACCCGCGTCGTGGTCGTCGCCGCCGGGATCGCGCTGGCCGGCGTAGCGCTCGCGGCGCGCTTCATCGACCTACAGATCATCGAGGCGGACCGGCTCCGCGCGAAAGCGTCGCATCAGCACCGCCAGGTGATCGAGATCGACGGGCGGCGCGGCTCCATCGTGGACCGGCAGGGGCGGGAGTTCGCGGTCAGCGTGATGACGCACTCGCTCTACGCGCATCCGTCCCGGGTCCGCGACCCGGAGGCCGCCGCGCGGTTGCTGGCCCCCGCCCTGTCGCGGCCGGCATCCGACCTGCTCGCGCTCCTTCGCTCCGACGAGCCGTTCGTCTGGCTCCAGCGCCGGATCGATCCCACCACCGCGCGGACGATCGCCGCCCTCCCGCGCGTGGGACGGGGGGAGGCGATCGACTTCAAGGACGAGCCGAAGCGCTTCTATCCGCAGGGCGCCCTGGCCGTGCACGTCGTGGGCTTCGCGGACGTCGATCAGCGCGGAATCGAGGGGATCGAGAAGCGCTTCGACGCCGCCCTGCGGGGGGACGCCACGAAGTTCCTCGCGGCGCGCGACGCTCGGGGCACGATGCTGCTCCAACCGCTGCGCCCCCCCGCCCAGCGGAGCCACGACGTCGTGCTCACGATCGATCTCGTGCTGCAGCACGTGGTGGAGCGCGAGCTCGACCGTGCGATGCGCGAAACGGCCGCGAAGGCCGCGACGGCGATTCTGCTGGATCCCAAGACCGGCCAGGTGCTCGCGCTCGCCAACCGCCCCACGGTCGATCCCCGGTTCTACGGGCGAGCTCCGGCCGAGGCCCGCCGCGATCGCGCGATCGAATCCCTCTACGAGCCCGGCTCGACGTTCAAGGTCGTGAGTGCTTCCGCAGCGCTCGAGCGGGGCACGGTCACGCCGGAGCAGCGATTCAACTGCGCCGGGTACACGATCGCCGGCAAGGCCTACACCGACGTCCACAGGTTCGGGGTCCTGTCCGTGCGCGAGATCCTGGAGCACTCCTCGAACGTCGGCATGGTCCAGGTCGGACGCACGGTCCCCCGCGAGTACCTCCGGGAGACGATCGTGCGGTTCGGGTTCGGGCGCCGCACGGGGATCGAGCTGCCGGGCGAGCGCAACGGGAACATCACCTCGCTCGCGCGCATGTCCGCCACGTCGCCCGCCGCGATGGCGATCGGCTACGAGGTCGGCGTCACCGCGCTCCAGGTCGCGCAGGCCTACGCGGCGATCGCGAACGACGGCGTGCTCGCCCCCGCCCGCATCGTCCTCGGCACGCGGGACGAGGACGGGCGGTTCACGGCGGCCGAGGCGGCGGAACCCCGACGCGTCGTGTCGCCGCGGACCGCGACGACGATGACGAACATGATGGAGGGCGTCGTGCTCCGCGGCACCGGGGACAACGCGCGCGTCTCCGGATACCACGTGGCCGGGAAGACCGGGACGGCGAAGAAGGTCCGGTCCGACGGCGGAGGCTACACGGACAGCGAGTACTTCGCGTCGTTCGGCGGGTTCGGACCGCTCCGCGACCCGGCTCTCGTGGCGTTCGTCCTCCTCGATACGCCGCGAGGAGGGATCTACTACGGCGGGCAGGTCGCCGCGCCGGTCTTCTCGCGGATCCTCGCCGATGCCCTGGCCTACCTCCGAGTGCCGCCCGACGACGACCCATGGGAGGCGCGCCGCGACGAGCTCGCGGCTCGCGCCGCGAAGGACGCCAAGGCGCGAACGGCGTCACGGTCGCGCGACCGCAAGGAGACCGACCTCTCGCCCCCCGCGACGATCGTGACGGGGCCGGGGCAAGTCCCGGACGTGCGCGGCAAGACGGCGCGCGAGGCGGTCGCGGCGCTCCTCGCCCGCGGCTATCGCGCGCACGTCGAAGGGGAGGGCGTGGTCGTCCGGCAGAGCCCTCCCGCGGGGACGCCGCTCCCGCAAGGGGAGGTCTGCTCCGCGACGCTCGGTGAGCTGCGCACGCTGCTCGAGGCCGAGCGGCGCACCCGCGAGACCGCGGCGGCCGCGGACGACGCGCTCGTGGCCGAGACGCGGAAGCCCGTGCGACCCGCCGCGAGACGGCGCCGATGACCCCCCGTCCGCTCCACGAGCTGCTCGACCGCGCGGGCGTTTCCGCTCTCGGGCCGGTCCCGAAGTCGGTCCTCGTGCACGGCCTGCGGCTGGATTCGCGCCGCGTGCTCCCGGGGGACCTGTTCTTCGCGCTTCCCGGCACGCGGGACGACGGGGCCCGGCATGCACCCCAGGCGGTTGAGAAGGGGGCGGTGGCGATCGTCGCGGAGACCGAGGCACCCGCTTCATCGAGCAGCGTGCCGTGGATCCGTGTGGCCGCCGCGCGTCCCGCGATGGCTCTGGTGGCCCGGGAGTGGTGGGGACGTCCGGACGAAGGCATGACGCTGGTGGGGATCACCGGGACGAAGGGCAAGACCACGGTCGCGCACCTCGTGGAGTCCATCGCGCGGTCCTGCGGCCGTCGGCCGGGACGGATCGGCACGGTCGGCAACGCTTTCGACGGGCGCGAGCTCGAAGCCGCGCGGACCACTCCGGAGGCCACCGACCTCTACGAGCTGCTCGCCTCGATGCGGGCGGCGGGCGTGGAGATCGTCGCCATGGAGGTGTCCTCGCACGCGCTGTCGCTGCATCGGGTCGGCGGCGCGCGATTCTCGATCGCGGCGTTCCTCAACCTGGGGCGGGATCACCTCGATTTCCACGGATCGCCCGAGGCGTACTTCGGCGCGAAGGCGTCGCTCTTCGAGCGGCTCACCTCTCGGGACGTGGCCGTGCTCCCGGAGGACGACCCGCTCGGCGAGGAGCTGGCGGGGCGGACGCGCGCGCGCGTGCTGACGTTCGGACGCGGCCGGCAAGCGCTCATCCGGCTCGCGACCGAAGCGTCGACTCTGGCGGGCTCGACGGCGCGCCTATCGACCCCCGTGGGCGACGTCGAGATCCGCACCTCGCTCCCGGGGCGATTCAACCTTCTGAACGCCGCCGCGTCGGCCGCTTGCGGCATCGCCTTCGGCGCGGACGCCGACGCGATCGCCAGGGGGATCGCCGGCGTCGCCCGCGTCCCCGGCCGCCTCGATCCGGTCGACGCGGGGCAACCCTTCGCGGTGCTCGTCGATTACGCCCATACCGCCGAGTCGCTCGAGGCGGTTCTCGACGCGGTGCGCGAGCTGACCGACGGGCGCGTCATCGTCGTCTTCGGTTGCGGAGGGGACCGCGATCGCGGCAAACGCTTCGCCATGGGGAGGATCGCCGCCTCGCGCGCGGACCGCGTCGTGCTGACGTCGGACAACCCGCGGACCGAGGATCCGACCGCGATCCTCGCCGAGATCGAGTCCGGCGTGGCCTCGGTCCCGGGGGCCGGCCCACGCTCGACGACGGTCGTCGAGCGCGCCCGCGCCATTCCGCTCGCGCTCTCCGAGGCTCGGTCCGGCGATGCGGTCGTCATCGCCGGCAAAGGGCACGAGACGACCCAGACCCTGGCGGACCGGACGATCCCGTTCGACGATCGCGACGTCGCCCGGCAGGCTCTCGCCTCGTTGGGATTCGGGGGAGGATCGCGTGCCGACGCTTAGCGTGGGCGAGCTGCGCGACGCCAGCGGCGGCGTGCTCCTGGACGGCGATCCGGCGCTGCGCGTCACGTCGTACGCGATCGATACGCGAAAGCTCGCGGCCGGGGGCGCGTTCTTCGCGCTGGCGGGCGAGCGGACCGACGGCCACGCGTTCGTGGGCGAAGCGGCCCGCTGCGGGGCGATCGCGGCGGTCCTCTCGCGCGCCCCTGGAGGCGAAGGGCCGTTCCCCGCGGCGATCATCCAAGTGGACGACGTCGCGGCGGCTCTGGCCCGGTGCGGCGCCTACGCCCGGCAGCGCGTGAGGACCGGTGTCGTCGCGATCACCGGAAGCACCGGGAAGACCACGACGAAGGACCTGGTCGCGGCGGGGCTCGGCGCGGTCCGGAAGGTCCATCGAACCACCGGGAACCTGAACAACGAGCTCGGATTGCCGCTCTCGCTGCTGTCATGCCCCGACGACGCGGAGGCGATGGTCCTGGAGATGGGGATGAACGGGCCCGGACAGATCGCGTTCCTGGCGCGTCTGGCGGACCCGGACGTCGCGCTCGTCACCAACGTCCGGCCGGTCCATCTCGAGTACTTCGAATCGATCGAGGAGATCGCGGCCGCGAAGGGCGAGCTGTTCGCCGTCCTCCGCGACGACGGCTGCGCCGTCGTCAACCTGGACGATCCGCGGGTACGCCTGCAGGCCGCGCGGCACGCGGGCCGCCGGGTGACCTTCGGCGAGGCGGAGGGGGCGGACCTGCGGCTCGAGGGGATCGAGGACCGGTTCCTCCCGGGGGCGACGCTACGCTTCCGCCACGACGGACGGTCGCACACGCTCTCCCTCAAGCTCGGCGGAGCGCATGCGGCCCGGAACGCCCTCGCGGCGTGCGCGACGATCGTCGCGTACGGGGACCCTCTGGAGCCGGCCCTGGGAACGATCGCCGATGTGATGCCCGCGGCCGGGCGCGGACGCCTCACGCGGCTTCCGGACGACGTCACGGTGGTGGACGACACCTACAACAGCAATCCGGAGGCGCTCGAATCCGTCCTCGGAACCCTGCGCGCCAGCTCGCCGCGAGGACGGCGCGTGCTCGTGCTCGGCGAGATGCTCGAGCTGGGGCGTGAATCGGCGTCGTTCCACCGGCGTGCCGGGGAGGAAGCGGCGCGTTCGGGCGTCGGACTGCTGGTGGGCGTGGGACCCCTCGCGCGTCATGCGGTCGAGACCGCCAAGCGCGGTGGCGTGGAGGTCCACGCCGCGGCCGACGCCGCGGAGGCGGCGAGGCTGGTTCCCGAGCTGCTGCGGCCGGGCGATCTCGTGCTCGTCAAGGGATCGCGCGGCGTGAAGCTCGAGATCGTGGTGGAGGCGCTCGTCGCGTCGCGGGGAGAGGTGGCCTGATGCTGTACCACCTGCTCTACCCGTTGCACACTTCGCTCAAGCTCTTCAATGTCTTCCGCTACATCACCTTTCGGACGGCGATGGCGATCATCACCGCGATGGTCGTGTCGTTCATCCTCGGTCCCTGGCTCATCCGCCGGCTGCGGTACTTTCAGATCGGTCAGGAGATCCGGGAAGAAGGCCCGGCCTCCCACCAGTCCAAGCGTGGGACCCCCACGATGGGCGGCCTCCTGATCCTCACGGCCGTGGTCCCGACGACCCTGCTCTGGGCCGACCTGCGGAACCCCTTCGTCTGGATCGCCGTGGTGTCGATGTGCGCGTTCGGCGGGATCGGATTCTGGGACGACTACCTCAAGATCGCGAAGAAGCACAACCTGGGGTTGACCGCGCGGTCGAAACTGTCGCTGCAGATCGCCGTGGGCCTCGCGATCGGGTTCCTCCTCTATTGGATGTCGTATCAAGGCCTGTTCTCGACCCGACTCGTGTTTCCGTTCGTGAAGGCGTTCGCCCCCATGCTCGGACTGATGTTCCCGCTCTTCGTGGTCCTCGTGCTGACCGGGTCCTCGAACGCGGTCAACCTCACGGACGGCCTCGACGGGCTCGCGATCGGCTCGTTCCTCGTGGCCTCCGCGACGTTCACGATCCTCGCGTACGCGGCCGGGAACGCGATCGTCGCCGACTACCTCGGGATCGCGAACGTCAAGGGAGCGGGAGAGCTCACCATCTTCTGCGGAGCGCTCGTCGGCGCCTCGCTCGGATTCCTCTGGTACAACGGACATCCGGCCGAGATCTTCATGGGCGACGTGGGCTCGATGGCCCTCGGCGGCGCCCTGGGCACCATCGCCGTGCTCATCAAGCAGGAATTCGTCCTCGTGATCGTCGGCGGGTTGTTCGTCCTCGAGGCCGTCTCGGTCATTCTCCAGGTCGGGTCGTGGAAGTCCCGGGGAAAGCGGATCTTCCGCATGGCGCCGGTCCATCACCACTTCGAGCTCGAGGGCTGGAGCGAGACCAAGGTCGTCATCCGCTTCTGGATCGTCGCCATCATCTTCGCGCTGCTGGGGCTCGCGACCCTGAAGCTGAGGTAGCCGGTGCCGAAGCGACGCTCCTTCGATCGATGGCTCTTCCTGACCGCGGCGCTCCTCGCCCTCGGCGGGGTGTTCATGGTCGGGAGCGCGTCGCACTACGAGGCGATGAGCCTCGGTCTCGACCCGACGTACTTCCTCGTCCGTCACGGACTGTTCCTGCTCGCGGGGCTGGGGGTCATGGCGGCCGCGATGGCGATGCCGCTCCGGCGCCTCGACCGCCGCCGCGTCGTCTGGGGACTCCTCGCCGCCTCGCTGGGCTCGCTGCTGCTGGTGCTCGCCATGCCGGCGGTCAGCGGGGCCCACCGCTGGTTCCGCCTGGGGCCGCTCGGTATGCAGCCCTCCGAGCTCGCGAAGATCACCACGCTCCTGTTCCTCGCCTACGTGCTGTCGCGCAGCTCGGAGGAGGAGGTGAACGACCTCCGCAGGACGCTCGGCCCCGTCGTGGCCCTCGTCGGGGCGATGGCGTTCCTGATCGTGATCGAGCCGGACCTCGGCTCGGCGGTGATGGTGCTCGCCCTCGCCGGCGTCATGCTCTTCGTCGCGGGATTGCGGTTCCGATACATCGGTGCCGCCGCGGGCGCCGGAGTGGCTTTCGTCGTCCTCGCGATTCTGGCGCAGCCCTACCGGATGGAGCGGATGAAGACGTTCCTGAATCCGGGGAGCGATTCCCAGGGGGCCGGATTCCAGCTCGCGCAGTCGCTGCTCGCCGTCGGAAGCGGCGGACTCCTGGGCGTCGGGTTCGGCCAGGGGCAGCAGAAGGCGTACTACCTGCCGGCGGCACACACCGACTTCATCGTCTCCGTCGTCGGCGAGGAGCTCGGGCTGATCGGGACGCTGACGCTCCTCCTCGCCGTCGGCGTCCTCACCTGGCGCGGCCTGCGCGCCGCGGTGCGATCGTCCGACCGGTTCGGCTTCTACGTCGCGCTCGGCGGAACGGTCCTCATTTCCCTGCAGTCGCTGATCCACATGGGGGTGTGCGTGGGATTGCTCCCGACCAAGGGGCTGCCGTTCCCGCTCCTCAGCTACGGAGGCTCGTCACTGATCGCTTCGCTCGCGGTCGTCGGCTTCGTCTTGAACGTCTCTCAGGAGTCCAACTAGGGACGCATGGTGTCGCGTTGGCCAAGCCTTCCCACATCGTCTTCGCCGCCGGCGGAACGGGGGGACACGTCTTTCCCGCGCTCGCCGTCGCCGACGAGCTTCGGGGCCGGCGCCCCGACGCGCGCATCGTCTTCATCGGAGGCCGCCGCGGGCTCGAGAACCGGTTGGTCCCGCGGGCCGGCTACCCGCTGCGGACGCTTCCCCTGTCGGGGCTCAAGGGGGCCAAGCTCTCCGCGCGCGTCGCGGCCGGGGCCGCCGCGGCGCTCGGCGTGGTCCGTTGCGTCGGGTGGTTCCTCGCCCGGCGCCCGAGCTTGGTCGTCGGGGCGGGAGGCTACGCGTCGGGCCCGGCCGCTCTCGCGTCCGTGCTCCTCGGGATCCCGACGATGCTGATCGAGCAGAACCACTTCCCCGGAGCGACGAACCGCTGGCTCGCGCCGCGTGCCGATGCGGTGTGTGTGCCGTCCGACGCCGCGAAGGCCCGCTTGAACGGGATCGGAATCGTTACCGGGAACCCCGTGCGTCCCGAGTTCGCCGCGATCGGCGCCCCCCCCGGCGGCGCGCGCCTGTCCCTGCTGATCTTCGGAGGGAGCCGGGGCGCGCGGTCGATCAACCGCGCGGCGACGGCCGCGATCCCGCGCCTCGCCGCGATGAGCCCGCCCCCCCGGATCGTCCACCAAACCGGTCCCGAGGACCACCCCGCCGTCGCGCAGGCGTACGCGACGCGGCCGGAGCTTGCGGCCGAGATCCTTCCTTTCCTCGACGACATGCCCGCTCGCTTGGCGTCCGCCGACCTGGTCGTCTGCCGCGCGGGCGCGACGACGCTCGCCGAGCTCGCGGCCGCGGGCCGACCGTCGATCCTCGTCCCCTTCCCGTTCGCCTCGGACGACCACCAGCGCGCCAACGCCGAGGCCGTCCGGGACGCGGACGCCGCCGTCGTCGTCCCCGACGCGGAGCTCGACGGCGTCCGGCTGGCGGCCGAGGTGGAGGCGCTCGCGCAGGACTCGCCCCGGCGCTCGCGGATGTCGCAGGCCGCGCGCTCCCTCGCTCGCGTGGACGCGGCGCAGAGGATCGCGGACGTCGCGGTCGGACTCATGGGAGGACTGCGCCATGTTCCGTAAGGCGAGGCGCATCCACCTCGTCGGGATCGGCGGCTCGGGGATGAGCGGCATCGCGGAGGTCCTCGTCAACCTCGGCTATCACGTCACCGGGTCCGATCTGGTCGCGAACGCGGTCACGAAGCGGCTCTCGCTGCTCGGCGCGAGGATCTTCCGGGGACACAAGGCACGGCAGGTGGAGGGGGCGGACGTGGTCGTCGTCTCGTCCGCGGTGCAGGCCGAAAACCCGGAGATCGTCGAGGCGCGGCGCCGCAAGATCCCCGTGATCCCTCGCGCGGAGATGCTCGCGGAGATCATGCGGATGAAGTACGGCGTGGCCGTGGCGGGCGCGCACGGAAAGACCTCGACCACCGCGATGATCGCGGAGGTGCTCACGGCCGGAGGGCTCGACCCGACGATCGTGATCGGAGGGCGCGTGAAGTCCCTGCGGTCGGGGGCGAAGGTCGGCCGCGGGGAGTTCATGGTCGCCGAGGCGGACGAGTCCGACGGCTCGTTCCTCAAGATGAAGCCCACGATCGCCGTCGTCACGAACATCGATCGCGAGCACCTCGACCACTACGAGGATCTCGGATCCATCCAGGACGCGTTCGTGCAGTTCCTCTCGCGCGTGCCGTTCTACGGCGCGGCCGTCGTGTGCCTCGACGAGCCCAACCTCCGCGCGATTCTCCCGCGCGTCGACCGGAAGATCCTCACCTACGGCCTCTCCAGCGACGCCGACCTGGTCGCGGACCGGATCGCGTTCGACGGCTTCGGCGCCTCGTGCGTGGTCGCGTGGCGCCGGGGCCCCCTCGGTCCCCTCCGCCTGCCGGTGCCGGGCCGCCACTCGATCACCAACGCGCTCGCGGCGGTCGCCGTCGGCCTCGAGCTCGACGTCCCGTATTCCAAGATCGCCCGCGCGCTCGCGGGATTCCACGCCGTGGACCGGCGGTTCCAGCGCAAGGGCGAGGCGTTCGGCGCCACGATCGTGGACGACTACGGTCACCACCCCACCGAGATCCACGCGACGCTCGCCGCGGCCCGGGAGGGGTTCGGCGCGCGCACGATCGTCGTCTTCCAGCCCCACCGCTACTCGCGGACCCGCGCGCTGCTCGAGGACTTCGGCCGCGCGTTCGTGCTCGCCGATCGGGTCATCGTGACGGACGTCTACGCGGCCGGCGAGCCGCCGATCCCGGGAATCGACGGGCGGGCCGTGGCCGATGCGCTCGTCCGCCACGGTCATCCGGCCGTCACGTTCGAGCCCCGGCTCGATCGGATCGGGGATCTGCTCGAAGAGATCGTCCAGCCGGGCGACCTCGTCATCACGCTGGGCGCGGGAGACGTCTGGAAGGTGGCCGACGCCTGCGTCGCGAGCGGAGGCCGGGCGGCGCGGGCGCCGGGGACGGACCGATGATCGAAGGCGGACCGTTCCCCGAGCCCGATCGACGCTACTGGCGCCGCCGCGTCAACCGTCATGTGCGGAAGGCGCGACGGGCGCGACGGTTCCTGCGCTGGGCCGGAATCCTCGCCTCCAACCTGGCCGTCGGGGCGGTGCTCGTGGTGTCCGGAGCGTCCGTCGCCCGGCACGTCGTGACGTCGAGCGATCTCGCGGTCCGGACCATCGTCGTCGAAGGAACGATGCGGACGACGCCGAAGGCGGTCGAAGCGGCGCTCTCGGGCTTCGTGGGGCGCAACCTCGTCGAGCTCGACCTCGACGACGTCGCCAGCGCCGCCACGCGCGATCCGTGGGTGCGCGAGGCGTCGGTCAAGCGCATGCTCCCCGGAACGCTTCGGGTCTCGATCGTCGAGCGGGCCCCCGGCGCCCTCGCGCTCCTGCACGGCGCGGTTCACGTGATCGACGACCGCGGCGTCGTCATGGGACCGGCCGGGCCGGGGCTCGCGTTCGACCTTCCGCTGCTTTCGGGGCTCGACCGCTTGCAGGGGCGCGAGCTCGAGGCCGCGCTCGCGCGCGGCGTCGGATTTCTCACGACGCTGCACGAGGCCCAACCCGCGTGGTCGCGCGGGATCTCCGAGCTCGACCTGTCGCGCGCGGACCGCGTCACGATGAGGCGCGTCGACGGGGGCCCCGAGCTGTTGCTCGACCCCGAGCGCATCGATCGCAACGTCCGCGCCTATCTGGCGCTGCAACCGACGATCGCGCGGAAGATCGGCGAGGCGCGCCGGGTCGATCTCCGCTGGAGCCGACGCATTTCCATCCTCCCCGCAGGGGACCCATCCGTCACGGAGAGCGAGTGAAACCATGCCGAAGAACGAGCGCTACATCGTCGGGCTGGACATCGGGACCACGAAGATCTCCTGCGTCGTCGCCGAGCTGAAGGAGAACGGCTCCGTCGAGGTCGTGGGGCTCGGTCAGGCCGCGTCCCGCGGCCTGCGCAAGGGGGTCGTCGTCAATCTGGACGCGACCGTCGACGCGGTGAAAGCGTGCGTCGAGGAAGCGGAGATGATGGCGGGGGTCGCCGTCGAGTCCGCGACGGTGGGGATCGCCGGGGGGCACATCCGCTCGTTCAACAGCCGCGGCGTGATTGCGATCTCGGGGAAGGAGCGGACGGTCTCGCGGGAGGACCTGCGGCGGGTGATGGACGCGGCGCGCGCGGTCTCGATCCCCCAGGACCGCGAGATCCTGCACGTGCTCCCGCAGGAATTCGTGCTCGACGACCAGGGCGGGATCAGCCAGCCGGTCGGCATGACCGGGTCCCGTCTCGAGGCGAACGTCCACATCGTGACCGCGGCGACCACCTCCATCCAGAATCTCGTGACGTGCGTGAACCGGGCGGGGGTCGAGGTCCGCGACACGGTGCTCGAGCAGCTCGCGGCCTCGGAGTCGGTCCTCACCCACGACGAGAAGGACCTCGGCGTCGCGCTGATCGACATCGGGGGCGGGACGACGGATCTCGCGATCTTCGAGAAGGGGTCGATCTGGCACACGGCCGTGCTCCCCGCCGGCGGCGACCACTTCACGAACGACCTCGCGGTGGGGCTGCGCACGCCGATCCCCGACGCCGAGCGCTTGAAGAAGAAGCACGGGTGCTCCCTCGCGACCCTGGTCGAGGGGGACGACGCGATCGAGGTCGCCTCCGTGGGAGGGCGGAAGCCGCGGATGCTCTCCCGCCAGGTCATGGCGGAGATCCTCCAGCCGCGCGCCGAGGAGATCTTCACGCTCATCCATGAGGAGGTCTCGCGCGCCGGGTTCGAAAAACTTCTCAACGCGGGAGTGGTTCTTACAGGCGGCGGCAGCCTGCTTCCTGGTATGTTGGAGGTCGCAGAGCAAATCTTCGATCTCCCCGTCCGGCTCGGGCATCCGGGGGGAGTGAACGGCCTGGCCGAGCCCTCATCCGGACCGCAGCTCGCAACTGCGGTCGGCTTGGCCCTCTATTCCGCGCACAACCTGGGGAAAGACCACGCGCGAGGCTTCCCGGTCTCCCCCGGCGCCATCGCGAAATTCGGCCACCGAGTTCGAAACTGGTTCGCGGAGATGTTCTGACCATGACGAGGAGACCGCGCATGATCACGATGGATGACAAGAATCGACCGACGAATGCACCCGTCAAGGTCAGCTTCGACGACGTCTCGCCGGCGTCGGCGAAGATTCGGGTGATCGGAGTCGGGGGCGGAGGGGGAAACGCCGTCAATCGCATGATCGCCTCCGGCGTCGCCGGCGTGGAGTTCCTGGCGGCCAACACGGACTGTCAGGCGCTCCGGACCAACCGGGCTCCGGTCAAGGTGCAGCTGGGGATGAGGCTCACCAAGGGGCTCGGCGCCGGCGCCAACCCCGAGGTCGGAAAGAACGCGGCGATGGAGGACAAGGAGCAGCTCATGCAGGCCCTCGAGGGGGCCGACATGGTCTTCGTGACGTCGGGCCTGGGGGGCGGCACGGGGACGGGCGGTGCGCCGATCATCGCCGAGATCGCCCGGGAAGCCGGAGCGCTGGTCGTGGCGGTGGTCACCAAGCCGTTCGCGTTCGAGGGCCGGCGGCGACGGCTGCAGGCCGACGAAGGTCTCGTGTCGCTCCGGCAGGTCGTGGATACCGTCATCACGATCCCGAACGACAAGCTCCTTCACACCGTCGAGAAGGGAACCCCTCTCGCCGAGGCGTTCCAGATGGCCGACGACATCCTGCGCCAGGCGGTCCAGGGGATCTCCGACCTCATCACCGTCCCCGGGGAGATCAACCTCGACTTCGCCGACGTCAAGACGATCATGTCGGGCATGGGAATGGCCCTGATGGGCACGGGGATCGCCGAAGGGGAGCACCGCGCGGTCGAAGCGGCCCAGCGGGCGATCTCGTCCCCTCTCCTCGAGGACACCTCGATCCACGGCGCCCGGGGCGTGCTCATCAACATCACCGGCGGCGAGGACATGTCGCTCCACGAGGTCTCCGAGGCCGCCAACATCATCCAGGAGGCCTCCGACCCCGACGCGAACATCATCTTCGGGACGGTCATCGAGCGGGGGATGCAAGGGAAGGTGAAGGTGACCGTGATCGCGACCGGATTCAATCGCGACGACGTGCGCTCCGGCCTGAGCACCCAGACGCCGCGGCTGCACCAGCGGACCCCGCCTCCCGAGGCCTACGACGACGGGCCCTCCCGGCCGACCCGCGGCTTCTTCCGGCGCGGAAAGACCGACGAGATCGAGCTGGACGCTGCCGACCAGGGGTTCACGCCGAACTTCGGTAAGATGAAGGACGACCTGGACGTCCCCGCGTTCCTCCGGAAGCAGATGGACTGAGGAGTCGTGGAGGGGGTCCGTGCACGGGCGGGCAGGCCAAGGTGACGATCGTACCCACGACCAGGATCCTGGTGGTCGACGACGACCCTCAGACCGCGCGCATGGTCCGAGCCTGGTACAAGGATCAGCCGTACGAGATCGTCGAGGCCCGCGACGGCGATGAAGGGGTCCAACGCGCGATCCGCGAGCGTCCCGACATCATCCTCATGGACCTCGTCATGCCCCGGACGAACGGGTTCGAGGCCTCGCGCCGCCTGAAGGCCGACCCCGCGACGAGCGGCATCCCGGTCATCCTGCTCAGCGCGCACCGGGAGCCGCACACGAAGCGGAAGGGATTCGACGCGGGGATCGACGACTATGTCGAGAAGCCTTTCGATTTCGAGGAGGTGGACGCCCGGATCCGGGCGATGCTCCGCAAGCGCGAGCTGTACCTCACGCTCGAGACGACGAACAAGGAGCTCCAGGCGAGCAACGCTCAGCTCGAGGAGCTCGCGACGGTCGACGAGAAGACCGGGCTCGCGAACTACCGGGTGTTCCGAGCGAAGCTGCGCGAGGAATGGCTGCGCTCCGAGCGCTACGGGCAGCCGCTCTCGATCGTGATGCTCGATCTCGACGACTTCAAGCGGGTCAACGACTCCGTCGGCCACCCCGCCGGAGATCAGGTCCTGCGGGAGTTCGCGACGCTCGTCGCCGGCGGGGCCCGGACGACGGACGTCGCGGCTCGCTACGGAGGGGAGGAGTTCGCCCTCATCCTCCCGCATACCCCCCGCGAGCGCGCCCTACGCGTCGCGGAGCGCATCCGTGCGGCGGTCCAGGACTTCACGTTCCTCGAGCCCCAGCACGCCCTCAAGATCACCGTCTCCGCCGGCGTGGCGACGTCCCCGTCGGGACGGGAGATCGCGTCGGCCGAGCAGCTGGTCGCCGCCGCCGATCACGCTCTGTACGGGGCGAAGAGGGCCGGGAAGAATCGCGTCTTCGTCCACGAGGACTGACGATCGGCACGCCGCTGTTCCTCTGCGCAGTGCTCGGGGTCGGCGTGTTCTCGGGCGCTGCCGCGACCGTCATCGGGTTCGGCATCGGAAGCTTGCTGACACCGCTGGTCGCCGCTCGCCACGGAACGGCCACGGCGATCGCCGCGGTGACGATCCCTCACGCCCTCGCGACTGGGTTGCGATGCTGGCGATTGAGATCGGGGATCGATCCCGAGGTTGCCGTCCGGTTCGGCGTCCCCAGCGCCATCGGGGGCCTGGCCGGTGCCTGGGCCTACACCCGTCTGGGCTCGGCGGCCCTCACGAGGGCGCTCGGGGTGCTCCTGCTTCTGACGGCCGCCGGCCAGCTGACGGGCTGGACCACGCGCTGGCGGCCCCGCGGGACGATCGCGAGCGTCCTGGGTCTGTGTTCCGGCTTCTTCGGCGGGCTTGCGGGGAACCAAGGGGGGCTGCGCGCGGGGGCGCTCTCGGGGTTCGATCTGACCCCGGCGCAGTTCGTCGCCACGGCGACCGTGGTCGGTCTGATCGTCGATGCCGTCCGGACTCCGGTCTATCTTCTGGCCGCCGGATCGGAGATCGCATCTCTATGGCTGCCGATCACGGCGGCCGCGATCGGCGTGCTGACCGGCACGCTCCTGGGAGAGCGGGTGCTCATGGGAATGCCCCCGGAGCGGTTCCGGCGGCTGCTGGGGATCGGCATCGGCGTGCTCGGCGCCTGGCTCGTTTTCGGCGTCCGCTGATTCCGCGGACGGGAGTGCGGATGGAGAAGGGACGGCTGCAGCGGCTCGGCGACGCCCCAGCGTGGCCCCGCGTCGCGGTCTTCGGGGCGGGCGCGGTCGGGTGCTACTTCGGGGGGATGCTCGCCCGGGCCGGTGAGGCGGTCACCCTGATCGGCCGCGCCCGCCATGTGGACGCGATCCGGCGCGACGGCCTCTGGATCGCGAGCCGCGAGTTCCAGGAGGCCGTCCCCGTCGCGGCGTCGACCGACCCGGCGGCGGCTCGCGACGCCGAGCTCGTTCTGCTGTGCGTCAAGACGCCCGATACGGAGCCGGCCGCACGTGAGCTCGCCCCCCATCTCGCATCCGGGGCCGTCGTCGCCAGCCTGCAGAACGGCGTGGACAACGCCGCGCGGCTCGGCGCGATCCTCCCCAACCCGATCGTGCCCGCCGTCGTCTACGTCTCGGCGGAGATGATGGGCCCCGGCCGCGTCCGCCACAACGGGCGCGGCGACCTCATCATCGGCGCGCCGCGAGGGCGACCCTCTTCCGGGCTCGAGGCCATTGCCGCGACGTTCGAGCGGGCCTCGGTGCCCTGCCGCATCTCGACGGACATCGACCGGGATCTGTGGGAGAAGCTCGCGCTCAACTGCGCCTTCAACCCGGTCTCGGCGTTGGGGCGCGCCCGCTACGCGCGGCTGATCGCTCACGAGCCGGCGCGGGCCCTCCTTCGCGAGGTGATCGACGAGGTGGTCGCGGTCGCGGCGGCCGAGGGGATCGAGCTCCCGGCGGAGGAGCTCATGCGTGCCGCGGAGGCGCTCGCGCGGGCCGTGCCGCAGGCGATCTCCTCCACCGCGCAGGACCTCGAGGCCGGCCGACCCACGGAGATCGACGACCTGAACGGGTTCGTCGCCTCACGCGGGAGCGCGCTCGGGGTCCCGACCCCCGTCAACCGGGCGCTCCACGCGCTCGTGCGCTTGATTCAGGACGGCGGCGAAGACTGAATCTCGCGCCATCCGGCGAATACGTCCTTCATCACGGAGTCCATCGCGTCGACGACCTGGTCGTAGAAGGCCTTGGCCTTCACCGCGTCGAGGACCGGCGCGCCCTCTCCGGCCGCCTCGGGACGGTCCAGGATGATCGACGCGGGAAAAGGCCGCGCGCGGAGTCCCGTTCGTCGCGCGAATCGTCGGACGGTCGTGGCGTTCTTCGCGTCGACGAGCGACGGGGCGATGGCGAGCACCATCGCGGTCTCCTCCACCCCCGCATGCCCCGAAGCGACCCCGGGGTAGATCGAGCGCGACGCGCCCTCGGCGAAGCCCCACCACTCCACGGCGACCGCGTAGGCCCGTTTCTCGTTCCACAGCCGCGCGACCACGGCCCCGACCTGCTCGCTCTGCCCCCCGTGGCCGTTGAGGAGCACCACGCGGCGGAACCCGGCGTCCACGAGCCCGGCGCACGCCTCGAACAGATATGAGACGAACGTCGCCGACGAGACGGTGGTCGAGCCCGGATAGGGAAGCAGGGCGTTCGTCACGCCATAGGCGATCGACGGCGCGATGACGGCACCCCACCTGGGGGCGAGATCCGCGGCGAGAGCCTCCGGGATGATCGTGTCCGTTCCCAGCGCCATCGCCCCGTGCGCCTCGACCGTCCCGACGGGAACGACGACGAGATCGCAGCGTGAGGGGACGAGATCACGGAACTGCTGCCACGTCAGGTCGTTCAGCCTCATGATCATGACTTCGTCTCCACGCGACGAGCGCCGCGGCCCCGAGCCCGGCGATCGCCGCCCACGCGGGAACGTCGCCGATTCGATCGTACACGGTCCGGCGGCGGGTCAGCGGGACGTCGTGCACGCGGACGTCGCGGACGTCGAGCTCGGTCCGCTCCGCCTCGCGCCCCGTCGGATCCACGAACATCGAGATCCCGGTGTTCGCGACGCGGATGAACGACGAGCGGCTCTCGATCGCGCGGAGGCGCACCGTGTTCGCCTGGTACGTCTGGAAGAATGTCGTTCCGAACCAGGCGTCGTTGGTGACGATCGCCTGGAGGTCGGCCCCGGCGTTGCGCAGGCCGCGCTGCAGGTCGAAGTACAGCTCCTCGTAGCAGACGCTCACGCCCAGCTTCGCGCCGTCGACGGGGAGGAGCGTCCCTTTCGTCCCGGGTGAGAACCCTCCCGCCAGCCAGCGCGCCCAACCGCGCCGGCCGGAGAGGATCGGGCCGAGGACGGCGTCGAAGGGGACCGCCTCGACGAACGGCACGAGGTAGACCTTCGCGCTCCATGCGGGATCGAGCGCGCCGTCGGGATGCACGACGAACACCGCGTTGTAGGCGTCGAGGCGGTGCTCGTCGTGGACGACGACGTATTCCGATCCCGCGACGATCGTCACACCGGCCTGCTGCGCGAGGTCCTGCACGTCGGACATCGCGTAGCTCGACGGCACGTCGGGGCGTCGGTAGAGCGGTTGCGGCCGCGCGGTCTCGGGCCAGATGACGACGGAGGCCCCCCGGCCGGCCGCCTCGCGCGTCAGCTCGTCCAGGACCTGCCACTGACGATCGTCAGTGGCGGGGTCCATCTTCACGTCGAGCGGGATGTTCGGCTGGATCAGCGCGACGCGGAGCGTCCCCCAGGAGCTGGGCGGATGCGTCCAGGCCCACGCGTCGTACGCGAGGACGCCTCCGATCAGGATCCCCCACGCCGCGAGCGACGCCGCACGGCGGCGCGACGTCCCACCCCGCCAGGCGTCGTGGAGCAGCGCGCTCGAGACCAGCATCGCCCCGCCCACGCCGTAGGGCCCGGTCAGGTCGGCGAACTGGGCGAGGAACGGCACGGCTCCCAGCGATTGACCGAGGTGTTGCGCGGTCATCCGGAGATCGCCGCGCGCTTGCAGCCATTCGAGCGTCAGCCAGGCGCTCGGCAGCAGGATCGCGTAGGGCCATCCGGTCCGTTTTCGCGTCCATGCGAGCGCGATCGTCGCGAGCGAGATGCCGGCGGCGAAGACGAGAGTGAGTCCGAGGTAGGCGAAAACGGCGAGGAAGCTCACGGCGAGCATCGACCGCATCCAGTGGAGGATCAACAGATTCAACACCGCGCCGAAGACGAATCCGGCGTTCCTCCACGAGCGCCACGGTCGATCGAGGTTCTCGTCGATCCAGACCAGCAGCGGCACGAAGCCGACGAAGTTGGGAACGACGAGTCCGAATGTGAAATATCCGAACGCGACGATCACGCCGGCGAGGACGGGAAGCCTCCACGGGTGCCGGGCCCATCGCGTAAGCAACGTCGCGCGATGCTATCATCGCGTCGATGGCGAAGTCCAGCCGTGAGAACGAGATCAAGCTGGCGTTCCCCTCTCCCGAGTCCGCGCTCCGAAAGCTCCTCGCGGCCGGCGCACGGCCGTTGCTCGACCGCGCATTCGAGGACAACGTCCTCTACGATTTCGAGGACGGCGCGCTCCGGAGCAGCGGGCGTCTCCTTCGTCTGCGGCTCGTGCGCGGCTCGGCGCTGCTGACGCTCAAGGCGGAGATCCCGGGAGAGCACCGGCACAAGCTCCGCGCCGAGCACGAGACGGAGGTTCGTGACGCGGACGCGCTCCGCGAGATCCTGTCCGGGCTCGGTCTCGCGCCGGTCTATCGCTACCAGAAGTACCGCACGACGTTCCGCCTGCCGGCCGTCGAGGCTTCGCTCGACGAGACGCCCCTGGGAACGTTCGTCGAGCTCGAGGGTCCCCCGGATTCGGTCGACGCGGCCGCCCGTCGGCTCGGGGCCTCCAACGGCGAGTTCATCCGAGCGACCTACCGCGATCTCCAGGAGCGCGACGCCGAGGTGCGGGGGACCGTCGCCGGCGACCTCCTCATGCCGCGGCCCGAGACCCACGATCCCGCATGAAAGCGATGGTGCTCGCGGCCGGACTGGGCGAGCGGCTCGCGCCCCTGACCCACGTCGTCCCCAAGCCGCTGCTCCCCGTCCTCGGCCGGCCGATCGCGCCGCAGGTCCTCTCGCGCCTTGCCCTCGAGGGGATCGACGAGGCCGTCATCAATCTCCATCATCTTCCGCAACGCATCCGCGAAGCCTTTGGCGACGGCACGGCCTTCGGGCTGCGCGCCCTCCACTACTCCCTCGAGGACGGGCAGCTTCTCGGAACCGGAGGTGGACTGGCGCATGCGGCGGCGCGGCTGCGGGGAGCGGGGACGATCCTCGTCCGGAACTCGGACTTCCTGGCCGATATCTCGTTGGCCGATGTCGTCGCCGCGCATCGGCGCTCCGGGTGCCCCGCGACGCTCGTGGTGACACCGCACCGCTCCCGGTACACCCGCGTGCGCGTCGACCGCGCGACCCGAGTGAGCGCGTTCGGGACCGGCGATCATCTCTTCACCGGATACCATCTCATCGAGGAATCGGTGCTCGACCTGATCCCCGGCTCCGGTCCCTCAGACATCGTGCGCGACGTCTATTTCGCGCTCGCGGCGGCCGGACGGCTCAACGCCTACGTGCACGAGGGATCCTGGTGGGAATTCGGCGCACCCGACGAGTATCTCGAGGGCTCGCTCGGCCTGATCGCGGCGCCCGCGGAGCAGCGGGCTCGACTGGGTGATTTCGATCTGGTGCGGCTGATGGATCGCGCCATCGCCGCGATCGGCCCCGGCGCCGACCTCGAGGCGAGCGACATCCGGATGGAAGGAGCGGTCGCGATCGGTTTGGGGGCGATGGTGGGCGAGGGGGTCTCGATCCGGGACACGGTCATCATGCCGGAGGCCTGGATCGGACCGCGAACGAAGCTGGATCGATGCATCGTGGGACCGGGAGCCGAGGTCCCTGCCGGGTTCGAAGCGAGCGACGCCGTGATCGCCGGCGATACGGATCCGCATCGACCGCTGCCCCGCTCCATCGAGCGAATCGACGGACTCCTCCTGAGACGGTTTTCCGGCGCGCCGGCCCGATGAGCGCGCTGCGCCCCGAGCTGGCCGCTGCCCTGGCCACGCTCTACGCGGACGCTCGCGTGGAGACCCTCCCCGGCGATGCATCCGCCCGCCGGTTCCATCGGCTGTTCCTCGATGACGGCGGATCGCGCATCGTGATGGACTACGGTGCGCCGTTCGTGGACGAGACGGACGACGTCCGGCTCGCCCGCATCTTCGAGCGTGGCGCGCTCCCCGTCGCGCGCGTCCTGGACGTGCTTCCTGACGCGGGTGCGATCGTTCTCGAGGATCTCGGCGACACGACCCTGGAAGTCGCGGTCGCGCGCGACGGGAGCGAGCGCCGCGCCGATCGGGGGGCGCTCTACAGGGACGCGGTGCGGCTGGCGGTGGCGATCGGCGCGCGCGGGACGGCGGCGCTGTCGGCGTCCGAGCGGGGCTCCGGGCCGGCGCTCGACGAGGAGCGCTTCCGATTCGAGATGGATTTCTTTCTGCGTCACTACGTGACCGACTATCTCGGCCGGAAGGACGATCGTCCCGGGCTTCGCGACGCGCTCTACGGCCTCGCCCGCGACGCGGCGGCCCACCCGAGGGTGCTGTGCCACCGCGACTATCACAGCCGGAACATCATGGTGCGTTCCGACGGCTCGCTCGCGATGGTGGACATTCAGGACGCCCGCTGGGGTCCGGACACCTACGATCTCGCGTCGTTGCTGCGCGATGCCTATGTCGACCTCGACGAAAGGGAAGCCGACGATCTCTTCGGTCTCTACTGGACCCTCCTCCCGGGGCGCCCCGACCGAAGAGCCATGCGCTTTCGATTCGAATTGACGTCCGCCCAAAGGATGATCAAAGCCCTCGGAACTTTTGGGTATCAGGTAGCCGGGTTAGGGAGAAGCCGTTACCGAGAAGCGCTCGATCGGACGGCGGAGCGGCTGACGCGAATTCTTCCCGCCCAGCGCTCGACCCTGGCTCTGTTCCGCGAGCTGGACGGCGCGAGAATCCTCGTTTCCTAGACTATTTCCCTCAGGCCGAGAAGGCCGCCGTCGACGACGAGATGCGGGCCGATCGGGCCCGTTGCGGTCGGGACCGCGGGTCCGAGCGTCGCGATCGGCGCGAGCGACACGGCGCGGGGGTCCGCCCGAGCGGCGAACCGCGGACCACCTTGTCCTGTCTCGAGATCCAACACCCAAACATCCCTGCCGAGCGGGACGACGCGACACTTCGAAATCCGGAGACAGTCTCCGTGGCTCGCCGGTTTGCCGGGGCTCACGACCAAATTGCTCGTGCCGGGGGTGGGTGGAGCTCTGAAGGAGCCTCGCCAGACGTTCCCCGGTCCTGGCTCGAATGGCACCCAATACCCATCGGCTGTAATTGGACGGGGCGACGTAGGAAACCCTGCATCGTCGAAAGCTCCCCCCGCTAGTCCTTCCTCGTGGGCGGGTACGTCGTCGACGTCCAATCCGGCCCCGCATTGCTCGTTCGACCGATGAAAGGCCGAGACGAGCGCGCTGACGAGCGCGCCGGAAGCAGACGGGGCAAGAACGAGCGACGTAGGAACGATCCCCCCGGGCGGTATCGAGGAGATGGCGTCCTCATCTTGCTCCGCCAGATCCTCGAAGCCGCGCCTGGCCCTGATCTCGCCCCTGCCGTTCGACCCGAGCAGCCACGCCCGATTCCGCCGACGGCACGCCATCCACCCCTGCGATCCGATCAGGATCTCCACGGTCGTGCCCAGCTCGATCCACTCGACCGCCTTTCGTTCCCGGACCAGCGCGATCAGGGAGTCGCCGGTCGGAAGCGAATCGGCCGGATCGAGGTCCCATCGCTCACCGGCCAAATCGGAGGGCTCCGGAGTCGATCCGGACGCGCGTCCCTCGAACGTCCGAGCACGGTCGGCGACCCATTCGGCCTCGCTCGTCGAGACGCCCGACGCCGAAGCGAACCCCGCGGGCTCCCCCTCCCTGCCGAAGACGCGGCATGCGAGTCCCGACTCTCGGACATCGTGAAGCGAGACGTCGCACGTCGCATCGCGTGTCGCTCGCCGGCGATGCGAGACCTTCGCGAACAGCTCGACGCGCTCGCTTCCCACGCGCGCAGTCATGCACGCCCGGAGCACGCGCGCGTGCTCGATGAGCGCGCCGAGTTCGAGGGCTTCAATTCCTTTCACGCGAGCACCTTGACCAACCCTATCCGGATTGTCGGCCCGCCGACGCTCACGGCCAGGGGCTGACCATCGCGGATGCACGAGCCGACCGACGAATCGAACCGGAGGTCCCTCGCCACGGCGTCGATCGAATGCCACACGTCGCGACCGTCGAGCATGATCACGAACGGGGCGAACGTCTGGTCGATCGAGCCGTTGACGATGCGAGCGGCATCGGTCACGACGAACGTCGCACGACCTGTCACCGGGTCGGTGTGCCCTGCGGACAAGCGCCGCAAATACACTCCGTCTCGCGTTCCCGACAGAACCTCGTCGGGATCGTCATGACCCTGTTCGATGTACGTGCACCCCATGCGTGGTCGAATGGGGTCCATGTACGACGACCGTCGCCCATGCCCGGTCGACTCCGTTCGCAAGGCCGACGCGCAGGCGCGATCCAGCAGAAGTCCGGCGGGAGACCCCTGGTCGATCAGGACGACGGAGCGCGACGGCGTTCCCTCGTCGTCGAACCGCCAGCCGGCGCGACCCCTCGCGGGAGCGTCGATGACCGTCAGCGGTACCCCGGGAGTCGTATCGACGCTCGCGATCCAGGTCTCCCGACGGAGGGCCACGTCGCCCTCCCGTGCGTGGCCGAACAGCTCGTGCGCCATCACACCCGCCGCTCCCGGAGCGAACACGCCGACGAACGGACCGCGGGGCGGTGAGGCGAGCGGCCGCTCCTGCGGGTCCGGGAGCGTCGGCCATCGGGGGTCGTCGGGGTCGAGAGCGAGCTCGAGCTCGTCCCGGGCCTCCGGCTGCGTCCCCACCCGAACGCTGAGCCGGCAGCTCCGCCGCCGGTCGAAAACGACCCCTTCTTCTCGACCCACCCAAATCTTTTGGTCGAATTGAACGATGCGAGCGCTCCAGCGTCCGCGCCAGGCCGGGCGCTCTCGTGTCCTCAGCGACAGCGGGGGGTGACGGGACACGTCCCGGCGTGGGCTCGGCTCCGCCCCTCGCACGAGAGCCGGGAGCTCGCGCGGATCCGGGTCGGTGACGTGGAGCGACCGTGGACCGGCGATCGCGACCCCTCGCGTTCGGGTCTCGACGTAGTTCCGACCCCCCTCGCTATCGAGGTCGAGCCGCGCATCGACACGCGCTTCCAAGAAGATGTGGGCCCGTTGATCGCCGCGCGGGAGGAGCGTGGCTGCCTCCGCGATCGCGACCGACTCGGCATCGATCGAATCCGGCGGATCGGGGCTCACGGCTTGGGTTTCCGGCGACTTGAATCCCCAGTGGGAGCAGCCTATGTTCTACGCGGACGCCGAGGGGGTGTCCGCACCTCTCGCGCTGTAGGGTCGCAGGCGGGAGTCGATCGCAAGAGCCGTACCTCGGAGCAACAGCTCTCAGGGTCGTCGAATGGCGAACTATACGATACTTCTGATCGACTACGAGCCGCGCAGTATCGAACGCTTCCGACAACCTCTGACCGACGCGGGGTACAGGGTCGAGATCGCCACCGACGGACTGACGGGGATCGACGCCTTCCATCGGTTGAATCCCGACATGGTGCTCGTCGAAGCGATGATCCCGAAGAAGCACGGGTTCGAGGTCTGTCAGGAGCTCAAGCGATCGCCTCACGGCCGCCGCACTCCGGTCCTGATCACGACCGGCGTCTACAAGGGGCGGAAATACCGGACGCAGGCGCTCCACATCTATGGCTGCGACGAGTACATCGAGAAGCCCATTGCTCCCGAGCAGCTGCTCGCCGTGGTCGGGAAGTTCTTCACCTCGAAGGCTCCCACCTCCTCCGGTCTCGCCGGGGAGACACCGACGCGATCGATGTCGGACGCCTCCCCCGTATCCCCTGCCTCCGGTGCGAAGGAGTCACCCGCGCGTCCTCCCCACGGCAAGACGCCTGTTCCCCGCGCCGTCGTCGGCGATCTGACCGAAGACGAGATCATGGCGCGACTCGACGCGATCCTTCCCGGCGCCGAGGCGACGGTCGCGCCGGAAACCCTCCCCGCGGCAGCGGCGGTGGTCCCCGCGGCGAGCATCGCGGCCGCCGAAGCCGAGCCCGGGCCCTCGATCGAGCCCGATCTCGCGGAGGACCTGAGTGGCGAGGATCCCTTCGCCCAGATGCAAGCCGAGCTGAACGCGGAGCTCGGGTCGCTCTCGACCGCGCTCGCGCTGGAGCCGGCACCCATTCTCGACGCCGCGCCCGATCCGATTCCTTCCGATCAGCTCCTCTCCCCCTCCGTATTGGAGGCGCTCCCGTCGCCCGACCCCCTTCCGCTTCCCGCGGAACAGCGGTCCGTCCCGGTGCATCTCGAGGACGTGCCCGGACAGGTGGTCAGCTTCGACGCGAAGCGCTCGCGCAAGGCCAAGAAGCACGGAAAGAAGACGCCCGACCGACCCCTGATGACCGCGCCGAGGCCCGCCGCGGAGATTCCGGCGCCGCGAGTCCAGGAACGGCCGCGACCGTCGAGCTCGATCAAGCTTCCGTCCGGAAGCCTCGTCGAATCCGACCTCGACGCCGGCCGGGCCAAGCGCGGGGTGTCCGCCTGGGTTTGGGCCGTTCTCATCCTGGTCGTGGCGGCGGCGATGTATTTCGTATTCTTCCGGGGCGAGCTCAACCCGACGATCACGACCTCCGCTCGACCGGTCCCCCCTCCCGCCCCCGTAGAGCAAGCCGAGATTCCCTCTCCCCCGGCCTCCGAGCCCGAAGCGCGACCCACGGATGAAGACGCCAACCTGGTGCTGAACGCGGTCGAAGCCCCGCCGCCCGCTCGACGACCCGTCCCGGAGCCGGCTCAAAAGGCAGCCTCGCAGCCGGCGAAGCCCGCGCCCCCGCCGAGCCCGAAGGCTCCGACCAGCACCTCCCCGGCACCGGCGGCCTCGATCTCCGCCTGGCCCATCGAGCGACCCGCGCCGGCGTCGGCTCCCGTGCCGACCGCACCCGCCGGGGCCGAGGATGCCGCGTCGGGCGTGGAAACGATCGCCGAGGCCGGCGCTGAGCCCGAAGCCGCTCCCCAGCTGGCTCCCGGGACGCTCGTCGACGACCCGGACACGCTCCCGGTCACGCTCGCGCGCAAGCTGCCGACCTACTCGCTGCGGGCGCGGGAGCTCAAGCTGTCGGGAACGGTCGTCATGAACGTGCTGGTGAACGAGCGGGGAACTGTGGACGAGGTGGTGCTCGTCAGCGGGATTAACGGAGCCGATCTCAACGAATCGACCCTGAAGGCGGCTCGCGCCTGGACCTACCGTCCCGCGACCAAGGGGGGCGTCCCCGTGAAGTACTGGAAGCGGGAGCAAGTCGTCTTCAAGAGATAGAACGAGCGGGATAACATCCCGCCGCCGTGTGCCCACCCCTTCGCCGGACGCTCGTCCTTCTGGTCCTTCTCACCTCGGCGCTCGCGTGCGCCCGGCCCCCGTCGCGCGAATCCGAGCCGCGCGCCAGCCCTTCGCGCATCGTCTCCCTGACGCCGGCGCTGACCGAGATCCTCTTCGCCGTCGGGGCCGGGGAGCGGGTGGTCGGCGTCACCGAATACTGCGACTACCCCCCCGAGGCCAAGACGCGGCCCAAGGTCGGCGGATACGTGAACCCGTCGGTCGAAGCGGTGGTGGCCCTGAGGCCGGACCTCGTCGTCGTCAGCCCGGGCCCCGGCAACAGGGATGCCGCCCTCGCGATGCAGCGGGAAGGTCTCCGCGTGGAGATCGTGCCCGCGGAGACGCTGGAGGAGTCGCTCGACGCGGTCGAGTCGGTCGCGCGGCTCTGCGGCGCGGACGAGCGGGGACGCGCGCTCGCGGCGTCGGTTCGAGCGCGTCTCGACGCGGTTGCGCGCAGCGTGGCCGGTCGACCGAAGGTGCCGACGCTGTTCTGCCTCCAAACGACTCCGATCATCGCCGCCGGGCGTGACACGCTCCCCGCGCAGCTCCTCGAGATCGCCGGCGGGCGGAACGTGGTGACCGAGCCGAGGTATCCGAGGATCGGGCTCGAGGCGGTGCTCGCGTCGAAGCCCGAGCTGATTCTCCAATCCCGGATGGACCTTCCAGCCGGCGAGGCCCACGACGAGGAGCGGTTCTGGTCCCGCTGGACACGCATACCGGCGGTCGCTTCCCATCGGGTGGTCGTCCTCGACGCGTCGCTCGCCCTCCGTCCCGGCCCGCGGATCGCGGACGACGCGGAGGCGCTCGCCGCGATCGTCCACCCCGTCGTTCACGAGGAGCCGGCCGCGCGATGACCGGCTGGCGGAAGCCCGGCGCGCTCGCGGTCGTCGTCCTCCTGTCGCTCGCCGCGGTGGCGCTCGCGGCGAGCGTCGGACCGAGCGAGCTCGGCCTGCGCGAGCTGATCGCGGCGCTGGCCGGAGAGGGGGATGCCAATCGTCGAACGATCCTGATCGACGTGCGGCTCGCACGGGCCCTTCTCGCCGGGCTCGTCGGGGCGGCGCTCTCCGCGGCCGGCTGCGCCTATCAAGCCGTGCTCCGCAATCCGCTCGCGGACCCCTACATCCTCGGCATCTCGGGAGGAGCCGCGCTCGGCGCCGTCGCCTTCGACGCGGTGGCGCCGCGCGCCTTCCTGGAGGCCACCACGGGGCGCCCGGCCGCGGCTCTCGCGGGGGCGTTGTGCACGCTCGTCGTCCTGTTCGGCCTCACCCGCTTCCGCGGGCGAACGGAGACGACGGCGCTCCTGCTGACCGGCGTGGTCCTCAACGCGTTCGACTCGGCGGTGATCCAGTTCTTCGTGAGCACCGGCGACCCCGCACGGTTCCAGGGGACTCTGTCGTACCTGATGGGGGCGATGACCTCGCCTTCGTGGTCGGTGTTGGCGACCCTCGCGGTGCTCTGCGGGATCGGGCTCGGGGCGCTCGCCGCTCAAGCGCGAACGCTGAACCTGCTCGCGGTCGGCGACGAGGAGGCGGCGCAGCTCGGTGTCAATGTCGAGCGCTCCACGTGGGTCGCGGTCGTCGCCGCGTCGGTGGTCACCGCGGCGGCGGTCGCGTTCACCGGGATCGTCGGCTTCGTGGGGCTGATCGTCCCCCACGCGATGAGGCGCCTGTTCGGCCCCGACCATCGCCTGCTCGTCCCCGCATCCGCCTTCGCCGGCGCGGCGATGGTCGTGCTCGCCGATGCCGCGGCCCGGACGCTGCTCGCCCCCAGCGAGCTCCCGGTCGGCGTGGTCACGGCGATGATCGGCGGACCGTTCTTCCTGGTGCTCCTCATGCGCCGGCTGAGGGAATCGTGAGCGCCGCGCTGGCCTTCGAGGACGTCGGCTTCTCGTACGGCGCCGCGCCGCTCGTCTCGGGGCTCGATCTCGCGATCGAGGAGAGGACGATCGTCGGCATCCTCGGCCCGAACGGAGCCGGCAAGACGACTCTCGTCCGGCTCGCCTCGGCCGCGCTCGCCCCGTCGTCGGGGCGCATCACGCTGCTCGGAGACGACCTCTCCTCGCTGCCGTCGAAGGAGCGGGCGCGGCGGGTCGCGGTCGTCCCTCAGGAGACGCACGCCGTCTTCGAGTTCACGGTCGAGGAGATCGTCCGGATGGGGCGCGCTCCTCATCTCGGCTTCCTCGGCATCGAGCGCCCGCGGGACGTCGAGATCGCGCGGGAGGCCATGGACCGATGCGAGGTGGCCCATCTGAGCGAGCGATCGCTCCGCGCGTTGTCGGGAGGGGAGCGGCAGCGCGTGATCCTCGCGCGGGCCCTGGCGCAGGAGCCGCGCGTGCTGCTCCTCGACGAGCCGACGGCGTTCCTGGACCTGAAGCATCGCGTGGCGGTCTACGCGCTCCTCGAGCGGCTCCACCGGGAGCGCGGGCTCACGGTCGTGATCGTCAGCCACGACATCAATCTCGCCGCACGGCATTGTGATCGGCTCGCCCTCCTCCGCGCCGGCCGGATCGCCGTCGACGGAACGCCCGGCGACGTGCTCCGCCCCGAGCCGATTCGCGCGGTCTACGAGGTGGACGTGGACATCGGAACGGATCCCTCGTCGGGTCGGCCGTTCGTGATTCCGCGCGGCTCGACGACTTGACACGGGGTCGATCCTCCGCGTAACGTGCGCGCGTTTCGCCTCGCTCTTTCACAACACGCGCTCGTCGAGGGAAGCGGGTGTGAATCCCGCGCGGCCCCCGCCACTGTGAACGGGGACGCCCCGGGCAGCAGCCACTGAACGTCGAGGATCCCGAGTGGGGTTGGGCGTTCGGGAAGGCGCCCGGCGGCGGACGATCCGTGAGCCAGGAGACCGGACGAGCGTTCTCGCGCTCTCGCGCGCGTCGAACGGGAGGTTCGCATGCGGCGTCCGATTCCTGTCACGGCCTTGTCCACGTTCATCCTCGTCACCGCCACGTCCGAGGTGTCTCTCGCGCTCGCCCAGGACGAGACCACTCCCTACGACGAGACGGTCGTCGTGACCTCGACCCGGCTCGAGGACAAGCCGGCCCCCAAGTCCGACGTCCCGGCGCACGTGACCGTCGTCGATCGCGAGCGGATCGAGGCGAGCGGCGCGCGGAACCTCCAGGATCTCCTCGTCGAGGAAGCGGGGATCGCGCTCATCGACCAGGTCGGAAACGACGTCCAGAAGACGCTCGACCTGCGGGGCTTCGCGGGAGGGAAGGGCGTCGCGGTCTTCCTCGACGGCGCCCGCCTCAACGATCCCAGGAACAACGCGGTCGCGCTCGAGCAGGTCCCCCTGGACGCCGTGGAGCGCGTCGAGATCACGCGCGGTCCCGCCGCGGCGCTCGCGGGAGGGGGCGCGGAGGCCGGAGTCGTGCGGATCATCACGCGCCGCGGGACGACGCCGGCGGCGTCGGTCTCCGTTTCCGGCGGAACCTGGAACACGCAAGCGTACGACGGGACCTACGGTGGCCGCTTCGGGCGCTTCGACGTCTTCGGGTCGGGCTCCTACGACACGACGGACGGATTCCGGCCGAACGCGGGAGGACGCCAGGCTCGCTTCTACGCCTCGGGCGGCGTCGACGTCGGCGGGGAGCGACACCTGTCCCTCTCGCTCTTCTCGTCGGACCTCGACTACGGGAATCCGGGGGCGCTCAGCCTCGCGGAGTTCGAGTCCGATCCGCAGCAGAACGTCTACAACCGCTTGGATTTCACCGACTCGGTGGACCGTCAGGCCTCCCTGACCTTCCAGGGCCCGGTCGGGGCGGGGTTCTCCGTCGCCGCGCACGTCGCCTTCCGAGACGACCGCGCGAGCACGCTTTCGACCGGCCGCTCGGCCTCGGTCTTCGGCGGGTTCTTCCTCGACGCCGAGGGGAGCGCGTGGAGCGGCACCGGACAGGCGACCCGGGAGATCGGCGGCCACCGGCTGGCGTTCGGGGCGGAGGCGCTCGACGGAGACACCGACAGCACGGGCTTCTTCACCTCGCCCTCCTCGCCGGGAACCTACGATCCCTCCGCGCCGGCATCGCGCAACACCGCGGGGGTCACGAGCGCCGGGGTCTTCGCGCAGGACGCCTGGTCGATCTCTCCCCGATGGAACCTGACCGGCGGGGTCCGCGCCGATCGAAGCCGGGTCGGATACGACGAATCGATTCCGGGCACGGTCCCATCGGACGAGCGGACCTTCTCGGAGGTGTCCCTGCGCGCCGGGGTGACCGCGAGGCCGACCGACGCGGCGGAGATCTACGTCTCCTACGCCGACGCGTTCCTTCCGCCGACGCCGGAGCAGCTGTTCGCCTTCCCCTTCTTCGGCAGCAATCCCGAGCTGAAGCCCGAGGATGCGCACGCCTACGAGCTCGGCGCGCGCGTGCACGGGAGCGCCTACTCCATCGACGCCGCGCTGTTCCTCACCGACACGCGGAACGAGATCATCTTCGACCCGACGCCCACGCCGTCGGATCCGTTCGGAACGAACGTGAACGCCGCCGCGACTCGCCGTCTCGGCGCGGAGCTCGCGGCGCGCGGCCGCCTCGGCGCGCGCGTGAGCGCGTTCGCCAACGCCGCCTACACGGACGCGACCTTCACCGCGGGTCCCGACGACGGGAGCGACGTGCCGCTCGTTCCGAAGGTCCGGGTCGCCGCGGGCCTCGATGCGGCGCTGCCGCGGGGCTTCGGTCTCCGCATCGACGGACTCCACGTGGGGTCGCAGGTCCTGGACAACGACGCCGGCAACGTGCGGTCGCGGCTCGAGGCCTACACCGTGGCGAACGTTCGCGCGACCTGGGAGCGCCCCGCGCCCGGCTCGGGGGCGCGTCGCGGCACGCCGGGCGTTTTCATCGAGGCGAGGAACGTCCTCGACGAGGGCTACGCGACGCGCGGGATCTACGCCGGCGCGGATTTCGTGACGCCCGCGCCGGGACGGCGGTATCTTGCCGGCGTGTCGTGGCGCATGTGATCGCCGCGCGAGGAGCGTCCGTGCCGCGCCTCACCAAGATCTACACGAAGACGGGGGACGGAGGGACGACCGCCCTCGGCGGCGGACAGCGGGTCGCGAAGGACGCGCCGCGGATCGACGCCTACGGGACGGTGGACGAGCTGAACTCGTCCATCGGGGCCGCGCTCGCGGCGGGGCTGGAGAGCTCCGTCGCCGCCGACCTCGCCCGGATCCAGAACGAGCTGTTCCATCTCGGGAGCGACCTGTGCGCGCTCGAGGAGGACAAGGCGAGGCGCCCCGTGCCGCGTATCGAGGAGCGCCATGTCCTCGCCCTGGAGGAAGGGATCGACCGGCGGACCGCCGCCCTCGGCCCGCTCGAGAACTTCATCCTCCCGGGGGGCTCGGAGGGAGCGGCGAGGCTCCACGTCGCGCGCACGGTCTGTCGGCGCGCCGAGCGGCTGGCGGTCGCGCTCGCGCGGTCCGAGGAGGTGGGCTCCCAGGTGATTCGCTATCTCAATCGGCTCTCCGACGCGCTGTTC
>Ga0075418_10000506_pt1 | contig 41494 bp, 33 predicted proteins | sample SoiMetdeltSBSDD2_FD_81776 | JGI IMG/M metagenome (GOLD analysis project Ga0075418, IMG submission 81776) | Bulk soil microbial communities from a Populus tree surrounding site in Tennessee, USA - Soil MetaG P. deltoides SBSDD2 | ecosystem: Environmental > Terrestrial > Soil > Tree plantation...
GGAGGATGCCGCTGTGGTCAGCGCGGCCAGGCTGGTCACGGTGACCGTGGAGCCGCCGGAGCCGCCGGTGGTGCCGCCGCCCTGGGTGGCCCAACCGACGATCCCGCCCGGCGGGATGGGGCTGCTGGTCGGCGGATTCGACGGCGAGTTCGATGGTGGTCTCGGCGACGATGTCGGGGAGGAGGGCGGGCTCGACGGGCCGGGTCCGGCCGTGTCGGTCACCAGCACATCGTCGAAGCGCGCGTTGGCGTGGAAGGTCAGCAGCGCGATCCGGCCGCTGCCGAACTGCGAGTTGGTCCCGGAGGCGATCTGCGTGTTGTTGACGAAGCCGGAGATGCTGGTTCCGGTGGCTGTGATTCTTAAGGTGTACCAAGTATTCGTGCTCACGGTGAGGTTGGCCCCGCCGATGACCGTCACCGACGAGCCGTTGTGCGCCTGAAGCTCGGCGCGGTTGCCGTTGGTGAGCACGAGCCGGTACATAGTCGTCGCTCCGGTGGAGCGGGCGGCGATCCCGACGAACGGGGTCGGGCTGCCGAAGGCGAGCGGCTTGACCCGCGCCTGCACGGTGTAGTTGGTCCAGCTGGAGGAGCCCGCGAACTGGCGGGCGAGCTCACTGTCGATTTTGGACTGTTGGAAGGTGGGCGAGCCATCGGTCACGACCGACCACTCACCACCGGACTTGGACCATCCGTCGGCGTTGCCGTCATCGAAGTTGTCCGAGAACAGCGTTGCCGCGCTGGCCGATCCGGTCATGATGCTGACCGCCACGATGCTGGCCAAGGCGGTCATCGCGGCGGCTGTCGCCCCCGCGATGATGGACAGCCTCACTTTCATGGGCTTCCCCTCTCCTAGGTCATCCCAAGGGACTAGGTCATCCCCGGGGACTAGGTGATCCCCGGGGACCTGCCCGGGCCCCGCGCCCGACGGAGCCGGGCGGCGCGGACGCGGGCCGGGCAGGTCCTCGGGGGTGTTATCCCCGAGGCGTTAATGTCCGCCGGCGCCAGCGAAGATGCTGGTCAACAGCGGCACGGCCAGAGCCGGTAGGGGATCGTGCGCCCGAAGCGTCGGGGCCCATCCGGCGTCGGAGCCGAAGTCGGGGTCGTTGACCGCGTTGTAGGCGTCAAGCGCGCTCACCCGTTGCGGGAACGCGTTGTCGCTGCGCGCCCAGGTGCCGATCTCGGTGAGCGTCGTGCCCTTCCAGTCCTTGAGGACCCGGTCGAGGGCGATCCCGTCATGCAGCCGGAAGTAGTTGTTCTCCATGTAGACGGCGGACTGGATCCCGATGCCCACGCTGTAGTCGTGCCCGGCCTTGATGTTGAAGTAGTTGTTGTACAGATCGACCTGGCCGAACCGCACGCGCGGGGCGCGCTGGCCCACACCGTCCCAGACGTTGTGGTGCAACGTGACCTTCAGCAGGCCGACATCCGGGCCGACCGTGTCGCTCGACCCGATGAGCATGGTCTTGTCGTGTTGCTTGAAGACGTTCCACGACACCGTCACGAGGTTGCTCGTGTGCGTGATGTCAGCGGCGCCATCGTGTACCTGGAAGGGCCGTCCAAAGTAGACAGGCTGGGTGGAGTCCGGGTTGTCCCCGTCGCTGAAGGTGTTGTGGTCGATCCAGACGTTGGTCGACCGGCGCACCGAGAGCAGGTCGTACTCGGAGTTCCAGTTGCCGGTGGCACCGTCGGTCGGGCTCCACCGCGGGAAGCAGTCCGCGGCGTTCTGCAGGTCCAGCTGCCGCACGATGACGTTGGGTGCCCGGTCAATCATGATGGTCAGCCGCTTGAGCGTGGCGCCCGGGAGTCCGTAGATGGTGGTGTTGGGCCCCACCTTGATCTCGGTGAGCGCCCGCTGGTTGGCCACCGAGCGCAGGCGCGCCTCCTCCAGTGGCCCGCTGGGATTGACCCGACCCCAGGTCGCCGGGTCGTAGGCGGCGAGGAACGCCTCGAGCGTGTAGCCGGGGTCGGCGAGGCCGTCGCAGGACGGGCCCTCGATGACACCCTCGACCAGAACGATCTTCGGATCGGCCCCGGCCACGGCCGCCGCCAGCTCGTCACGGTTGTGCACGACCGTCATCGAGGTGGCGGCGGATCCGCCGGTGGTACCGGTGCCCATGGCGGCCCAACCGTCGTTCGCCGGTAAGACCTCACGGGCGGGATGTTCATGCGCTGACGCCGCCGAGCCCGGAACGAGCGTGAGAGCGGCCAGCATTGTTACAACAAGAATTCCGCGCGGTTGCATAAACCGAAACTAAAAAGCTTATAGCAGGGAAGTCAATGGATTCGATATGCAGAAATGTTGCAATGAATTCCGCGCAGATTGGCGCTATTCCCGGGACCGGAAACCGTTTTACCTGCGGTTATCAAATTCGACTGTCCTCACGATTATCCGATATTTGCAACACCGCCCGTAGATGTTGCAGTCCAGCCCCCATCGATCTCGCTCAGCAGGGCGAACTCCCGCGCGCAGCGGCGCAGAACGGCGTTCACACCGCGTAGTGTTCGCACCGGTCCGGCCGTGTCAAAAACGCTCTGATCCAGCCGCCCCGGCATCGGCATCCGACCGAGCGCCTCCACGATGGCGGTGAAGCCTCGCGTCGCGCTCAACGGCGCCAGCAGCGGTGCGCTCCCGGACCTGAATTCGATGAGGTTCAGCAGTAGCGATCTGTCCACGAGCTCGCGGAAATTGTGCCGTTGCCCCCCGACACTCATCACACCGTCGATCATGTCCTCCCCGGCCAGGGTGACGGCGATGAGCACTCGGCTCCCGTTGGCCAGAGTCAACCGCAAAGTGGCGGTGTCGTCGACCTCTATATCGCGTACCCGGCACCACGCGACCTCCATGCGGATGGGGTCGGAACCGGCTATCGCCAGAGCCTGCATTGTGTAGTGGGCAAATGGATTGCGCAGCGCACCGTCGACCGGAAGGTGACCGGCCCAGGGCGAGCGCGACCAGTAGACGTCGTCTCGCTGCCACGAGCCAATGATGCTGATATCGCAGGGTTTATGGGTCCGCGCCAGGGTTCTTAGTTCCGGCAGCTGGGAGGAGCCGAGCCCCTGGAACCCCACCTGCACCACGCGATCGGTGCGCGCCACCGCTTTCTGCAGAAGGTCGTGCTCGGTCAGGTCGAGTACCGGCGGCTTCTCTAGCAACACGTCGGCGCCGGACTCCAAGGCGGACAAAGCGAACGGCACGTGGGTGCGCGGCGGGGTGCACACGATGACCACCTCGGGCTCGGTCATCTTGAGCATCTCGGCGACGTCGGTGAAGACCTGCGCGCCGGTCGGCACATCGGTCACGGGCAGCACGTCACAGAGCCCGACCAACTCCACCAGCGAACCCAGCGAGCCGATGTGCCGCCGGTGATGCAGGCCGTGGCCGTTCGCGCCGATCAGCGCGATGCGAGTTGCTGCCCGTGTTGACTTCATAGGGACCTCACGACTCCGGCGGCCCCGTGCTTGGCCAGCTCGCCACGCCAGCTCTCGATGAGCATACGGCGAGACTGATCCGGTACCCCCAAAATGCCCGACGGACCGAAAAGCGCGGCCGTGCTCAGATCCGCACGGACCTCGCGGGCCCGGGGATCGTCCAGGGGCAGCTCGCGCCCGTCGTCGGCGCGGCCCTCTGCGAACTGCGCCCACGCCGCGGCGATCAGCGTGGCCAGCCGCGGCTCGGGCACCTTGTTGAGCACGCTGAGCAGCCGCTGGGGCAGCTTCTGCGTGCCGTCCATGGCGACCTGCAGCGTGCGGTGGCCGAGCCCGGCATTGGCGAACCGCTCGAAAACCGTGTCGGCGTAAGCCATCACGTCGACGCCCTCGGGCGGCACGAACGAGCGCGAGACCTCCTCGGCGACGTAGCGCCGCAGCATCTCGCGCATCCCGGGCAGGCGTAGCGCCTCGGCGATCAGCTCGCAGCCGGCCAGGGCACCCATATAGGCCAGCGCGCTGTGAACCCCGTTGAGGGCACGCAGTTTCAGGTGCTCCCAAGGCGTCACGTCGTGGGTGAACTGGGCACCGGTGAACTGGGCGCTGCCCGCCTCCCACTCGGGGCGGCCGGCGGCGAAGTCGTCCTCGATCACCCACTGGGAGAAGGGTTCCGCGACGACGGCGGCCAGATCCTCCACACCGAGATCCGACTTGGCCTTGTCCAATGTGGACTGCGTGGTGGCGGGGACGATCCGGTCCACCATGCAGCTGGGGAAGGTCACCGAGGACAGCTCGGGCGCCAGCTCCATCACCACCTTCGCCAGCGCCAGCCCGTTGGACGGGAGATTGTCGCACGACAGCAGCGTGATGGGGGCGCCGCCGCGCACCCGCAGCCCGGCGACGAGCAGGCGCATCATCTCCGAGCCGGTGGTGTACGCCTTCTCCGTCAGGGTCAAGGTGACGATGCGGATGGCGGGATCGGCCAGCAGCTTGATGACGGTCGCCGGGTCGCTGGCGGCGTGGACGCCGCCGCAGTGCGCCGAAACCACCTTCGTGGTGGCGCCCTCCGGGCTCAGCGTCACGACGCTGAAAAGGAAGTCCTGTTCCCGCAACGCATTCAGGATCGGAAGTGAGCGCGGCGCGATCCCGACTATTCCCCAGTCGTTGCCACCGGATCGCGCCATCGCTGACTCTGTATATACCGCCTGATGCGCCCGGTGAAACGCGCCGAGGCCGAAGTGGAGTATGCCAGCTTTCAGCTCGCTTTGATCCAGCAGCGGGCGGCACGCCTCGGGCAGGGCGGATGTCGCGTTCAGTCTTGTTGCCATACCGGGCCGTCCGGGAAGGAGTAATCGGCGATCGACTCGGGGCGCAGCGTCACCGAGTAGCCGGGGGCCGCCGGTGGCAGGTAGCGCCCGTTGCGCGTCACGACCGGATCCACGAAGTGCTCGTGCAGGTGGTCCACGTACTCCACCATCCGGCCCTCCAGCGACCGGCCCACGCGCAGGTAGTCAAAGATCGACAGATGCTGGACATATTCGCACAGCCCGACCCCGCCCGCGTGCGGGCAGACCGGCACACCGAACTTGGCCGCCAGCAACACGATCGACAGCACCTCGTTGACCCCGCCGACCCGGCAGGCGTCCACCTGGCACACGCCGATCGCGTCGGCCTGCAGCAGCTGCTTGAAGATGACCCGGTTGGCGGCGACCTCGCCGGTGGCGACCCGGATCGGCGCGACCGCGCGGGCGATCGCGGCGTGGCCGAGCACATCGTCGGCGTGCGTCGGCTCCTCGATCCAGTACGGGTCGAACTCCTTGAGGCGCTTCATGTTCTCGATCGCCTCGGGCACGTCCCACACCTGGTTGGCGTCCATCATGAGCAAGCTCCCGTCTTTTGAGGCGCTGTCGCCGATGACGCTTCTGATCAGGCCCGCCCGGCGCACATCGTCCTCGATCGGCCCGCCCACCTTCATCTTCATCGCCCGCCACCCGGCATCATAGGCTTGGCGCGTCAGCGCGTTGACCTGATCGTCCGGGTAGCCCAGCCAGCCCACCGAGGTCGTATACGAGGGGAAACCGTCGCGCTCCAGCACCTCCAGCCGGGAAGCATAACCGCCGTCATCCTTCAAAAGGGACAGTGCCTCTTCCGGCGTGAGCGCGTCCACGATGTGACGGAAGTCGATATTGCGCACGATCTCCTCGGCCGGCATCTCGGCCAGCAGGCGCCACATCGGCTTGCCCTCGGCCTTGGCGCGCAGGTCCCATACCGCGTTGACCAGCGCGCCCGTCGCCATGTGGATGACACCCTTCTCCGGGCCGAGCCAGCGCAGCTGCACGTCCGCGGTGAGCGAGCGCCAGAACGCCACCGGTTCCTCGACGATCTCGTCGAGCGAGCGCCCCGCCACGTGATGCGCCAAGGCTTTGATGGCCGCGCAGGCGATCTCGTTGCCGCGCCCGTTGGTGAAGGTGAAGCCGCTGCCCGACAGGCCCGTGTCCGTGGTCAGCGTGACATACGCCGCCGAGTAGTCGCCCCGGTTGATCGCGTCCGAGCCGTCCCCGGCGGCCGCGGTCGGGAAGCGCACATCATGGACGTCGATGGAGACGATCTTCATAGTTTGAAAACCTTCTTCGGCAGGTGGTAGGCGAGGTCGGCGATCGTTTCCAGGGCCTCGTCGAGACCCAGCCGGTGCTCGGCGACCAGGCGGGCCAGGAAGCCGGCGTCGACGCGGCGGGCCACGTCGTGGCGGACCGGAATGGAGCAGTAGGCGCGGGTGTCGTCGACGAAACCGGCGGTGTTGTAGAAGCCCGCGGTCTCGGTGACCGCCTCGCGCCAGCGGCGCAACGCCTCGGGCGCGTCAAGGAACCACCACGGCGCCCCGAGGAACAGGCTCGGGTAGCCGCCCGCGAGCGGGGCCAGCTCCCGGGTGTAGGTATATTCGTCCAATGTGTACACCACGATGCGCAGCCCCGGGTCGTGCCCGTAGGCGTCGAGCAGGGGTTTGAGCGCGTCGGTGTAGGAGGTCGCCTGGGGGATGTCGCCGCCGGTGTCCCGGCCGTAGGTGCGGTGCAGGAAGCGGTTGTGGTTGCGTACCGCGCCCGGATGCAGCTGCATCACCAAGCCGTCCTCGAGCGACATCCGGGCGAACTCCAGGAGCATGTGGGCCCGGAAGACCTCCCCTTCCGCCGGGGTCACCTCACCGCGCAGAGCCTTCTGGTACAGGGCTTTCACATTGTCAGCGACGGCTATCCGCGCGGTGGGGTGACCATGATCCGAGCAGGTCGCCCCGTGGGCGATGAAGAACCGGCGCCGCTGCCGCAATGCTTCGAGGTACCCCTCGAAAGTCGAAGTGTCGCAACCGGAAACCTCGCCCAGCCGGGCCACCCGGTCGGGCCAGCCCACCCAGTCCAGGTCCACCACGTCATCGGGCCGGAAGGTCGTGATCACCTTCTCGCCCCAGCCGTCGGCGCGCAGCTTGGCGTGGCTGGAAAGCGGGTCGCAGGGTGACTCGGTGGTGGCCAGCACCTCCAGGTTGAACCGCTTGAACAGGGCGCGCGGCCGGAACTCCGGGTCCTTGAGGCGCTCAGCCAGCTCGTCGTAGACCTCGTAGCTCATCGGGGCCTCCACCCCGAACACCTCCCGCAGCTCCTTCTCCAGCCACAGGCGCGAGGGTGTCCCCCGGAACAGGTGCCAGTTGTCGGTGAAGGTGCGCCAGATCTTGCGCGGATCCTCCTCCACCGGGCCGCCGTCGATCCGCCGCACACCCAGCTCGCCCGGCGGGATCCCTTGGGACAGAAGCATTCTGGTCAGGTAGTGGTCCGGGGAGATGATGAGCCGGGCCGGGTCCGGGAACTCGGCGTCCTCGGCGAGGATCGCCGGATCGACGTGCCCGTGCGGGCTCAGCAGCGGCAAATCCTTGGCATGCTGGTAAATCTCGCGGGCCAGGCCGCGGATGGCCGGGTCGGCCGGGAACAAAATGTCAGCAGTGTGGTCGGTGCTCATTGTCATCTCTCCCATTCGGACAGGTCGAGAAGGTCGTGGGCACGCACCGACCTTGCCGTGGCCATCGATTCGTTGGCCGCCAAACCCGTGAGGATGGATCTCGCGCCGTCCAGCGCCGTGGGCATGTTCGCCGGATCCCGCACCAGCGCGTCGATCATCCGGCCATCGGCGCCGCCGTGGCCGCCACGCTCGATGCGCCGCAACGGGATTTCCCGCGGCGGTTGCCAGATCTCGTGCAGCCGCAACGCTGCGCTGTGCACCTTTTCGCCGTGCGCCGCCTCGTTCATGTCCAGCTCGAGGCGGCCCTTGCTGCCGTTGAAGGCGATCCGGTACCCCTCCCACGGGGAGTAGGCGGTGAGGTGATAGGACATCGTGGCGCCGGTGTCGTAGCGCACCAGCACCGCCATGTCGTCCTCGATGGTGACGCCGTCGCCGAAGACGTTCTGGTCGCGGTGGTAGCCGTCCTCGTGCTCGGCCTCGAGGTAGAGCTCGCGCAGGTCGTCCTGGGCGCTCAGGTCGAGCGCGAACGGATCGTCGGCCGCCTCGGCCGCGCCGTGCGCCCGCACATAGTCCCGCGCGTACCCGTGCTTCGTCCCGGCGTCCTTGCCGTAGAAGAAGAGTCGGCCAAAGGCGGTCACAGTCTGGGGGGCCGCGCCCAGCCACCAGTTCACCAGATCGAAGTGGTGCGTGGCCTTGTGCACCAGGAGCCCGCCCGAGTTGGCCCGGTCGCGGTGCCAGCGGCGGAAGTAGTCGGCGCCGTGGCTGGTGTTCAGCAACCATTCGAAGTGGACGGAGCCGATCTCGCCGATCCGCGGCAGCAACTCGGCCACCTGCTCGTGCGTGGGATGGTAGCGGTAGTTGAACGCCACCGTCACCCGCTTGCCCGAGCGGCGCTCGGCCTCGAGGATCCGGCGGCACTTGGTGACCGTGGTGGTCATGGGCTTTTCCGTGATGACGTCGCGGCCCGACTGGAGGGCGGTCACGATGTGGCTGTCGTGCGTGGCGTCGACGCTGCACACCACCAGGGCGTCGACCCGCTCCTTGTCCAGCATCCGACCTACGTCCTCGGCCGAATATCCCGGTACAGAGGGAAAATTCTTTTGAAAAACCGCGATCCGGGCCGGGTTGGGGTCGGCCAGCGCCACGATTTCTCCGTGCCGCGACAGCTCACTGGCCCACGTCCGGGCGCGGTGGCCGGTGCCCACGATCGCGTAACGCACTTGGGTTCTTCCTCCCCTGATGCCTCGGGACTGTATAGACGCCCCGGACTACAAACGTTTGCAAGAGAACTAACCACCAGCCCTCGGATCCGTCAATGCCCTGACCAGAAATGCCCGGAAATGTTGGCATTGGACATCACGATCGTCATCGGTTTGAAATGTGGGAGCGTTGACATGGGCGCAACCGTTTGCATTAATGGGCAACACGAAACATGAACCCCAACCTGAACCTCATCACGAAACCCCAACACGACCCACACAAGACGACAAACTTTTGGTACGACGACGTAATCGCGAAGGAGGGCCACCGTGCCGGCCACCATCCGCGACGTCGCGAAGGTCAGCGGCGTGCACGTTTCCACGGTGTCGCGCACCTTCAGCGCGCCGCATCTGGTCAACCCGGCGACCCGCGCGCGCGTCCTGGACTGCGCTGAACAACTGGGTTACCGGCCCAACCGGGCGGCACGGGCGCTCATCACCGGGCGCACCCACAACATCGGCCTCATCGTCGCCGACATCGCCAACCCGTTCTTCCCGCCGCTGATCAAAGCCGCTGAGTCACACGCGCGCGGCCGCGACTACCACGTGTTCGTGGCGGACACCAATGAGGATGCCACGGTCGAGGAAGAGTTGGTGCTGGCGCTGGCGAAACAGGTCGACGGGGTGCTGCTTTGCAGCCCTCGCATGAGCAACACACAGATCGAGCGGCTCTCGCGCGACGTGCCGCTCGTCGTGGTGAACCGTCCCGTCCCCGGTCTTCCCGCCGTGGTCATGGACGTGGCACAGGGCGCGCGGCTGGCCGTCGAGCACCTGGCCGAGCTCGGGCACAGGCACATCGCCTTGCTCGGCGGGCCAAGGGGTTCCTGGACCAACCGCGAGATCCGCCGCTCGGCGACGATCGCCGCCCGCGCCGCCGGCATCGAGCTGACCGTGCTCGGCCCCAACCCGCCCACCGAGGATGGCGGGTGGAACCAGGCCGAAGCGGTCGCCCGCACCGGGGCCACCGCGGTCTTGGCATACAACGATTTGATGGCCGTCGGCTTGATCGAGGGCCTGGAGAAGGTGGGGCTGAGCGTCCCGACGCAGGTGAGCGTCGTCGGCATCGACGACACCGCGCTGAGCCGCCGCATCCGCCCCATGCTGACGACGGTCGCCACGCCCACGGCGGCCGCCGGACGGGCGGCAGTCGACATGCTGCTTGCGCATGGCGATGACCGCCGCACCACTGCTTTGGTCACGCTCGCCACCGAACTGGTGGTGCGTGATTCCTCCGGCCGACCACCACTTTGAGTAGCCCGGGCCCGTGCCGCAACACGGACCCGGTCGCGGCCGATCCACAACTTCAAGGAGTGACTTATGCACCGTGCCGCAATGTCACAGGGTACTAGCAGGCGAACCCTGCTTTTAGGCGCTCTCGCCGCGCCTGTGCTCGCCGCCTGCGGAAGCAAGGAGGCGGAGCAGCCCGCACCGATGTCCACCGAGCCCGTCGAACTGTCCATCTTCTGGTGGGGTGCGGACGCCCGGGCCAAAGCGACGGAGGACGCTCTCGCCCTGTACAAGACCAAGTACCCGTTCGTGTCGTTCAAGACCACCTGGCAAGGTAACCAGGGGTACTACGACAAGCTCGCCACGCTGGCGGCGGGCGGCAACGCCCCGGACATCTTCCAGATCGACGACGGCGCGCTTAGCGAGTACGCCGAACGCAACGTGACGCTGGACCTCAACCCATACATGGCCAACAAGAAGCTCGACGTGAGCAAGTTCCCGGAGAGCTTGTGGAAGTACGGCGAGGTCGGCGGCAAGCTGTCCGGCGTACCCACGGGCGAGAACACCCCGGGCATGATCTACAACAAGCAGCTCATCACCGAGCTGGGCCTTACCGAGCCCAAGACCGGCATGAGCTGGGAGGACCTGATCTCCTGGGCCGAGCCGGTCTACGCCAAGTCGGGCAACAAGGTCTACGGCACCATGGACCCCAGCGCCGACTACAAGGCGCTGTGGATGTGGCTGCGCCAGCAGGGCAAGGAGCTGTACGCCAACAAGGCGATCGGCGCCGCCAAGGAGGACCTCGTCAAGTGGTTCACCCTGTGGAAGGGCGCCCGCGACCGCAAGTCCGCGCCCACGGCCGACCTGATCCACGAGGCCAACGGCGGGGACGTGACCAAGCAGCTGGTGGTCACGGGCACGGCGGCCACGTCGTTCCTGTGGGCCAACCAGATCACCGAGGTGCAGGCCAAGACCAAGCAGACGCTTGGCGTCATGGCCTACCCGGGCAACCCGAACGCCCAGTGGGCGCGCGCGGCGCTCTACTTCTCGGTGGCCCGGTCCAGCGCCAAGAAGGACAGGGCGGTCGACGTCATCAACTTCCTGGTCAACTCGAACGAGGTGGGCAAGCTCTGGGGAGCCGACCGCGGCCTGTCGGCCAACCTCGACGTTCGCAAGGCTGTCGCCGATGGCCTGACCGACGCCACCGCCAAGACGGCGTTCGCCTTCGAGACCGACATGGCCACCAAGTTCGGCAAGGCTCCGGCCGTGCCGCCCAAGGGCCACGTCAAGGTACGCGCGCTGCTGACCACCATCGCGGAGAGCGTGCAATACGGCAAGGCTGACGCGGCCGCCGCGGCGGACCAGTTCCTCAAGGAAGCCAATGCCGCCCTCGGTGCTTAAGCATGCGCTGGTTAAGCCGTCGACGGCCAAGCCTTCGGCGGCTTCAACCAGGCCGGTCAAGAAGAAGCGAGAGGGCGTCGCGGGATATGTCTTCCTGACGCCCTGGATGCTCGGGCTCATGGGGATCACCGCGGTCCCCATGCTCGGGTCGCTCGTGCTCAGCTTCACCAACTACGACCTGCTGTCCCCGTTCACCGAGGTCCAGTGGGTGGGGCTGAAGAACTACGCGCGCATGTTCGGCAATGACCCGCACTACTTGCACGCGGTGCGGGTGACCCTGGTCTTCGGCCTGGTGGCGGTGCCGCTCAAGCTCGGCGCCGCGCTCGGGGTCGCGGTGCTGCTCAACCGGGAACGCCGGTTCACCGGCTGGTTCCGCGGGCTGTTCTACCTGCCGTCCCTGCTCGGCGGCAGCGTCGCGCTGGCGCTGGTGTGGCGGGCGATGTGGTCACGCGACGGCGCGTTCAACACGTTGTTCGGCCTCGACGGTCCAAACTGGATAAACGAGCCCGACTTTGCCCTGGGAACCCTTGTGGTGCTTGGTGTCTGGCAGTTCGGCGCCCCTATGGTCATCTTCCTGGCCGGCCTCAAGCAGATCCCGACCGAGCTTTACGAGGCCGCGTCGGTCGACGGCGCGAACAAGTTGCGCTCGTTCTGGCACATCACGTTGCCCGGCCTCTCGCCGGTCATCTTTTTCAACCTGGTCCTGGAGACCATCCACGGCTTCCAGGGATTCACCTCAGCCTATGTCATCTCCGGGGGAACCGGCGGGCCCATCGACGCCACCCTCATGTACACGCTTTACCTGTACCGGACGGGCTGGTCCGAATACCAGATGGGCTACGCGTCGGCGATGGCGTGGGTGTTCCTGGTGGCGATCGCCATCATCACGGCGGTGCTCTTCTCCACCGGCCGGTTCTGGGTCCACTATGGAGAAAACTCATGAAGAAGGCCGCCAAACTCGTTGCCCTGCTGGCACTGTTGGCCGTGGTGCTCTATCCGCTGCTGTGGATGCTCGCCACGTCGTTCAAGCCGGACAACGAGATCGTGGGAAGCGTCAGCCTGTGGCCCACCGAGCCGACCGGCAAACACTACCCGGAGGGCTGGTCCGCGATGGACGTCAGCTTCTCCACGTTCTTCCGCAACAGCGCGGTCATCGCCGGGCTCGCGGTGCTGGGCAACTGCGCCTCGTGCCTGCTGGCCGCCTACGCCTTCGCCCGCTTGAGGTTCCGGGGACGGGGCTTGTTCTTCGCCGTGATGATCGGCACGCTGCTGCTGCCGGGACACGTGCTCATCGTCCCGCACTACATCCTGTTCAACTGGTTCGGCTGGATCGACACCATCCTGCCCCTGGTTGTGCCGAAAATGCTTGCCACCGAAGCGTTCTTCATCTTCTTGATGGTCCAGTTCATGCGGGGCATCCCGCGTGAGCTCGACGATGCCGCGCGCATCGACGGGGCGGGGCCGTACCAGCTGTTCTGGCGGATCATCGTGCCCCTGGCGCGTCCGGCCCTGGTCACCTCGGCCATCTTCAGCTTCATCTGGACCTGGAACGACTTCCTCACCCAGCTGCTCTACCTCAACGACCTGGAGAAAATCACGGTGCCGGTGGCGCTTCGAAACTTCCTCGACTCCACCGGCCAGACCTCGCTCGGCCCGATGTTCGCCATGTCAGTTCTGTCGCTGCTTCCCGTGTTCGCCTTCTTCGTGGCGTTCCAGCGAATGCTCGTACAGGGCATCAACACCACCGGCCTCAAAGGCTGACTCTCCGGCGCAACCTTTTCGGCTCCCGGGCCCGTCGCCGTGTCGACAAGCCAGCCGTGTCGACAGGCTATCGGCAGACTGTGCCCGGGACCCGAGGAGACTCGATGAACGCAGCCGAAGAGCGGGAGTACGCCGAGTACATCACCGCCCGCTTGCCCGCGCTGCACCGCGCCGCCTACCTGCTCACCGGGAGATTCCGGTCCCACCCACCCGGATCACCACCGAACAAGCGCTTTCCTTGAGCCGCAAGGCAGCTCGGCGCCGTCGTACGCGACATCAACGACCGCGGCGACATCCTCGTTGGTCCCAGCACTCCGGCAATCTGGCCGTCCTCCCAGAGTCCGCCGGCAACTACGCCGCCACCATCTGGCGCCGCACAAGCTAACCTCCCCACCCTGGGCCAGACCATGATCGTTCGATCGAGCATTTTCGGGGAAAGTGCTGCCTCCCAACGACTTGAGGCAGCATTTTCGGGGAAAATGCTAGATCCCCGGTCCTGGTCGAACGGAAGATCGGGTGGTACGAGGAGGCGCTCGCCAAGGGCCCAGAATGACCCACTGTTGCGGTGATCCCGCGCGGTGAGGGCCGCGCGGGATCACCGCTGGAGCCGGCGGACCGCCTCGGCCACCACGCCTTCGGCAGAGTTCAGGGCGTGGCGGGCCGTGTCGGCGCTTGCCGAGGAGAGCAGCATGACCAGGGCGACGGGCAGCTCTTCGCCGGCCTGGTCGATAGCGGCCTGCGCCGCCTCGGCGTCGACTCCGGTGGCGCTGACCAAGGTGCGGACAGCGCGCTGGCGTAGCTTGGCATTGCTGGGGACGGCGCAGACCATGAGGTTGGACCACGTCCGTCCAATCCGGACCATCACGGCCGTGGAAAACGTTGTCAGGACGAGCTTTGCCGCCGTTCCGGCCTTCATGCGGGTGGAACCGGTGATGACCTCCGGGCCGGTTTCGACGGCGATGTCGATGTCGGCGTACTCGGCCAGCGGAGCGTTGGGGCGCGACGAGATCAGGGCGGTGGTGGCGCCGACCGAGCGGGCGTGCCGCAAAGCGCCCGCCACATAAGGGGTCGCGCCGCTGGCGGCCACACCGATGACGAGGTCGTTCGAGGTGACGGAGGAGGCGTCGTGGGCGCCGGCGGACTCGTCGTCCTCGGCCATCTCCACGGCGTTCCACAGGGCCTCAAGGCCGCCGGCCACGTGGGCGACCACCTGGTCGTGGGCGAGGCTGAAGGTCGGGCGCAGCTCGGCCGCGTCGGCGAAGGCCGCCCGCCCCGACGTGCCGGCGCCGAAGTAGTGGATGCGACCCCCCGCGCGCAATGCCTTGACGCCGGCGAGGACGGCCCGCTCGATCTGCGGCAACACGGCTGCGACCGCCCCGGGGACGGTCGCATCCTGTTCGTTGATGAGCCGCAGCAGTTCAGGCAGGGGTAGCGCGTCCAGCCCCATCGAGGCCGGGTTGCGCTCCTCAGTTGGGACGGCGGGCGCTGCGTACACTTTCACCACCAGTTCTTGAAGAAATTGCTTGCTGGGCCTGCTCGAAGGCGGCCCAGGCCTGCTCGCCGCGGTGCTGCGCGAGGGCGACGAACAGACAGTCGGTCACATAGAGCTGGGCGATGCGGCTGACCGTCGCGCCCGTGCGGAACAGGACGTCCTCCTGCCCCGCCGAGGCGAGCACGATGTCGGCCAGCTCGGCCAGGGTGGAACGGGGATAGTTGGTGACCGCGATCGTCACCGCGCCGCGCTCCCGGGCCACGCGCATCGGGTCGAGGACCTCGTGGGTGTGGCCGGAGTGCGAGACGCCGATCGCCACGTCCTCGCTGCGCAGGTGCGCCGCCGAACCCAGCGACGAGTGCACATCGGAGTAGGCGACGGCGACCAGGCCCAGGTGGGAGAGCTTGTGGTGAAGGTCGGCCACGACCACGTCGGAGGCGCCCACGCCGTATATGTCGATTTTGCGGGCGTCGGAGATAGCGGAGACCGCCTGGGCCAGGGCCGAGATGTCGAAGGTCTCGAAGGTGTCCTGGATGGCTTGCTGGGAGGCCAAGGCGACCTTGCGGGTGATGGCGGGCAGGGGGTCGTCCGCGGCGATCTCGGCGTCGGCGCCGATGGGAAGCTGCCTTCCGGCAGCTTCCTGCTTGTAGCCGGCGACTGCGAGCATCAGACGCAATTCTTGGTACCCGTTGAGCCCGATGCTGCGGCAGAAGCGTGTCACCGTCGTGGCGGAGGTGCCGGCTCGCCTGGCCAGCTCCGAGATGCCCACGCGGGCGATCTCGGCCGGCTGGTCGAGCACCAGGCGCCCGACCGCCCGCTCGGACTCGGCCAGCGTGGGCAAGAGACCACGCAACCGCACGATCAGGGTCTCCGCGTCGCTCTCGGTCGACACCGACATCATCCCCCTCATTTCATCTGTCCTGCGGTAAGTCCCGATTGGACCTGGCGCTGGAACACTGCGTAGACGACAAGGACCGGGATGATGGCCAGGCTCAACCCGGCGAAAAGCCGAGAATAGTCGCCTCGGTATCCCTCGTTGACGGCAAGGGCCGCTAACCCCTGTGCCAGAACATATTTGTCTTCCTTGGTCACCAGCACCACCGGTAGCAGGTACTGGTTCCACTGGCCGAGAAGGTTGAAGATGGCGACACTTATCATTCCCGGCCGCGCCATCGGCAGCATCACCCGGAAGAACATCGCGAACGGCCCGCAGCCGTCGATCATCGCCGCCTCGGCCACCGCCGTCGGCAGGGTGCGGAAGAAGGCCGACAGGAAGAAGACCGTGAACGGCAGGGAGTATGCCGTGTAGACGATCATCAGGCCGGGCAGGGTGTTGAGCAGTCCGGACTGCTTCACCACGAAGAACAGCGGGACGAGGGCGAGGAAGACCGGGAACATCATCCCGCCCACGAAGGTGAAGTAGATCAGCCGGTTGCCCGGGAACGTGTACCGCGCCAGCGCGTAGGCCGCGGTCGAGCCGAGCAGCATGGTCAGGGTCAGCGACACCAACAGCACGATGGCGCTGTTGAGGAAGTACTGCCCGATGTGCCCGTGTGTCCAGGCCCGCGCGAAGTTGTCGAAGCGCAGCTGGGCCGGGAGACCCCACGGATGGTTAAGGATCTCCGCGTCGCTCTTGAACCCGCTGGCGAAGACCCAGACCAGAGGCAGCGCCGTCATGAGCCCCCAGATCACCAGGAAGCTCTGTGGCGCTACGTTTCCAAACCGGCCCTTCACGAGAACTCGATCCTCTCGCGCCGGGTCAGCCGCAGGGCCACGACGGTGATCGACAGCGTCAGGAAGAACATGATGACGCCGATCGCCGACCCCTGCCCGAACTTGAACTCGCCGAACGCCACGTCATACATCCGCTGCCCCACCACGTCGGTGGAGAAGTTGGGACCGCCGCGCGTCATCACCTGTACCAAGGCAAAACCGTCAAGCGCCAGGATGGCCAGATAGACCCAGGCCACCTGCACGCTGTCCCAGACCAGGGGAAGCGTTATGCGCCATAGGGTGGTCCAGCGGCTGGTCCCGTCGAGCGCCGCCGCCTCATAGATGTCGCGCGGGATCGACTGCATGGCGGCGCCGAAGAGCACCACATAGAAGCCGGCGTTGGCCCAGACCATCACCGCCAGCACCGCCCAGAAGGCGTAGTCCGGGTCGCCGAGCCAGGTCTTGGCCAGGCCGTCGAGCCCGATCGCGCGCAACCCCCCGTTGAGCAGGCCGCTGCGCGGGTTGTAAATCTCTTTCCACAGCACGCCGATGATGGCGACGGAAAGTACTTGCGGGGCAAAGAAGATCACTTTGTAGAAAGCAGAGCCGCGAACCCCACGGACCCGTCCCTTGCCGTTGCCCACGTTGAGCATGGAGGCCAGGAACAGCCCGAGCGCGATGGTGAGGACCGGAAGCAGCAGCATCAGCAAGATGTTGTGCCACAACGCGTTCCACAGGTAACTGTCCTTGAGCAGGTATCTGAAGTTGTTGAAGCCGATCATGTTGAACTTCGACGTCAGGCCCTGCCAGTCGGTCATCGCGATGAAAAACGCCTGTGCGTAAGGCGAAATCACGAAGGTCGCGTACACCCCGAGTGCTGGCAGCAGGAATGCTGCCAGCAACGGGTACTTTCCGTGTCTCATGCGGTCCGCTTGTACTTCTTGAAGGCCGGGTCGGCGGCTATCTCGTCGGCGCCCCTCTGGCACTTGTCGAGGAACTCCGCCGGGCCGATGCGGCCGGAGAAGAACTCGCCGCACGCCGCGTCCACCAGGTTGCGCTCCAGCTTGCGGTAGTAGGTCGAGTACACCCAGTTGAAGCCCTTGTCCCCGGAAGCCTTGAGCACCTTCACACAGGAGTCGAGGCCGAAGGGCAAAGTGGCGCCGTCGGCCGAGCCGGCGACGATAGTGAGGCTGGAGACCTTGCCCGTGAAGTCCTTGGCGCCCTTCATGGACAGCATGGTGCGCAGGTACTCCATGCCACCGCGCAGGTTCTTGGCCTTGGCCGGTACCACGAACGGCTCGCCCGCGGTCCCGCGGACCGCCTCGAACGGCAGCTTGTCGCCCTTGCCCAGGCTCGGGGTCGGCGCGACGGCCATGTTGAAGCCGGCCGGGGTGACCGCCTTCTGCTCGTTCTCCAGCCAGGAGCCGCAGGAGATGAAGGCCGCCTTGCCGTTGCACCACTCGGTCTGGGACTGCTTGTGGTCCAGGCCCGGGGAGCCCTCGAGGATGTACTTGTCCCGAACGATCTGGTACCAGGCGTCCGCGGCCATCCTCATGCCCTCGGACTTCCACGCGTTGGGCTGCAGGTTGTCGATGTCCAGGGCCACCTGCGGCCCGGCGAACTTGATCGCCGTCGAGATCACGGGCCAGCTCATGTAGCGGGGGTGCAGGCCCTGGTAGGTCCACGGCGCGATGCCCGCGGCCTTGATGGTCTTGCACAGCGCGATGTGCTCGTCCCAGGTCTTCGGGTATTGCCAGCCCTTCTCGTTGAAAAGCTTGGTGGAGTACCAGATCCCGTAAACGGTGTAGGCATAGTTGAGAATGAACACCTTGCCGTCGAAGGAACCGGTCTCGACCGCGCCCGGCAGCAGGGTCTGGCGGACCGTCTTGCCCGCGACGTCGAGGCTGGGCGCGTTGAGCAGATCCGTGAGGTCGGCCAGCTGTCCTTGCGCCACAAGCGTTCCGGGGTCGATCTGGCCGGCACCGGAGTTGTTGATGACGTCGGGCGGCGTGCCGTCGATGAAGCGGGGCTGCAGCGTCTTGCCGATCTCGGTGACGGCGCTGTGGTTGATGGTGGCCTTCGGGAAGTTCTCCTTGTACATGACCTCGTGGGCCTTGGCGTAGTCCTCGCCGAAGCCACCGTTGAAGATGACCACCTCAAGCGGTGCGTCCTCCGCCACGCCGAGCGGGTTCTTGGCGTTCTTCTGGCCCTCAGCTTGATCGGGTGTGCCATCGCCGCCGACCGCGCAGCCTGCCAGCAGTGCCGGGGCGGCTACTGCTGCGGCTGCGGTGCCCAGCAGGGCCCGGCGGCTCAGGGGTTGAGGGTTGGGGGGATGGTGGGCGGGGATAAGGCTGCCGTGTGCACTCATTTTTGGGGTGTCCGTTCCTTCGCCTTTGAGCGAGCCTTTGCGCGGCTCACAGGTCTGTGCAGCCGCTGCATCGGCGGGGGCTAGCGGATGCGGCCCCCGCCGACAGGAATTTCTGTGCTCCCGAGGAAACACCGACTTGCGCTGCACTGTCAATGGTTAACGAGATAACGGTTTAGATCGTTAATTCTTCACCAGGGTTAATGAGGGGGCGTTTTCGGGGAGTTCGTTGGTGATGACGGCTTTTGCCAGGGTGAGGGCGCCGTCCAGGCCGGTGCCCTTGGCCTCTTGCAGCTCAACATGTTTGAGCCGTGCGGTGAACCGCTGCCACAGCAGTCCGCCAATTTTGAACAGGTTGCCGGTCGTGGCGATGGTCCTTCTCGCCCCGAGCGGCAGGGCGGCCAGCGCCGTGTCCGCGAGATGGTCTCCGGCGGTGCGCAGCAGACCGGCGGCGATCACGTCTCCCTCCTCGGCGGCTCGGGCCACCGCCGGTACAAAGGAAGCCATTAAACCAGCACGATCCGGACGCTCGCTGATCTCGGCGACCAGCTCGGCCGGGTCCTTGTCCAGGAGCCTGAGCAGCAGCCGCGACCCGCCCGGACGGCCGTCGGCGGCGCGCAACGCGGCATGCATGGCGTGCCGGCCGATCCAACTGCCGCCGCCGTGATCACCGAGCAGGTAGCCCCAGCCATCGACGCGCTGCCATGTCCCGGCCATGTCCGTGCCGAGGGCCACGGCCCCCGTCCCGGCCGCGATCACGGCGCCGTCGCTGAGCCCGAGCGCCCCGATGTAGCTGGTGAGCATGTCGGAGCAGAGAAGCACGTTCTTTGTCGGCATTTTCGGGGGTACCCCGTCGCGCAGCCGGGCGCCGGTCAGCTGGAAGCCGGCCGCGCCGACCGCCACCACGTCCACTTCGGACACTCCCGCCCGCTCGATCAGCTCATCGACGAGCGAGATGACCGCCGTCACTTTATCGGTGACCCCATTGAGCTCGGATTGGGCGAAAATACCCTGCTCACGGGCGATCGCGGCGCGCGCTCCCGTGCCGCCCACATCCACGCCAATCACCAACACGCCCACCATGTTAGTGATTAACACGGGCGTGTAAAGGCATGTGAACCATTGACAGGGGAAGACCTGGCGTTGAAGCTTTCCTCCATGAAAGCCTCTCGTCGAAGTATGTTGATCGCGGCGGGCTCCGCCACGTTAGTCGGACCACTCGCTCTCGCCGGCTCCGCATCCGCAGAACCTTCCGAGGCGGATCTCTTAACGGTGGGCCCTGAGTCCACCGCAGAGCCGAATCCCTTCACCCCCAAGCGGCAGTTCCGCGCCATGTGGATCGCCACCGTGCTGCGCCTGGACTGGCCCAGCCCGGGCGCGATCGAGGCGATGAAGGCCGAGTACGAGCAGATGCTCGACTTCGCCGTCGCCACCAACCAGAACGCCGTCATCGTGCAGGTCCGTCCCACCGCCGACTCGTTCTGGCCCGGGGCCCTCGAACCCTGGTCGCGCTACCTCACCGGTACCGCCGGCCAGGACCCGGGCTGGGACCCGCTGGCCTTCCTCGTCGAGGCCGCGCACGCCCGCAACCTCGAGTTCCACGCTTGGTTCAACCCGTACCGGGTCAGCATGCCGGCCTCGGCCACGGAAGCGGGCGTGGACATCACCAAGCTCGCGGCCAACCACCCGGTGCGCAACCACCCCAACTGGGTCATCCCCTACCCGATCAACAACGCGGCGGGGCGGCTCTACTACGACCCGGGCATCCCGGAGGTGCGGCGGTTCTGCGAGGACTCGGTGCTCGACGCGGTGACCAAGTACGACATCGATGGTATTCACTTCGATGACTACTTCTACCCGTACCCGGCCGCCGGTCAGGAGTTCCTGGACGACGCCACCTTCGCGCAGTACGGCCAGGGCTGGGCCAACCGCAACGACTGGCGCCGCAACAACATCAACCTGCTGATCCAGGAGATGAGCCAGCGCATCAAGGAGGCCAAGCCGTGGGTCAAGTTCGGCGTGAGCCCGTTTGGCATCTGGCGCAACAAGGCCACCGACCCGACCGGCTCGGAAACCAATGGGCTGCAATCCTTTGACGCCATCATGTGCGACTCGCGCAAGTGGGTGCAGGAGCGGTGGATCGACTACATCGTGCCGCAGGTCTACTGGAACATCGGCTTCGCCGTCGCCGACTACGCCAAGCTCGTGCCTTGGTGGTCAAGCGTTTGCGAGCCCGCCGGCGTCCACCTCTACGTCGGTGAGGCCAACTACAAGCAGGGCACCGGCGGCGCCTGGAACGACCCGGCCGAGATCAGCAAGCACCTGACCTTCGACCACGACTATGCGGCGGTCAAGGGCAACGTCCACTTCCGGGCGAAGATCGTCATCGGCGACCCGCTGGGATCGACGACGAAGTTCGTGGCTGACCACTATTCAAAGCCTGCCTTGGTACCCGCAATGCCTCATCTGCCGTCGGAACCGTTGCTATTCCCCATCATCAAGCACGTGTCCCGGGGGGCGGACGGCGTGACCCTCACGTTGAAGCCGACCGCGCAGGGTGTCCCGTTCGGCCAGGTGACCTCCTACGCCGTGTACCGGTTCGCCTGGGGCGAGCTGCCCTACTTCAAGGACGCGTCCCACCTTGCCGGCACGGTCCGCGCGACCGGCAAGGAGACCACGTTCGTGGACAAGTCGGCTCCCGCGGAACGCTGCTACTACATGGCCACCGCGCTCGACCGGGTCTGGAACGAGAGCCCGCCGAGCCCACCCCGCATCGTGTAGTCCATGTAGTCCACCTTTAGGGGTTTCTCAGGGGCTTCCCAAGGGGCTGGGTGTGCCACCCAGCCCCTTTATTCTTTGACCATGAGCTTTCCGCCTTCGGCCGACCCCTTGCCCGACGTCCAGCGCGTGCTGTGCGTCTTCGCCCACCCCGACGACGTCGACTTCGGCAGCGGCGGCACCGTCGCCGGCTGGGTCGAGGCGGGCCTCGAGGTCGCCTACCTGCTGGTGACGCGCGGAGACGCGGGCGGATTCGACGACACGCCAAGGGAAAAGATGCCGGCCATCCGCGAGGCCGAGCAGCGGGCCGCCGCCGCCCTGCTCGGGGTCAAGGAGGTCGAGTTCCTCGAGGGCTACCACGACGGTCTCGTGACACCCTCGCTCGAGCTGCGCAGGGACATCACCGCGACGATCCGGCGTTTCCGCCCCGACCGGATCCTGACCAGCTCGCCGCTGCGCCGCTGGGACCGCATCGCCGGCCCGTCCCACCCCGACCACCTGGCCGTGGGCGAGGCGACCACCTGTGCCGTCTATCCCGGCTCGCGCAACGAGTTCGCCCACATGGATCTGGGACTTCCGGCCTGGACCGTGCGCGAGGTGTGGTATACGGGCGGTCCCAACCCCGATCACGCGGTCGACGTCACCGACGCCTTCGACCGCAAGATCGCGGCGCTGCGCGCCCACATCACCCAGACCACCCACATGGACAACCTTGAGGACATGCTGCGCCAGCGCCTCTTGCAGATCGCCTCCGACCTGGGCCTGCGCGAGGGGCGGCTGGCCGAGGCGTTCACCATCATCCGCACCGCCTAGACAACCCAGCGGACATCGTGACGGCCGCCGCGTACCCAATTCCGCTGGTTTATATTGGCCAGCAAGGATATTCAGGGCCACGGCCGATTAGCCGCGTTTGCCTGCGGTCAGCAGCCGCGGTTTCGTAGCCTCATATGAGTGGGAGGAATCATCTGGCGTTTGCCGAGACTTTTGCGTGCCGGTCTGGTCGGTGGGGTGGTGATGGCGCTGATCCTGCTGCCCGGCGCCATGCTCATGGGCCGCGTGGCCAAGAGCGCTTCAGCCATCTTCCTGGCCATCCCCAGCGATCTCAAGGCGTCACCGGCCGGGCAGACCAGCTATGTCTACGCCGCCGACGGCAAGACCCTACTGACGATGTTCTATGAGGAACATCGTCATTATGTGGCGCTGTCGGAGATCCCACCGGTGATGCAACAGGCGATCATCTCGGCCGAGGACACCCGGTTCTACCACCATCCCGGGGTCGACCCGGCCGGCCTGGCGCGGGCGTTCCTGGCCAACCGGGCCGCGGGCGGGGTCGAGCAGGGTGCCTCCACGCTGACCATGCAATACGTCCGGATGGCGTTGCGCGACAGCGCCGCGACGCCCCGCCAGGTGCTCGACGCCACCGAACAGACGCCCGTCCGCAAGCTGCGCGAGGTGCGCGTCGCGATCGAGCTGGAACGGCGACTGTCCAAAGAGGAGATTCTGGAGCTGTACCTGAACACAGCCTACTTCGGGCACCGCGCCTACGGCGTCTACGCCGCCGCACAGATCTACTTTTCCAAGGCGCCCAAGGATTTGACGCTGCCCGAGGCGGCGCTGCTGGCCGGTCTGGTCAAGGCGCCCACCGACTATGACCCGGTCGTCAACGACAAGACCTCGGCCACGCAGCGGCGGGACTGGGTGCTCGACCGGATGGTCCAGCAGAAGTACGCCACCGTTGACCAGACGACCGAGGCCAAGACGGAACCGTTGGCGCTCAGCGTGACCGACCCGCCCAACGACTGCACCGGCGTGGGTCCGGAGGTCAACAACTACGGCTTCTTCTGCGAGTTCTTCAAGACCTGGTGGACCAGTCAACCGCAGTTCGGCTCCAATCCCAATGAGCGCATGGACAAGCTGCGCCGGGGTGGGTACAAGATAATAACAAGCATCGATCCCAAGGTGCAGACCATCGCGCAGAACGAGGTGTTCGCCAAAGAACCCATCACGAGTTCCTTCGCGCTCGGGCTGGTGGCGGTCGAGCCGGGCACGGGCCGGATCAAGTCCATGGCGGCCAACCGCGTCTTCTCCGTCGATCAGACCGGCAACGGGCCCAACTCCGATCCGTTCAAGCGGGGCAGGGTGCCGGGCAACCATCCCAACACCGTCGCGCCGGTGATGGGCGGCGGGGGCCTGCCCGGGTACCAGGCCGGGTCGACGTTCAAGTTCTTCACCATGCTGGCCGCGCTCGACGCCGGAATGCCTTTGACCACAAGCTTCTACTCGCCCCAGCGCCTGGTCTCGCAGTATCCCGGCACGGCGGGCGCGGGAAGCACTTGCGGCGACCGGTGGTGCCCGCAGAACGCCAGCCCGGCCATGACCGGTAACCAGACCATGTGGTCCGGCTTCGGCAAGTCCGTCAACACCTACTTCGTGCAGCTCGAGCAGAAGGTCGGCGCGGAGAACGCCGTGAAGATGGCCGAGCGCCTCGGGTTGAAGTGGCGCTCCGAGACCGACATGGCGATCGCCACCGACCCGCGACGGGTCAAGCTTTGGGGCGCCTTCACACTCGGGGTCGCCGACACCACGCCGCTGGAGATGGCCAACGCCATCGCCACGGTCGCGGCCGAAGGTGTTTACTGCGAACCGATTCCGGTGATCTCGATCACCAACTCGGACGGGACGCCCATCGGGAACGGCGCCGACCAGCCGCGTTGTCACCAGGAGCTGCCGGTCAGCGTCGCCCGCGCGGCCACCGACGCTGCCCGCTGCGTCACCGGCTACAAGGCCGCCGGCGGTGCCTGCGGCGACTGGTCCACGGCGCCGCAGGTGGCGGGCATCGTCGGCCGGCCGGTGGCGGGCAAGACGGGTACCACCGACAGCACCAGGGCGGCCTGGTTCGTCGGGTTCACCCCGCAACTGGCGGCGGCGAGCTTCATCGCCGACCCGGACTCGCCCAACAACCCGGTCGGCGACGGCAACTCGCACAAGCCGATCCTGTCGGTCGCCGGCCTCCTGCGCGACGGTCTCAAAGGCGAGCCCGTCAGGAACTTCAATTACCCGTAAGGTGGGCCTGAATCTGTTCGAGGGTGGGGACGAAGCCGGTGCCTCCCTTGCCGCGTCCGCCTCGTCCACATCGGAGGGTTGCGGTCTGGTCGCGGCGCTTCCGGCTCTCAGATTCCTTGGTACCGCTTGGGTCCGCCCCGAGCACATAAACGCCGTCTGCCCGGCATCCCGCCGGATGAGCGGTGGCCGCGGTCAGCGCGGCCGGGGTGAAGCCACCCTCGAGGAACGGATATCAACACCACACCCGAGAAGGTCTGGCAGGCCCTGACCCAGGGCGAGATCACCCGGCGTTACTGGTTCGACCGGCGCATCGAGTCGGACTGGGCGGTCGGCTCGCCGGTGCGGTTCTATGACGGCGCCGGCGACACCGTCACCGACAGCGGCGTCGTGCTCGAGAGCGACGCGCCCAAGCGGCTGATCTACAGTTTCCGCCAGGAAGGCTACTCGGAGCACTACACGCGGGTCGCGTTCGACCTCGAGCCGATCGAGGGCGGCGTGCGGCTGCGCCTGGTGCACGACGAGCTGGCCGACCCCAACGACGTCCAGGGCTGGACCCCGATCCTGACCAACCTGGAGAAGATGTTCTCGTAAGAATGAATCCGATCGGCCATTTGTCATTGTTGATGTCAGATTCTCGCCGATCGCTGTTGACCGCTGCCGTTAAGGTCGGCTGATTCGGGTGGTTTGACGGCGGTGCCCCGCCGTGTCCGGTGGGAGGCGTGCATGCCATCCTTGCAACACCTTGTGGTGGTGATTCCCGGCATCGGCGGGAGCGTGCTGCGCCCGCCCGGCAAGCAGACGCGCAGCTGGGATGTGAGCCGCACCGGGTTGGCTCGCACGGTGATCGACCCGTCGAGGTTGCACATCGACCGGGAGCTGGTGCCGACTGATCTGATCACCAGTTGCCAGGTGTTCCCGCCGTTCTTCACGGTCCAGGGCTACGAGGACCGGATACACCAGCTGCTGAGCCGGTTCGCCGGAACCACGATCCAGACCTGGCGGGCCGGTGAGCCGATTCGTGGGCGCACCGATGTGCTGCTGTTTCCTTACGACTTCCGGCGCTCGATCGTCGAGGCGGCCGAGCATCTGGACCGGGCGATCGGAAACTGGCTGCTTCAGATACCGCAGGACCGCCGCGCCGGCCGCGTGGTGCTGCTGGCGCATTCGCTCGGTGGTGTGGTGGCCCGGTACTGGCTGGGCCCGCTGGGAGGTCACCCGTGGTGCAAGGCTTTGATCACACTTGGTACACCGCATCGCGGAGCGCCGAAGGCGTTGGAATGGCTGATCAATGGCGCGGTTCGGGACCCGGTGACCGAGGTGCTTCGCGGCTGGCCTTCGGTCTATGAACTGCTCCCGCAGTACGACGCGGTGCTGGACGAGAACACCGGGATACCGTTCGAACTGACCACCATCCCGGAGTCGATGACATCGAAGGCTGGCTATGCGCCGAGCTTCGCCAAGCTCGCCGCCGACGCCCGCGCCGTGCACGAGCGGATCTTCGACGCGTGGGCGGCGCTGGATCCCGACACCGCGCCACCAGTGATCCCCTATGCCGGTCGCGGTCACGCCACCCCGGACAAACTGGTGCTGCGCGACGGGCGGTTGCGCATCACCAAGGATGCTCCGCTCTGGCGCGGCAACCCCGAATGGCGCGGCGACGGCACCGTCCCCATGATTTCGGCGATCCCGCGCGAGCTGAGCGACGATCGCCACAAGCATCTTTGGCAAGTCGTCCCCGACCGGCACCTGTCACTGGGATGCCATCCCGGCCCGATCAAGCTTTTGGAGCTGTACGCCGGACATCAAGTGCCCAGCCGTGGCGGTGACCTGCCCGACCGGCCGTGGCTAGCCCTTGACCTTGATGAGATCGTCGATGCCCGCACCGAGTGGCGAGTCGACGCTTGGATCGAACCTGAACCGTTGGCGGCCGATGTCGTGCGGATCCTCGTCGACCCTATCGAAGGGGGCGGTGTGGGGTACGAAAGTGATTGCCTTGAAATTGATCGGAGATGGACGGTCACCGTCCCGCCGCTGACGCCGGGCATCTATGAGGTAACCGTTGCGGCGCAAGGCGTTGCCCAGGTAGGCAGGCTCTCGGTCACCGACGTGGTCGCCGTCCTCGACGAGGACGGGCTATGAATCGCTGGCTGCCGTGGGACCGCCGCCTTGGGCGGGCAATGCTGGCTCGCTATGTCCACAGTGGAGTGACGGCCGGCATGGTGCCCGGGATGCCACCACGCGCCGAAGGCCAGTCAGCCCCGGCCGAGGATCGGCTACGCGCCCTCTACAACGCCTTCCGGGAACTGGGAATCTGTTACGCCGACGAGCCGTACACGAGCACGGGCGGGCAGACAGTGCGCCCGCCCGACCAGGTGCTGAAGCTGCCGAAGCACGGCAACTGCCTTGACCTGTCGGTGACGTTCGCCGGGGTCTGCCTTGACGCCGGCCTGCATCCGCTGATCGTGGTGCTGGACAACGACCTTCCGGACCGTCCCAGCCATGTGCTGGTGGTGGTTTGGCTCGGTGGTGACTGGACCGGTGTTTCCGCCCGCTCCGCCTATCCGCTACGCGAGCCGGTACACGACACCGCGCCACGTTGGCGGGTAGGCCTAAGCGCCACAGACGAATTCGTGGCAATCGACATCGCCGCTGTGGCAACCAAATGGGCGCCCGGTGTCCAGGTGCGTCACGGGGCGACGTTCGAGGCGGCGGTCAGCGCCGCCTGCGCGATGCTCCGGCCGGGCTCGGGCTGGACGTGGGGCGTCGGCGTCGATGTGGGCCTCGTTCACGATCCGGATCAGGCCATCCCGCTCCCTTATGTGCCAACGATCCCGCCGCTCATGCCGCCCTATCACTCGCCGGATCAGGTCGACGAACGACCGCTGTCACAACTCAAGGCGCGCAACCGGGTGGTCCCATTCGAGCCGCGCGAGGAGCTGGGCCTGCTGCACCGCTGGCTGACCGCACCCGGACCCGATACGAGGGTTGCGGTAGTCCACGGTGTCGGCGGCGCCGGCAAGACCCGACTCGCGGCCCAGTTCGCCCATGCCCACGCGGACGAAGGTTGGTACACGGGCTTTTTGCCCGAGTCCGTTTCGCCATCGGATCTCACCTGGCTTGCCGAACTGCCTTCACCGCTGCTGGTGGTCCTGGACTACGTCGAGGCCGCGGGAAAGGCCAACCTGCACGCCCTTTTCAAGGCATTGCACGCTCGACGCTCGCCCACCGCGGTCCTGTGTACCGCACGCGTCGAACTGTCCTGGTGGGCCGAGCTGGATGGCGAACTGGCGAGCGCCGGCTACTCCCCCGGGCCACCGACCCCGATCGCCCTCGACCGTAAACACCCGAAGTCCCGTTCGGTATATGAACGGGCCTATCGCCGCTTCGCCAGCCACAGCAGCCCGGCCGAACCGCCGGACATCGGGTATCGCTGGCCTTGGAGTACCACCCTCGACCTGATCATGCTCGCCTGGATCGCCGCGCAGGGCATACGTGAACTGCCCCAGAACAAATCCGAGCTGTACAAGACCTTCATCGACCGCGAGCTGGCGCACTGGACCAAAACGTTGATGGAACGGGATAACGTGCGGGTCGACCCCGACGTCCTACGCCTGATCGCCGCGTGTATCAGCCTTCTCACCCCGCGCGCCGAGGATCTCGCGGCGACGGTCAAGGCCGCCGGCATTGGTGAGCTCAGCCGCCTGCTGCCGGCCGAGTTCGCGAACACCCTGAGATGGTTGCTGCGCGAGGAACGGGACGACTACAGCGCGGTTGTGGCGGTCCGCCCGGATCCGATCGCGGATCATCTGATCACCTCGGTGCTGGGCAACGACGAAGCGATGTTCGCCCGATGCGTCGAACTGCTTGGCGCTCCGAAAGGGGAAGTGTCCGAGGCGGACCAGCTCACGCTGGCCTCGAATGTGTTGCGCTGCTGCGAAAATCTCACCCGCGCGGCAGCAAGCGATCGGGAAGCGGCGAGGCGTCTGGCGGCCAGGATGCTCGAGCTGCGCCCGGAGTTCGCCATGGCCGCATTCGCCGTGGCGCTCGTGCACGGTGGCCCCTTCGTGCAGCCGCTGGAAGCGATGGCGGCGCAGCCGGAAACCTTGCTGCCGCTGCGGGAGATCGAGCCGCTAATCCCTTACAACCACGGCGAACTGCGCCAACTCGCGCTGATCGCGGCGGAACAGTGCTACGCGCAAGAAGTCGACCTTGGCGCTCCGGCCGAGACCCTCGCACGCGTCGCCGGGGAGATGGGCCAGCTGGCAGTGCGGCGCGTCCAGGCCGGTCTTGGGCAACGTGCGATAGCGGCGGGCGAGGTGGCGGTGGCCATCTACCGCCAGCTTGCCGAGGCCAACCCGGCCGCGTTCCTACCCGACCTGGCCACATCGTTGAACAACCTGGCCAACACGCAATCGGCCGTCGGCGCCCGCACCCAGGCACTGACCGCCATCCAAGAAGCCGTCACCCTCCGCCGCCAACTCGCCGAAACCAACCCGGCCGCATTCCTACCCAACCTGGCCACATCGTTGAACAACCTCGCCGCCATGCAATCGGAGGTCGGCGCCCGCACCCAGGCACTAGCCGCCATCCAAGAAGCCGTCACCCTCCGCCGCCAACTCGCCGAAACCAACCCGGCCGCATTCCTACCCAACCTGGCCATGTCGTTGAACAACCTAGCCACCATGCAATCGGCCGTCGGCGCCCGCACCCAGGCACTGACCGCCATCCAAGAAGCCGTCACCCTCTACCGCCAACTCGCCGAAACCAACCCGGCCGCATTCCTACCCAACCTGGCCACATCGTTGAACAACCTAGCCAACACGCAATCGGCCGTCGGCGCCCGCACCGAAGCACTGACCGCCATCCAAGAAGCCGTCACCCTCTACCGCCAACTCGCCGAAACCAACCCGGCCGCGTTCCTACCCAACCTGGCCATGTCGTTGAACAACCTCGCCGCCATGCAATCGGAGATCGGCGCCCGCACCCAGGCACTGACCGCCATCCAAGAAGCCGTCACCCTCCGCCGCCAACTCGCCGAGGCCAACCCGGCCGCGTTCCTACCCGACCTGGCCATGTCGTTGAACAACCTGGCCAACACGCAATCGGCCGTCGGCGCCCGCACCCAGGCACTGACCGCCATCCAAGAAGCCGTCACCCTCTACCACCGGCTCACCGAGGAGACGCCAACCCTATTTGTTGACCTTCTGATTCAGTCACTGACGCAGCTGGCAGAACACCAAGGCAACGCCGTTGCCGTGTCCGCCTATTGGTCTCAGGTCTGCGACGGTCTCGCGCCGGGCCCTAGAGCCGAGCTGATGACTGCACGGAGCCTTTGGCACCGCTCGATAGGCGACGACCCGGCAACCGACGCCGATCTCAAGCTGGCGGCGAACTTCGCCAACGAAGAGCAGGACCCGACTCTTGCCGCGAACGCTCGCCTCCGCATCCGCTCCGCGGTCACGGACGCCACCCACCTCCAAGCGGACATGCCAGCCTGGGCTACCGCAACAATTCCAGAAGCTCTGCTGCAAGCAATCACCGCGCTTCAGTCGGCAACCGATCGGGCCGCCTACAGGACAGCGGTGAGCCAGCTCCATATCCTTTGCCAGCAATCGGAAATGGCGACCGCGCTTTCCGCCCTCACCGAACTGCGCCCGGACCACGACGCGGTCAGGGACGCAGCCGCGCTCGTAGCCGACGCCAACGAGATGGGTATCGACGGCGTGCTGACTGATTTCGATCGCAGTCAGGACCGCCTCGAACTCGTCGAGCAGTGGCTCGACGCGGGCAGTTGGGCCGACTCCTATCGATTTCTCCGTGCCCACCCCGCGCTGCTGAACGACTCCGACGTGATCGAAGTCCTGATGTCTGACTTTGCTGGACCGCACGCGGAACGGCACGCCATCATCCTGCTGCTTGCCCGCGCCTATCGCCTATCGCAGATCTTCGATGCGCTGCTTGACCCGACCGACGCCGAGGAGCTGATCCTCGCCGCCATCGCGACCGGCGATCCGGAGACGATCCAACTGCTCTGGCAGCTCACCGAGCACATCTCGCGTCACCCGGTCCTCAGTCCCCTTGCCGCCGCTGTGATCACCGCTTACGCCGACGACGGCGAACCGGACGAGGCGACCACACTTGCCGCCGCCGCGGGGCAGGAGGCAAGCGAACCCCTGCGACGGGACATCGAGCGCCGCCTACGTGCGCGTGCCGCACACGACCCTGACCGAGCCGATCTTCTCAACCAACTTGCCGATGCCGTTCAGGCTGGTTCATGAAGCGGTAACACCGTGATAGCCTCCTTGGTGTGACCACGAAGTTCACCATCAGCTTGCCTGATGACCTGGCGGAGTATGTCCGTTCCCAGGGCAACGCCTCCGGCTACATCGCCGAGGCGGTCCAACGCCAGCGGACGATTGATGCGACTCGGGCGGCGCTTGCGGCCGTTGGGGTCGAAGAGGTTCCCCGCGAGGAGTATGAGCGGATCGCTGCCGACGTCGCGGAGATCAATAAGCGGCGCAAGGACCCGAAGAGGCGTGCCCAGCTCGACGCCAAGCTCGCAGAGTTCCGGCGTCCCGCAAAGTGAACCGGCCGATCAGGGTGCTCGACACCGGCGCCCTCCTGGGCTACGCGCGCCAGACCAACTCACACATCCCTTACCAGCTAGCGTTTTGCGCCGACGAGAACCTGACGATGCAGACCTCGGCGCTGTGCGTCGCGCAGGCATACCGCGACTGTGACACGGCAGCCGTCGACCTGCTCGACATCATGCTCGCCCTGCCGACGGTCGAGGTGGCCGAGTTTCGTAATGAGGACGCCGATATGGTGGGCAACATCGCGAAAAGGGTCGACCGGATCAGCCTTGCTCACTCATGCATGCTGGTCTGGCAGTTCGATGCGCCGCTCATGACCACCGATGGCGGCAGGGCGGGCAAGGTACTCGAGAGCGGGCTTGTCTGGGATCTGAACTAGCCGCGCAGCGGCGGCAATAACGAGCCCCAGCCACGCACGGCCGCCGGCTACGCGGTACGCGGGAAACTCAGCGCACCATGCGCAGGCCGGACATGCCGCCGTCGACCGCCAGCGACGTGCCGGTGGTGGCGCCGGCGGCCGGGCTCACCAAGTACAGCATCGCGGCGGCCACCTCATCGGCGGAGACCATGCGGCCCATGGGCTGGCGGGCCTCGAGCTTGCGCCGCTCCTGGCCCGGATCCTCGGTGCGGGCGAGAAGCCTTGCCACCCAAGGAGTATCAGCCGTGCCGGGGGCGACGGTGTTGACCCGGATGCCTTCCGGCACCAGATCGGCCGCCATCGCCAGGGTCAGGGCGTGCACCGCGCCCTTGGACGCCGAGTAGAGGGCCCGCTTCGCCAACCCGGCCGTCGCCGCGATCGACGACGTGTTGACGATCGCCGCGTACGAGGACCGCCGCAGATAAGGCAACGCCGCCTTGGTCCCGCGCACGATCCCGGTCACGTTCACGTCCAGGACGCGGGCCCACTCCTCGTCGGTGTTCTCCTCGACCGACCCGACCGCGCTGATGCCCGCGTTGTTGACGAGAATGTCTATGCCGCCGAAGCGTGACACCACCGCGGCCATGGCGTCGTCCAGAGACTTCTGGTCGGTCACGTCGGCGATGACCGGCAGCGCCCGCGGCGAGTCGAAGGAGAAGGGCGAGACATCAAGGGCGCCAACGCTTGCGCCCTCCTCCAGGAATCTCAGGCAGGCCGCCCGGCCGATCCCGGACGCGCCGCCGGTGACCACGGCGACGAGGCCGTCCAACGCTCCCATCGGGCCAACCTACTAAACGCAGGTGCCGCGCTGGCGGCCGAGTCCGTCGATCTCCATCTCGACCACGTCCCCGGTCTTGAGGTAGGGGAAGCGCCCGGAGAGCCCGACACCCTGAGGCGTGCCGGTGTTGATGACGTCGCCCGGGTCGAGCACGGTGAACTGGGACAGGTGCCAGATGAGGTGCGCCACCGGGAAGATCATGTCACTGGTGCTGGAGTCCTGGCGCGGCTCGCCGTTGACCCACGAGCGCAGGCCCACCTCCTGGGGTGAGATCTCGTCGGCGGTCACCAGCCACGGCCCCATCGGGTTGAAACCCTCGCAGCTCTTGCCCTTTGACCACTGCCCGCCGGAGCGCTCCAGCTGGAACTCCCGCTCTGAGAGGTCATTGCATATCGCGTACCCGCCCACGTAGTCCAGGGCTTGGTCGGGCGAGTCGAGGTAGCGGGCCTTTCGTCCGATCACCACGCCGAGCTCCACCTCCCAGTCGGTCTTGGTGGACAGCCGCGGGATCGGGATGTCATCGTCCGGGCCGGACAGTGTGTTGGTCGCTTTGTAGAAAAGCACCGGCTCGGCGGGCGGGGCGACGCCCGACTCGGCGGCATGGGCCCCGTAGTTGAGGCCGATGCAAAGCAGCGCACCGGGTTTGGCGATGGGCGCCCCGACGCGCAGGCCGGCCGGGTCCATCTCGGGCAGCATGCCGGAGGCGTGCGCCTCGCGCACCCGCTCGATCCCGCCCGAGGCGAAGAAGACCGGATCGATGTCGCCCACGACCAGGGTCAGATCGAAGTATCGCCCTGTCTCATCGAGCAGCACCGGCCGCTCGCCGCCGATCGGGCCAAGCCTTAGTAGCTTCATGCGAAGAGAATCTAGTGCTCCGCGCGCTGTACTGGGTACCAAGGAAAAGTCTTTCCAAATCTTTTTCAGAGTGGTAAGAAAGTTACAAGCCACCACCCTCCATGCTGGAGCTACCATGCATCTCTCGCGCCGGAACGTCTTGCGCGGCGCGGTGGTCATCGGGGCGGGCTCAGCGCTGCCGCCGCTGGCGTTCGCCTCACCGGCATCCGCCGCGCCGACCATCGCCAGCTGCGCGACCTGGGGCGCCCGCGCCCCCTCCGCAACCTTGACGCAGCTGTCCAACAAGCCGAACAAGATCATCATCCATCACACCGCCACGGCCAACTCGACCGACTACTCGCAGGCCCACGCCTTCTCGCTGGCCCGTTCCATCCAGAACTATCACATGGACCACAATGGATGGTCTGACACGGGGCAGAACTTCACGGTCAGCCGCGGCGGTTTCGTCATGGAGGGCCGCCACACCAGCCTCTCCCACCTGACCAGCGGCTCAGGCTTCGTCACCAGCGCGCACTGCCCGGGCCAGAACACCGTCGCAGTCGGCATCGAGAACGAAGGCCTCTACACCTCTGTCCTCCCGCCGGCGGCGTTGTGGGACAAGCTGGTCGACCTTTGCGTCTACATCTGCCAGCAGGGTGGCTTTGGGGCCAACCAGATTTACGGCCACCGCGACTTCGTCGCCACCGCCTGCCCCGGGGATGCCTTCTACGCCAAGCTTGCCGACCTGCGCGCCGCCGTGGCCGCCGAGCTGAACCCGCCGGCCTGGTCCACCGTCATCGACAACGGCTCGGCCGGGTTCCGCGCCTCCGCGAACTGGGGCACGTCAACGTATTCGACCCAGCGCTACGGCGCCGACTACCGCTTCGCCAACCCGGAGCCGATCGGCGACGGCGCCTACTACTCCGCGACGCTCCCCGCGACCGGCAACTATCGCGTCGACGTCTGGTATCCGGCCAACACCGGCTACAACGCGACCACCCCGCACGTCGTCTTCGCCTCCACCGGAAACCAGACGGTGACAGTGAACCAGCAGGCCAACGGCGGCGCCTGGCGCTCCATCGGCACATTTGCCTTCGGCGCTGGCACGCAGGACATCGTCGCGGTGAGCCGCTGGACGTCGGGCGCGGGCTACGTCATCGCCGACGCCGTCCGCGTAACGCGCGTCTGACGCCCTACTTCGGGGAAGTAGGGCGATCCTTTTCGCGTGAAGCCCCTACTTCCCCGAAGTAGGGGCAGGAGTAGGGGCGACGGTCATGTGCAGGCGCGAGGCCTCGTCGAGGTAGGCGCCGCCCAGACCATCGCGCCCGGCCAGGCGGTGCAACTCGCCCAGGCGCCGGGCGCACTTCGCCTGCGCCTGCCGATCCCCCATGCGCTCAAAGATTTCTAGCGCCTCGGTCAGGCGCGCGACCGCCTCGTCGACCGGCTCGAGGTCGGCCAGATCCATCATGGTGTTGGCGTGGCCGTGCGCGTCGCCTAGGGCTATGAACAGTTCGAGGGCGCGCAGCAGGTTTGCGTGGGCCTGAGCCTCGCCTCCCTTGCGCAGCAACACTCTTGCCAGGATGTGGGTCAGGTGGGCCAGGCGGTGGTTGTCGGCCACCTCGGCTGCGATCGCCAAACCCTTGTTCAGCGCCCGGATCGACTCGTCAAGCTCGCCGCGGGCCAGCAACGCCTGCCCTACCGATCCGTGCGCGAACGCCTGCCCGTAGCGGTCGCCGGCCTCCACATAGGACGCCAGCACCTGGCGGAAGCAGTGGTAGGCCTGGTCAAGTTCGCCGCGTATCCGGTACACAGTGCCCATCCCGGCCAGCGCACCCGCTTCGCCGCAGTCGTTGCCCAGCCGCGCGAACAGCAGGCGGGAGCGGCTGAAAGCCTCCAACGCCTCGTCGTAGTGGTCCTGATAGACCCGCAGCTGCCCGAGACCGCGCAGCGTCACCGCCTCGCCGAGCAGGTCGCCGCCGGTGCGGCAGGCCTTGAGCGCCACCGAATGCGTCCGCTCCCACTCGGCCGTGTGCCCGCCCAGGTCGCACCAGGGCACCAGGGCGTGCGCGATCTCCCACGCCAGGTCGGCCCGGCGCAACCCGGCCGCCGCCCCCACGGCTTGGACGAGTGATTCCCTTTCCTGCTCGAAAAATCCTTCCTTGGTACCGGTGACAGCCCAGCGCGGCGCGACCAGTACCCCCGGCCCGAAGACCTGTGCGGGCAAGGCTTTCATCGCTTCGTCGGCCAGATACAGGTACCCGCCGAGGACCCGGATGATGCCCTCATCGGCCGCACCGCCGGGCAGGTCGGGTGCGAGCAGATTCACCAGCGCGGGCAGGCTGAGCCGGCCGTCGGCCGATCGCTTAAGGAGCCTGGCCCCGACGAGGTTCTCCACCACCGGGCCGGCCTCGGGCTCGTCCAGGCCGAGGATGGCCGCGGGCGCCCAGCCGGGCGCGCTGGGCAGGCCGAGAGCGGCGAGGCCGCGCAGCACGGTGGCGGCGCCGGCGTCAAGCCGCTCGACCCCGACCTTGGTATCGGCGAGCAGGTCGCGGTGCAGACGCCGCAAGGGTTCTCCGGGTTCGATGCCCAGCTCGGCGGCGAGCGTGCGGCGCGCGTCCGCATAGGCCGCCAAGGCCTCGGCGCGCTGGCCGGTGGCGGCCAGCGCCCGCACGAGTAGCAGCCAGGCCTCCTCACGCAGCGGGTCCTCGGTGGCCAGCGCCCGCACATCGGGCAGGGCCCGGGCGGCTTGACCGGCGTCGATGAGCAGGCGGGCGCGCGCCTGGCGCAGCAGGCGCCGGCGCTCGGTCAGCCCCTCCAGCGGTGTGCGCCAGGCCGGCGCGGGTGGCAGGTCCTCGACCGGATCGCCGCGCCACAACGCCAGTGCACTCTCCACACTGTACAGATCGACGGAGGGAAACTCGTCGAAGCGTAGCAGGTCGAACTCGGCCGGCGGCAAGCAAAGCCTGTAGCCGGGCGCCTTGGTCACCAGCCTGTCGGGCCCCAGCAGCGTCCGCAGACTGCTGACATAGGTCTGCACATTGGCAGTCGCCGACTTCGGCGGATCGCCCGGCCACAGCACCTCGATCAGCTGGTCGACCGAGACCGCCCGCCCGTGGTTGAGCGCCAGGGTGGCCAGCAGCATCCGCGGCTTCACTCCGCCGACGCTGACTGTTACTCCACCCTTCACCAGTTCCAACGGACCCAGAATGCGCAACTCGAGCCCGGTCGCCATGGACTTCAGCCTATGGCTTTGTAGGCCATTTGTAGAGTCCGTGGAGTCAAATGGCGGAACCTGGCGCCATGCGTCCGTCGCTTTCCCTCCCCCTCGTTCTTGTGACTGTGGCCGGAGCCGTGCTTGTGTCAAGCCCGGCGCTGGCGGCACCCTCGTTCCAGATGCCGTTCCCGTGTGGACAGACGTGGAACGGCGATAGCAACAACAGCAGCGCGCACGTATCTTTCGAGATCGATTTCAACCGCGGTGGGACGGCCACCGCCGACCTCGGCGATACGGTCGTCGCGGCCGCGGCCGGGACCGTCGAGGTCTCGGCGCATCAGGGATCGGTCAACGGATACGGCAACCTCATCGTTATCGACCACGGTGGCGGGTACTTCACCTACTACGCGCATTTGGACAGCCGTGCGGTCAACGCCGGGCAGTCGGTGATGCGCGGCCAGGCCATCGGCGCGGTCGGCAACACCAGCAAGCCGGGCAACAACATCACGCCGCACCTGCACTACGAGGTCCGGTTCCCGACCCGGTCGCAGAGCGACATCATCCGGGCGGTCTTCAACGGCACCACCTTCAACTACCCGGACGCCAGCGTCACCAGCCGCAACTGTGTCACCTCCTATGACCCGGCCGGTGTTTGCGGCGCCGGGTTCCGCGTCATCGACTCGCAGCGGCTAGGCAGCGCCGGCACGGCCAACCTGCTGTGGAAGGGATCCACCAGCCAGAACTGCGCCGTCACGCTGAAGTTCGCCAACGTCGGCACCGCGACGGCCACCAGCGCCTTCCTTGAGCCACAAGGGGCTTCGCGCACCACCGACTCGGGGAACTTCTCCTTCTATGCCGGGCCGGTCATCCGTACCGCACCGAACTGCGTGAAATGGGGCGGCGCCACCGGCGGCAGCTCGTACACCTCAGGCTTCGAGCACTGCGGTTAGAGGCTTCTAGACCTCGCGGGGGTGCATCGAGGCGACCACCTTGAACTTCACGCCCGGCACCCCCGTCGCCTCATACTTCTCTACCAGGGCGATCAGCTCTTCGCGGAAAGCGGCGATCGAATCCTCGGGAATCTCCACAAAGGCCATCGAAATCAGGGCTCGCTCCCGGTCGGGGGCGTCGCGGCTCATCTTCATGGTCCCCTTGGCCAGGCCGGTGTCGATCTCGTCGCGCAACTCGGTCAGCCTCGACCACACGAACTCGCGCTGCCCCTCGCCGCCCTCGCCCACCCGGCGCTGGAACGTCACACGGTACTGCCCGGCGCCGTAGTGCTTCTCGATGATGCCGTTGACCACACGGGTGTCGCGCACCTGGAGCAATCCGTTGCGCTCCAACATGTTCAGGTGGTAGTAGATGTTCGTCGGGAGAACGCCGACGATCCCGGCGAGTTCACGCGCGGTCCAGGTGCGCTCGGGGTCCGCCTGGGTCAGATCCAGCAGGTTCATCCTCACCGGATCCGCGAGCGCCTTGAGGGTGCTCACGTCTTCGATGACGCGTTCTCGCGGGATGTCCGCCATGTGCCCCCCGGGTCTGCGTAAATTGACAGACTTACATCATTCATCATAATAAAACTGCTCGTCATACTACGATATCGGATAGAGGGTACATCATGCCAGGTCAGCGAATCGCCAATGCGGCCGCCGCTCTGCTCGCCACGGGATCGATGGTCATCGGTCAACCGATAACGGCGCAAGCGGCCTCGCCGTCTTCAGAGTCCTTTGTGGAGATCCTGACCGGGCCCGGCGACACCAACGGGTACAACATCCTGCCCTCGACCAACTGCGGCTGCGGCTGCCGCCCGGACGTGGATGTCAAACCCGAGATCTGACGCCGGTCCCACTTGCTGGGTCGCCACGGTGGCCGGCTGCTGAGGCGTCGCCGGCCACCGTGGCGCAAACCCACCCCGGGTCCGCGGACACGATCGAGCACGGCACCCCCGTGGTATGCCGTGCTCGTCGCGCCCGAAGAAACATTCCGGACTCCGCTTGACATTCGCTTGACACGATGTTGATCTATCTCAAGATCCCGGAATTTGCCAGGCAATACACCGCCTGAGGGCGCGTGGGAGCATGACTTGCCTGGCAAATTGCGGGATCTTGGGGTGCGGCGCTGGGCTGTCGCCTAGGTCGTATTGTCGATAGCCTGGCGGCCTAATGGATTTCTTGCTGTTGGGGCCGCTCGAGGTATGGCACGCCGGCCAGCCGGTCAACGTGAGCCGGCGGCGCGCCGAACGATGCCTGCTCGGGCTGCTGCTGCTCGAGCCGGGCAAGATGATCCCGGTGGACCGGCTGTGTGACCTGCTTTGGGATGGTCACCCCCCGGACAACGCCCGCGGGACCCTGCAGAGCCACATCTCGAGGCTGCGCTCCGCCCTCGACCCGGAGCGCGACGGGCGTTACGGCGTGCGGCTGTCGGTGCAGGGCGACGGCTACATCATCCATGTCGATCCGAGCATGGTGGACGCACACCGGTTCCGGGCGATGACCTCCAATGTGGATTCGATCATCGATCCGCTCCGCCGCGCCACCGTCCTGCGCGAGGCCCTGGCCCTGTGGCGCGGCACGGTCCTGGCCGACGTCGCCTCCGACCGGCTGCGCGACCGCATCGGCACGGGCCTGGCCGAGCTGCGCATGCAGGCCTATGAGAGCTGCTTCGAGGCGTCGCTGGAGGCCGGGCTGCACCGCGACATCATCACGGAACTCATTGACTTCGTTGACGCGCACCCATTCCGGATGCGTCTGGTGTACTCGCTGATGCTCGCCCTGTATCGCGATGGGCGCCAGGCCGAGGCGCTGGCCACCTATCAGCAGATCACGCGCCGGACGATCGAGCGCACCGGGCTTGACGCCAGTGCCGACCTGATCCGGTTGCACCAGGCGATCCTGCTGTCCGACCCGACGCTCGACCACTGGATACCCGCGGGCGGCGGCGCCTCGGGGCGGGTACCACGCAGGTTGCCCCCGGACATCTCGCACTTCGTTGGGCGCGAGGAGGAGATCGGCGGCGTCATCGAGCTGGCGGCCGGGGAGAACCCCGGGTTCGCGCGCATCGCCGCGATCTACGGCCCCGGCGGCATGGGCAAGTCGGCGCTGGCCACCCGCGCCGCGCACATCCTGGCCGACCGTTTCCCCGACGGGCAGCTCTACCTTGATCTGCAGGGTTCCACGCCGGGCCTGCGGGCGCTGGACCCGCTCGACGCGCTGGGCCGGCTGCTGCGGGCGCTGGGCGTGGAGAACCGGCGGGTGCCCCACAACGTACAGGAGGCGGCGGAGGTCTTCCGCGAGCTGACCGTCGGCCAGCGCATGCTGCTGCTGCTCGACAACGCGCAGGGCGCGGCGCAGGTGCGGCCGATCCTGCCGTCGGAGCCGGAGTGCTTCGTGATCGTCACCAGCCGTACCATGCTGTCCACATTGGACAATGCGGTGCATACCAAGCTCGATGTGCTCACCGACGAGGAGTCGACGGCGCTGATCGGCCGGTTCGACAACCGGGCGGCCCGGCCGGACGAGCGCGAGCACGTCACCGCGATCGTACGGCTGTGTGGGCGGCTCCCGCTGGCGATCCGCGTCGCCGCCGCGCGGTTGGCCGCCAGTCCTCAGTGGACCCTCAAGTCCTTCGCCGAGCACTTGCGCAGCGAGCACTCCCGGCTCGACGTGCTCCAGCAGGAAGACCTCGACGTGCGGGCCAGCATCATGGTCAGCCACCGGGCGCTGGAGACCCGCCACGCCGAGCTGCTGACCTTCATCGGCCTGCTCGACTGCTCCGACATCGGCCTGCCCGTCGCCGCCGCCCTGGCCGGACTTCCCCTCGATCAGGCGCGCGCCCTGCTGCGCCGGCTCGTCGACGAGCAGCTGATCCGGGAGCCGACGGTGGACCGGTATGGAATGCATGATCTTATACGGCTATATGTGCGTGAGGAGGCGGCGTTGGACGAGCCCACCGACCACCCGGCTTTCCTTAGGGCGCTGGATCACTACACCGCGACCGCGACCACGGCCGCCGCGATCCTGTTCCCGGGCAATCCCCGCGTTCCGACGCATGAGCCGGCGGAACGGGTACCACTTAAAATGTCCAATGAGGACGATGCTCGCGCGTGGATCGACTCGGAGTTGGCCAACATAGTCTCGCTGGCGCGCCAGGTCGCGCAGTCCGGCGGCACGGCGGCGACCGCGCTGACCATCAAGCTGGCGACCGCGCTGCTGTACCCGGTCTACGACATGCTGTGCCGCTGGGCGGATCTGTATGAGCTGCAACGGCTCGCGGTCGGCATGGCGGTGCGCAGTGGCGACCGGGCCGGCGAGGCCTACACCCGCGAAGGGCTGGCCTGCGGCCTGCTCGAGCTGGGTCGCCTTGACGAGGCCTCGGTCGAGGCCCGCCTCGCGCTCGGCCTCTACCGGGCCGCCGGTGACAGCGCGGGCGAGGCGGGCGCGCTGCTCATCCTCAGCTCGATCCACCGGTGCCAGGGCAAGTTCGCCGCGGCCGCCGAGTGCCTGCACCAGGGCGCGCAAGTGTGCCGCGACGCCGGCTACCCTCGCTTCGAGGCGAACATGCTCGACAACCTGGGCAGCGTCTTCCAGCAGCTTGGCCGGTTCAGCGAGGCGATCTCCTATCACGAGGAGGGCTTGCGCATCCGTCGCGCACAGGAGACCCGGCTGGGCATCGCCGCCTCGCTGGAGAACCTGGGCTGGGCCTACGTTCGCGCGGGCCAGCCGGAGCGCGCGATCGGCGTCTTCGACGAGGGCTACGAGATCGCTGGGCAGATCCGACACACCTACAAACAGGCGTCGATCCTCTGGGGCCTGGCCACCGCGCACCACCGGCTCGGCCGCGAGCAGAAAGCTCGACAGGCGTGGCGGGAGGCGGTCAGGATCCTGCGCGAGCTGAACACCATGGACGACGATGAGGCCAACCGGCTGCTGGCGCAGGAGGAACCCGAGCTGCCCACCACCCTGCAAGGCCGAGTCTGATCGGGCCGCCACGCCGCCGCCCTCGCCCTCGCCCTTGCCCCGCCGCCCTCGCTCTCGCTGCGCCGCCTCGCCCTCACGCTTGCCTCGCCGCCCTCACGCTTGCCCCGCCGCCCTCGCCGCGCCGCCTCGCCACCCCGCCGTGCTCTGCGCCCAAAGGCGCAATCGCATGATCCAATCACACGACATTTTCGGGGA